>JGI24021J15306_10002665_pt1 | contig 19527 bp, 16 predicted proteins | sample Ectturendosymbi1_FD_15306 | JGI IMG/M metagenome (IMG submission 15306)
TAACTGGGCTACCCAGTTTACATATCCTTAAGCAAAATACCATGCACAGAAAGCCATTCAAAAAAACTATTTATTCAGCACATACCAAAGATTTGCATTTTTGTGACACTAACTTGTTTAAGCTTTTACCACCATCAGTGTAGTGGTTGTAGCCTATAAAGGTCAAGTCAACATTGAAATTAACTTTGAAATGTTTGCGTCAATACTGCATATTTCATTCATTCCAGTTTCACCATAAAAAATCATGTTTGCTCTTTGTCAATTGATTTAACATAGATAAAAGGTATGTTCTCCTGTACTTTTGGGCAGTGAAAGTCCAAGAACAAGAAGTTCTTAAGCTAAACTTGTCCCTAGATTAACTCGATTGTTGAAAGAATTTTGTGGGAAACTGGTTTTGGTGGAGAGAATTATAAAATGTAACGCCAATGTGGATGTGTATACTTGCGGTCTGCTGTATCCTTCAATAGCTACTAAAGCAATTTTACATGAATGGTTTTCAGTTTCTTTATTGGTCAGAACTGAATGTTTAAAGGTTTTTGGAAGCATACTTTNTTGAACTATTATTGGTTTCACTTTCCCTGCAATTGTTGTAATTTCACTGTAGAGATTCAGAAATAAATGTTGGTAGTATCAGTCCACTTTATTAATGCATTNTTCAAATTTACTTGAAACAGGATTAATGTGTGAAGTTTTTGCGNAAAATATAAGTTACAACTGTACCGTATTGATGTAGTAGTAGTTCAAAGTATTTAGTGATTTTGAGACTGCAGTAATTTGTGCACGTGCGTGGGTTCCCTGTATTTTGTGCAAGACGAACGAATCAAAGTAGAGATGCTGAAATGGGATTGCTAGATGCTTCATCAACGCAGTGGGGGCAGGCTAACTCTCATGAACAACGAAGGATTCGTCCTAATGGCAAACGTGATATTTATTTATTATTTTGGTAAACAAATATTTTCCTTAGAACAATTCCACAAAGCCATCGCCAAATATACTAGAGACCAACCAGTCGACTGATCTCACCGTGCCTAACAACCCACCATCAACTTACCATGCCGCTCAGCTAATCAGGGAGAGCTTCAGTTAGTGCGTTCAGGAAACAGAGTGCAGATTAGAAATTCGATCGATTGATTACATACAATGATTATTATGCGTCGTTAACTATCTCCATTTTCTGGGTTTGGAATATTAACCTGCGTAATTTCAACTGTCAGGAAGGGAAACGTGCTCGTGAGAGTGCACATAGACCACCACTACTGACAACAGTTTTTTGTATGAAGGATTTTGAGTGTTTAAATTCCGGAATGTGGTACCACATGTAAATTAGGGTAATTTCGGCCAAGTCTCCAAAACTACTCACAAAAGACCAAACAAAATATTTGCGGCTAAGCCACTTCCGGAAACGGCTAAATTTTTACAATTTGGCAACAAAAATGCCAACAAGTTCCCAACCCGTGCTGAAGTACTTTTTGCCCACTTACTTTAAACAGCAATGGGGTATTATATTTTGATGAATGCTGTGTGCAATTGTGTCATTTGCGCAGTGGAGTATGGTGCACATATGGGTAGGTTAACTTATAGTATTACCAAAGAGGTATATGAGTTGGTGTAAAATTCAGCATCATACGCCAGTTGTACTATAAATACAAACCCTAATTATTGAAAACGTTGCCCTTATATTGATCCTTCATTTAAGCGAGAGCAGGGAGTCCCGAAATTATTGTGCACAGGGGCCCCAAATTGCTAAGACCGCCGCTACTGACACCAGTTTTTTGCATAAAGAATTTTCCCAAGCATGGTGGAAGGTGCTGATATAACTATATTTTATGTTTCGTGGTTTCACTGATGGTGGTCCAACAGTTCACACCTTTCCGGAAAGGTTCTCATCATCTGACCGCGGATTCGAGACTGTATTAAACTAGTCAAACAGTTTTTATCGCAATTGTCAGTTTTCCGGTTTAGGCGTATCATAAATTGTAGAATAGATAGTTCAAGCAATGTTTCTCAAACTGATTTGAATATCGGGTCTTTCGCTTCATGACTAAGTTGCTCTNTGTTTNNTCGTAGGCCAAGCCACAGATATGAGCGTTTAAGACAGACCTCGATTCTGCGTGAATCACCTAAACTGTTTACAAATCACAAACGGTTGTTCTTGCTTTACGATTACATGAAACGCACGCTTGGACTTCATAGGTCAAGCTGCGTTTGTGTTGAAAAATGAATGGAAAATATGCGAAACGAATCTGAGCTACAAGCTATTTCGGTATTGACGAGCCTCAATAACTTTTTGTGCCCTGATGCAAAATCATTTTAGCGGCACAGGCCCCAAGCACTCATGTTGTTTGTGTCTCAGCAGTGGTTTTTAAGAGTAAACCAATTTGTGTGCCATAACTAATGCCAAGAGTAACTTTTTGTTGCTGAAACTCTGTTTAAAATGCAGCTAATCGCAGAATTTTGTTCTTAAATTGACTTCACCTATCGACCGCAAGGAAACGGAGTCCATTTTGTAAATTGCAAATTTGATTCATCCTTCTTTCTGTCTCCAAATCCTCAGTAACAAAAAAAATTTGTTGAGCTTTACTTCGACCTGCTCGACGTTTTGTGAATGGCAATCAAAGTTGTTTGTGGCAACGAATTACCAGCTTTTACCTGATTATAACCAGTTTTCGGTTAGGTGACAGGCTAATGACATTATAGTTGATTTTACTACAGGATATACTACAAGATTGTTCTCTTACTGTGATTTCGTACGTCGCTGTTTGATTTCAGATAGTTTGTATCCAGTTCATTGCGAGAAAGTAACGCCTCGATAAAATCCTGTCATTGTTGACCGCACCCACCAAGCAGACAGTCATAAAAAATGGCTGCCAGCACAAGTAGCGCTTAGAAATATCACTGCTGGTGGAAGACCAGCGACCTAGGCTCCTGCACTCCATTGACAGGCAGATGAGTTTGCTTTGGCAGTTACTGGAGAAAGTATCAGTCACCTCTCTATCTTATAACATGGATCAGGTATATTTGTGGTAAATACCTGGTCATTAATCCCAGTTAAACCGGGTGCAACGAAGCGTTTATATTTGTTGTTTATTAGCCCATTGTTACAATTTATTAGACCATTGCTATACAACTTATTAACCCATTGTTACAAACACCGTTGAATGCGCTAAGTATAAAAAGCAACTTTGGACATGTAGCCGTGACGTTGTTCCTGACGTAGCAGTTGGCGTTCCTAGGAAAGCTTGCGTTTCGTTATTTGACGTTTGCGCACGCATCAAAATTAAAAGTTTTTTTTCCTTACCTTCTAATAGAATGAAAAATGGAAGTCTTGCAAATGTCGCATAAGTAAAAATAGCGCTAAATCAGGGAAATGAGGTCATAGTTTACTGAAATCGCAACATAGCATTATTTCAAACACTAATTATTTGCCGTTGTTTCTGAAATACTCTGCATTAAAAAAGAAGTTGCTGAATTGCGCCCAGATTTGCTTTTGCAGATTAATGCGATATTTTGCGTCGTGTTTCCGCCACGAAACTACCCTACTTTTTTGAATTTGATTCAAGACCTTGTCGCGATACCACTCTAACAACATAATAATATTTCATTTGTATTTATCTATGACTATCTTGACCGACAGCGGAGTGGGCATCTAATCACTATAACGGCGAGCAGGTCAATGTTTGATTTTTAATAATCGTCGCGTTTGATTTTGTCAACTGCTTCCTTGAAAACGCACATCTTTGAAAATTGAACAAATTACATTGTAAGAAATAATATGCAATGATAGCAATAAAGACTTGCCTGTAAAAAAGAAGTAAAAATGAAGGTAGCCCCAAAATTTTGTGAAAGGAATCAAAAGAGTCAGGTTCACCTTTGTAACATTGTTCTCCTTCAGTCTATATCCAAAGTGTTGTCAAGACAAAAACATTGTAGTTTTTCCAAACAGTTCCGTTTAAAAATATGAATCTAAAACATTGAAACTCTTAACACTGTTTCAAGATGAATGGGTTTAATGATTGAAATGCAAATAATTCTGTGTCCAGCCATGCCCACAATAAACCGATTTGCAGCATTCTCTCGTTAGAATCAAATCGCTGTATGGACTGGTGCAACACTATGTTGGGCCTAAATTTTGCTGAGTACAACTGTAGGCAGTTGGTCTGTGGTATGCTTCCGATAAAGCACGATTTGCACATTTCGGACGTTAAATTTGGGAAAAAGTTGTCACCTTTGGTATTGCTGAAAATGTTTGATAAAACGATCATCTTTTATTGCCGGAATAGTTTAATCTTAGGATATTTTCCAAATGGCACTGGTACAAATGTTATAAATAGCTATTATTTCCAAACAATTTTTAATGTGCAGGCGATAAAATTTTACGAAAAGCATCCTTCGAATATGCTGTGTCTGGCGGGCTAAACAGCATACTTCATGATGTTCGAATTCCGGGGAAAAACAAAACTCGAAAAGTGTGCATAAAGCATACTGTAGCTGCACCGTGTGAAGTGAAAAGGTTGCTCTTTTGCAGCAGGAAAACAGCAAAAAATTGGGCAAAATGTTGCAAACAATGGATAAATAACCGATAAAAACGGAGCAAAAATTTGCAAAAGCTCTGTAAAACGGTCAAAATGCAAAAAAAACTTTGCAAATTGCACAAAATTGAAATCAACATTTTAACAGCACGGTTTAGTTGCTAGAAAGTTGTAGAGTGAGAGAGGATAAATTGTTGAAACGTTCGTACCGTTTCATAGCAAAAAGAAGAAAACCATCGAAATGTAGGTCAAAAACTGCGGTGGCAATCAACAAACCGAAAATTAGCCAAAACAAAAAGCCGTTATTCAAAATGTCTTTGCCTTCCGAAATTAATGGATTTTGTTGGAGCAACTTTTGAATGCAGTCTTTAACTACAACATACATTTGGGGACAGCGGGAGCTTTTTGTTGTTTGATGAATTATAAACCAGGTAGGACAAGCATAGGCAACACAGGAGCCCATCCCCAGCAACCGTGTGTGAAGACAGGTTGCGGTTAAAATTCCCGCGCCTGGAGGCAACGGTCGGCGATACGATGCCGCTGGAGGCTCCTTTGTGAATCGGCGATGAACTCACCCAGCGGGGTTGGCCGCTTCGCAGAAGCTCAGGAATTGCACGCGGCACCAGCCTTTGTGCATCCCCTTGTCAGGAGGAGGCCGGATGCTCGTGCGTAGCCAACGTGGCTCACTTCATGCCCAACGTTTGTTGCGTCACAGGGGATCTGAGACGAGAACGTTTCTGGCTGTCCTTAAGAACTTTATGCAAAAACCGCGATGAGGCCGACGACACTCAGAAAGCAACAAGTCATAAAACGGCAGTTTAATTTTTCACGACCAGCTGACGTAATCCCACGTTCAAACACTGATTGAGGGTTTCGTACGGACGTGTGATTTCCACCATTAATCAGCTCTCAGAAAAGCTGGCAAAGCTACAGTATGTAACTAACTGCAGCAGCAAGGTAAGATCCTTTAGAGTTTTATGATAAAAAACTTCGCTGTTTTTCTTGGGCTGATGCTGGAGAAATGTCAGACCTGCGTGCGCTGTGAAAACGAAAATTCTCCTGGAAAGACTAAAACTGACAGTAGCAAATTAGCAAAAAGTTTTGACATCAGCCTACAATTCTGTAGACAGACTAACACAACACTCGATTAGACTTTAGGGCTATCCGTATGAGTATAGAAAATCTTTGTAGATATACAGTATTATGTTTCTCCTTATAAATAATTCTTTCATATGTTTAAAAAATGATTTTGTGATTTTGAGAGTTTATGACTGCTACTTCAGTTTCAGTTGCAACGACGAAATCAAGCACAGAATCAATAGATGTCTGCTCGATACATTTTTGTGCGTCATACTGTCGCCTGAAGTGCAAATGAAATGCGCAGCTGAGCAACTCCATTGAATATTTTCAAATGAACAATATCTTGATCTCACACGTTTCAATATACCTGTCTGATCACGATGAAGTGCAGTGTTTGTGACAAATCTAGGAAATCAAATTCGTTTTGCACAGAACGTAACTCCATGTATATTCAAGCAAGTTATGGAAGCCCCTACTTCAGTGTTTTTCAAACGGGGTTCCGCGGAACCTCAGGGTTCCACGATTGGCTACCAGCGGGTCCGTCAAAACAGACTGAAATTACCTGGGACGAAATTTGCAACCACAGCTGTGTGCTGTTGTAGCATTACCGCTTTTTCACAGGTTTATTACAGAAAGTAGGATAGACACTTGGATCATCGCATAGGGTTCCTGAAGCAACGCAAACATTTGCGGAAGGTTCCCGGCAGCAAAAGGGTTGAAAAACACTGCCCTACTTAAAGTCTATATCTGGATTAGCGTTTGTATCGATTTTAAGTTTCAGAAACATATTGCGAAAACATAGGAAAGAAAAGTTTAGGCTAAAAGTGAAATTAGACTATCGAATGTCGTCTCATATTTAAACCATCGTTTTGCCTCTTTCATGCTTTTTTAATCGTACAATGCTGACAGAGAAACAGGGACACCGGAAACAGGGAAGGGACACCGGAAACAAGAAACAGGGACACCGGAAACAGAAACAGGGACACAGCGGTAGGGCAGGGGGGTTGTAAAAGAGTTGAAGGCAATGCAAACTTATAAAAATAGAACAATCGTTACCAATTATGCTTGTTTCTGTTCAGTAACGATGTTGACCTCACAAACAAGCCCAGAAATTATAGGAAATCATGCTGAAGTCCCTGGGTGCGCGAATAGCTGCAATAAATTTGTTTGAATTCGATCTTGATGGACCATGAATTAGCTATGATATTTTTATAAAAAAAACTCCACTGACCGCTCCCACAGCCCCCTTATGAAAGGGCAGGAGGGGAAATGCACCCGCACTCCGGCGTCCCTGCAGAGAAGTATTGAGAGGTGGTCGAGGTTGATTTATTTGAGTATGACGAGGTATATTGGATTCTAACCTGATAGATCAATAAAGAATCACAACGTCGGGTTATTTGCATAAATTGCGAAACAATAACGTACGAGGGATAAAGCACCTTTCGTAACACAACAACTTGTTATTAAGTTTAATCATAGGGAATGGGTTCATAACTCACGCAATGCATATCCTTTTTCACTTGACGGGGTGATACTGTTTTGGCGTTAAAAGAATCGGTGGCTGCTAGACAGTGCATACCTTGTCCATTTTGCTGTTCAAGCGAAAAATGCGATTGCATGTATTCCTGATGATAGCGCTTACGTGCTAATTTCTTTCATTTTTTCTTTACTCGATGACTGAAGCAGCAATGGATAAAAGCCTTTTCGGTAAACACTATTTCAGGCTGTACGTTGAAACGCTGTTGCAACGCCCCCCGTAATAGAGATGTAAGATTTAGAGGACGTCACTAATGCCAGGGAAGAAGATGAACCATCACGCGAGGCATTCACTGGCCGCTGCTTTTAGCTTTTTCCAGAGACAAAAAAAATTTTTCTGTGAAGAAGGATCACATAAATGATGGCTAAAATGTGCAAATGTGGTTTGTCTCAGTTATCGCTTTAAGTAAAGTCATTGCCTGCTAATGATCAACTCCAGGCAAGTAAAGGAGGGGTGCTTCGCTTCCCCGCTTCCCGCTTAGAGGGAATTCGCTTCCCCTAAATTGTTTTCGCCCACCCTGGAAAAATGGTTGGTCGTAGTTTGAAACTATTGGATATATTTTAAAAAAGTTGGGTACCTCTCAGAAAACTCTTCGCCCCATCTGGTGTCCCAAGCTGGTAACGGGCCTGATGTACTCGCGTCTGACAGAATGCAGAACCCTATTGGCTGTGTGGGCAGATTCGGACGGACAGGTGTTGTTTGTTGTTTGAAGTTGTCGTTTGCCGGCATGAGCGGCTGACGAGATACGAACCGGCTTCGTCGATGACAGCATTTTTGATGGCGTCGTGAATAATTTCCGGTTAGTCATGCATAGCCCTAAACTGTCTCCTTTAACAACGGGCAACACAAGAGTCGACGCTCCCGTGAAACTCTGCGAAATGCGACTGAGAACATGCAGTAGCCACCCTTGTACCGGCGGCTGCCAACTGGTGGCCTGAGATCTCTTGACGCTTTCGCGTGAAGTTGCAGTTTCGGGGCGTTTAGTTAACCGATCCAGTTCTGCTTTCCAAAAATTGCAGCCCCACCTATGGTCGTTGCAGACGTCTTATAATTTGGAGAATGAGCCTCTTAGAAATGAGCCTCAAACTTCTGTTTTTGTTTTTCTTGAATTTGAACAATATTCACGGGTTGAAACACGGATACTGCAGTGTTGATGAACATATACGGCAAAAATACCCTTGCCTGAAGTAGACATAAACAGCGAAGACCGCATGTGACTGTCATCGTAGGTTTTGACGCGAAACTCGAATGCGGATTTTCTCAAATTTGCAGAGGACCATCGTCTTGTATGGATGGAACGTGTAGCTTATTTCGAGAAATGCGAGGCTCCAGTCGCAGAATGTAACACAAAAAGTTTTGGCTCCATTTGGAAAAACACTCTCAAGGTTACATCCGAAAGAAAAGAATTTGTGCTACCGGTAGCTGAAAAACTTTAGTTGCCAGTTGTCGCTGAAGTCTTACATTCGTAGCTATGAGCAGTCACTTGCTGTTGTTTCACAAGCTCGTGTAATTCAACAATACTTTTATAAATGAGACTGTGAGTCGAGACGCACTGAATTGCTTTGATCACAAATTTTTTATATTTGGCGTCGTTAAAGCGTTTTCTGAGTTTTATCTGAAATACGCGGCAACAGGTAACAGAACTGTGGAACATGTATGGGAACAATGATTAGAATAAAATCACTGCTTCTATCTACAACTGTGCCACAACTGTTTGACACCCACGAGGCAATAATCAAGTCACCCAAGTATCTCAATAATTCGTTCTTTTCCTTTGACGTTTTGGCTTCATATTACGCAGACATTGAAGTTTGCTTTCAAAGATACTGTAATGCGTTTTTTTGTTAACATCTCTAAGACTGTCGTTAAATAAGAAAAAATAAAAACTATAAAAATTAAATGCTTTTTGGTCGAACATTTCCACAGCCAAACGTCAGTGATCCAAATAATGATGTTGTTGCTCTATCAAACGAAATTCATGAGCCATCACGCAGTGTTTGACGCTCATGTCCAGGTAGAAATCGTTTTATTATTGTGTCCCTTTATTGTTGACAAGTGCAAGTTTACCATATCAAATGCAGTGAAATTTGTTGTAAAGAAAAAGACCGCCAGGAAAATATGTAAATGTTGAAAAGAAAACTTCAATTGATTGATTAAACGCTGACTGCGCAACTTGAATTAATGAAACATTAACTACGCAGCTTTGTAAACACGTTGGCATGCAGCCAAGAAAGGGGGCTTGCAAAGCAACATCGTCAAGCGCCCGCAACATGTCCGGCGCAGTAAAAAACTTCACAAATCTTGCCGATCATTGGAAAAAGGTTTTAAAATTTTAATCGACGGCGAATGAGAATCTTCGTAAGAAGCAGACACCAAAAAAACGTTCACCTTTATGAGAGTACGCAGATGCTTGGAATTACTATTTAGAACGTTCAGCTTTTTTGACGTTTTCGACGAAATGTACTGCATTTATTGTGAAATGGAAAGCTTTTACGAACCCATTTTGCGGCAGTTCACCTAAAAACATACAAAATTTATGTCAACCTTTTGTCTGATGGATCTATCCGTAGGGTCTCTAACAGTTTGAAAGGATTTATAACAGTGTGAAACAATTTATTCAAACAATCAGGCCATTTTTTACTTTTACTTAAATATCAAGCAACTTATATCGTGGGGCTTGTGTCGAATAAGACTACAAAATTATTGCTTTTTCTACCGAAATAAAAATGTGGGTGAATGATTATCTGGAAACTTTTATCCTAAATTTACTTTCATCCAGTTTGTTGTATTTGTCAGTCAGCTGAAAATCATCCAAGTTGCAACGAAAAAGAGTTGGTGACAGTGGTTTGGAACAATTACTTTCGTTTGTGATATTGACCAGTTAAGACAATGAAATAATCTTGTAAAACAAAGCTAGTTTGTGAAAGGTAAACGTGCACTCTCGTAGGCAGCGAAACAAAGTAATTTGCGAAGCGATGAAAGCAACATACTTCGTTTTATTTACAACAAAAAATACGGCAACGTGGTCTCCTATTGGTAAAACGAAAATAAGATAACGGTTGAATACACGTTTGACGTTCAGTAATTTTTATCCAATGCTAACCAAAGCACCTGTGAAGCTTAGCTGTTGACAATATTTTTCTTCAGGAACGATACCTTTGAAGGTTGGGTGATACTGATTTACTGAAAACTTTTTCGACACCCCTTATGTAAATATTGTTCAATGCATTCTGCTGCAATGATTGAACTTAAATTTTTACTGTAGAGAAATTGAAAAAAGTAACAGATTGGTGAAAAAGAATTATAGAAAAACTTGCTGCTGGGACGACAGAACAGTTTGCCTATTGATAGATCGCGGGCGAAAATTTGTTTGTGTTCAGCAATCTACTGTCGAGTGACTTGCGGATAAGGAGATGGAGTAACATACTTTTCAGTAGAAAAATCATTCGTTACTTGTCCATATACCTGTCTATACGTTTAATCGCATAATAATCATATTTTTCTCTGCGTGGTTCGTTTGAACTTAAAGTCATTGACTGAATTTTAGGATTCGCCCTCAAGCAAATTTTTGAAAGCAGTTGTAAAGACCCGAAGTTATCTTAATTGTAGTTTGTTCCATAATTGTCGCATGTACAGTATATAAAGTTGTTTTACTGTAAAACAGGGGTTCCCAACCTTGCTCTTACCATGCACCCCTTCAGCATTCCGACAGATGAGTATGTACCCCTTCAGCATTTTCACAGATGCACATGCACCCCTAAGATTTCCTATAACAATATATTTTATCATGATTATTCATTGATATATTTAACAATAAACATATAATGATTTTTGAAAAGAATATTCACTGATATGTGCGCAAATATTTGAAAATAAATTCTGCCCAAATATATTTTGCCTTTGTATTGATAACCTAGAATGTACCCCTACGGATAGGCAAATGTACCCCTGGAGGTACATGTACCCCAGTTTGGGAACCCCTGCTGTAGAACGAACCTACGAAATGTGCCGGAAGGATACCTCAAGGTTAGGTTTTGAGCCCTTAGTGGCTGCTTCGTTGACGTACTGGTTTAAAGAACCTCAACGTGGCAGACAAGGACTTATAACTTGTTAACTCAAGAAACGCATAAAGCTAGGCAGAAAAATGGTCATTCATATGTAACCCACGTGGAAGCGAAACACCCCAACTTTGACTTACGTCTACCAGCTATCTGGCAAAACTTGTTTGGAGCGTTTCAGTGGAAAACAATTGCAATACCTTGTGCACACGTTTCAACTCATCCAAAACTCCGAAAAAACTCCTCGTGAATAGTGGCATTCATGAGAACATATATGCCGCTTGGTGGCGTGCCTGCAATTTAAAAAATCTAAATTTTGTATTTATAAGAAATAAATGAACATTTCTGGCAAGATACTAGGTTTGTCTGCAATGCAGCTATTGTGACTACTGCTGTTGTTGTTCATGATATTCTATGGGTTTCTTCTCCGCAGAATTAAATTTGCTGTTTCATCAATTTAATTTTTTCAGTCGTGTAAAATGTGTTTGCTTTTTTCGCAAATTGATGGAATGTGATAAAGCTGCAATATTTTGGTTACCCAAGCATGGAAATATGGTTGTACATAAAAATGAGCGACGTTATACGCAACACTGCAAACGTGCGTTCACTTGCAAAATCCTCCTTGATGATTTTTAACGCTAAGCACTATTAGATAAATCTTAACAAACCCTTCTTTTAGCAAGAAAACAAGTTTTTTAACGTTCAAAAGAAATGCCAAGTTTGAATAAAAGTCTTGTAGCGTTGTTTCATGTAAAATTTGTTTTATTCTTGCATCGCGGTGTTCATGAACGAAATCGTAGTGGAAAACCTCCTGGCCGGCGGTTTGCTGCGAAAGCGGGATTCACCGGCTCACTCCTTCAAGCTTGTGGTGCTGTGCAGATAACGCTTGTCCAGACCTGATTGCTCGCAGATCCGTTTCGACTTTCAACTCGCGTCTTGTTTGACCTCTGCGCAGTGGAAGCTGACGCGTTTTTTTACGAACTGCACTTTACAAGCAGCTAAAGTGTCAGGAAGCACGGAGTTGGCGCCGTATCAAAGCGAGGTGCTGGAAAGGGGCTTTCAATGCCGGACGAAGTGCAACCCTATCCTCTGCCTGCACCAACACAAGGTGCTTCCCGCGAGCCTGTACGCGCACGAACTGAAGAGCTGTCGCGGCTAAGAAACTAATATAATCAAGGAAGTCATAGAGCAGGCAGGGCAGAGACGGAGGAAGCCGAGGTAGTCTCGTTGCTCGGTGCCGCATGTAGCTGCGCAAGGCGTTGGTTGCTCGGGCAAATCGCTTGCTGGTTTTGTGTATATTGGGCGCTTGCCGGAGCTCGTTGAGGGTTCGCGGGGCTCGTGTCTGACGATTCAGACGCGTGTGTCGAAAGCGAAGTTCCTGTCGGGGAAGTTCAAGTGCTTTGCAATGCAAATGAAGTCAACGCTGGAAGCCTTAGTTTCGATTGCGAGAGATTGATTGACGAGATTGCGAGAAATGTCAAAACCACGTCAATTCGCGGCGCCTCGAGCGACGAACAGCGTTCATAAAAGGGCTTGTCGCGTTTCACAACAGAGGTTTAGGTTAGGCACCAGTAGCCGTAAAACTGGCATGTCGTACAAAATTGCAAACTTTGTAAAAATTCTGATTTTTTTCAACATGTTTGCAAAAAGAAGACCTTCATTTTCTATTTTAAAAATTTGGAAAAATCTAGGAGGTTTTGCCAAACGGGCTTCTTTTACGTCTGGAATTTGAGAAAAATGTATGCATTGAAGGGTAAAGGTTTGTTTGCCGGCAATAATATTCAGGCGTCGATGGAAGGTCGCCCTCTGCTCGATTTTTGAATCATGAGTTTTGTACTGAAAACTGTCTTTTTGATGTTTTTATGGAATGCTGAATCAAATCTAGAATTTATGGAAAAGTTTCGCAGCTCGATCTTGCACGAAAGAATTATTTATCGACGTAACAGGTTTGATTGATCGTCCGATTCCGTGGAGTTATTGCTTACGACCAGAATCGCTTTGTAAACAACTCCACTGTGGACAGATGGTTCGTTTAAAAGTCACGAGCGACTGGTGACGTTGCTTTCTGTTTCCGACCTCTTTCACCTCAGTCCTGCAACATAAATGTCATTCCGCTGCTCGTGCTGTACTTTCAAACCGTCCATTCTTGTCAATTGCTCCGATTAGGTTGCAGCCAACGCAGGCGATTTGGCAATAGCACTCGATATTTGCGTCATGTCACCTCAATTGTATGCTTAAGCATGTCTGGAGCAGCGTATTAACGTTTTCTGCATACATGCGAATAGCATGAAGTCAGACGAAACCTAGTTCTTGATGTTTAAGCTTGGACAAATATTTGTTTCTGTTTAGTTCGTGCAGTCCGTGTTTAAACTTCAAAAATTGTATGAAGCGAATTTTTCTCGTGATACAGGCATTAAATTATGAAATGTCGCAACTTTGTATTTGGATATGAGTAAATTTTAACCTGAACTAATTTATGGTTTTCCTCTGCTAATGTTATCCTGCAAGGATAGATGGTACCAATGATCTCATAACGCAAGTCATTATGACATTTTGAATGTGTACGCGGTTTAGCTCCTTCCAAACTTGACCGTTAAAAATTTGAAATGGTGTTGATTTTTGAGTCATTGATAACAATTTGCGAAATTTTGTTTTTGCATAAAGGAACAGTAGACTTCTTACTGGGTAGATATCGAAAGAACGATTTTAACTTTTTTTTAATTAGACCTTATGAATAGTGTAACGATAAAGCAGCAACACTTTAACTGAACGACTAATAAAGGTAATGTTCAACATCCGTCAACCCGATAGTTTTCTCAACGCATAACAAATTATAAAGTTGTTCACCCGTTGCAGACCTGCATTATTGTCGGACATCCCACATGTCTGATGCTGCGCAAAGGTGGCGATGCATCATCAGTTTTCCTACATAAAGGATTAGGGAAAGACCATCACCGTAATTCAATCGCGCTGTCTCTGAATGGAAGGAAGTGATAAATGGGAACTCAATACAAGGACATAACGCAGTCGTGACGCAAATTCGAACTTAGAAGCAGATTTGACATCGTTATTGCAGCATATGTGCATTGGCTTAATATTTATATTTTTATCTTATTTAGTGTTTCAGGATTTTAACAAATCTAGAAGTTTCCTTGGGTTAATCTCAGTCCATAATATATACAGCACTTCCCTTATTCGACAACTTACACGTTTTCAATTTCGTTTGTCCCTTCTGATACATTATAGTTATGCTGGATCATTTTATGCTCACTTTTTTGCTCGTGCTGGAGAAAAAACATTGAGTTAGGCAACTACCATTTGTTTCTATTTATGTTTCCGTGCGTGAAAAACAGCGGACAAACAAACAAAATAATTATCGATTTTAAGTTGTTTTTTAAAGAGTTTGATGCAATCTTGCAACCAGTGCACGCATTCCTTCATTAGCTTTTTATTAGCAGTCAAGCACCGTCAGAACCAGAGTTTCCAAAATCGTGTGTCTTTGAAGAAAATCGTTAGCTGCGTTCGATGCTCTACAAAATGTCAGTATTGTTATTCTATATCAGCAACACAAAGGCAGTAATCGTTCAAAATAATCGTGGGTTGTAGGCAATCGTAGAAGTATGGCCGTCGTTAAATTTCAGGCTCACACGAACTTGAAAGCGTACATATTTGAGACATTCTCTCGTTTTTCGCATTTTTCAATTAGAAAAGAATAGTTTGTTTGCAACCAGGGATTTTTAGAATGAGATCACTGTGCTAATTTCTAATAACAAGAACTTAAAAAATTGGTTTTATTTAAGAATCTATCCCTTTTATGGAAGACGTTCTTTATGGAGTTTGCTCACCCTTGTTTTTTGTAATACAACTTTCAAGAAAATTTGAAGAGATTTTTTAATAACTGTGCTTCCTTAGCAGAAAAGTCACTCAGTCACTTCGTCACGTAAGCTTTGAGACTGTAGTCAAAATTTTTATCAACCACTTCTCTTGTTGCTGTCAGATGCTGTGAGACAAAGTGTTTCATCATAAATTGCGATGAGTGAACAGTGCGTCAGGTCTTTTCACACCCAGTAGCCTTTGCCAGCTCGGATGCAAACCAGCCAGTCATGACTGATGAAAACCACGAAACCAGCGGGTTCATTTCACAACCTTCCAATGACATTGGGTCAGGTAAGAGACACCGTCAGCGTAAAGTACTGTAGTTGGCGGCATACTGCAGGCCTCGACCCAATTGTGGGCGTTTACCACTTTTCATTGGGCCGCGCAACACTTTCTGTTGTGGGCCGCTTGGTATGAAAGAGCTACGGTCCAGTACTGGTTGCGTGGGCTACAACACAGGCTACTCTAGCAACTATGGAACATTGATTGTTTGACGTTAGCAAAACATTTTTTTGCCATTGTGTTGTTTATGACATAACATAGCATTGTTACGTACCACGTAAGTAAATTCAGTACGGGTTTCAAATTGTGCCTTCATAAATAAACATGAGCCCTGATCGTGACTGAAAGAACGGTTGGGCCAACATAACGAAAGTTTTCCAATCAATGTCGTAATGTGTACCCCATTGGCCTTGAGTCACTCAGAGAATGGAGAGCGAATGTTACGTTCAACAACCATAACGGGATCTAAAGTCCTGGTGGTTTGATGACGTATGGTCACGTGATACGGTGGTTAGCACGAAATCTGTGATCTTCACTATAGGAATAACAATGGCCCCAACAAAAACAGATTTTCTGTTGGAAATAAACACAAAAGTTTCGTTATCTTCTCATTCTTGTGCATAAAATTAATTGAGCCTTTCTGCCGCCACTGTTTCGCAATATTTTGTCTGTCTTTGTCAAATGTTGGCACTTTCCAGCGAGGAAAGGTAACAAGCATCACAAGTCCGTTGTTTTTTTTGTATGCTTTGAAGAAAATCTTAACAACTTTCCACCAGAACCACAGCTTCGTACTACTACCTATCACGCAACACCTCCTCGATCCACTCCTTTCAGTTTTTCCAGAAGTCGAAAATGGCTGGTTGTTGGCTTCATCCTTGCCGCCATCCTCTTTTTGGTGGTTGTGGTTACGCTCGTAATCGCGCTGGCAGCACAAGCAAAACTAAGCAATCAGGGTAAGCGTTCGCTTCGCAAAAACGTTCGGAATAATCAGACTGTGTTGCATTTTATACATTTTCTTGCCAAACCTTGATGAATGAGATCGAAGTTCGGATCGTAGCCCTTGGTTGATTAATGCCAGCACGATATTTGTTCCGCTGACGAAACGCTTTGCTGAATGTGTGCAATTCAGTGTTTACACGTCACAACGAGGAAACAAACACAAGCATCGGATTTGGATTTACTTGTTCAAGTAAAAACCCCAACAAACCAACTGCGTATAGATACCAAAGCAGGACGAGACATTTTGTGATAGATCGCCCAACCCAGCTACTTTTATAACCGGTCAGTTAATTTATGGCTTGAGTGCTTGAGTGAAATCAACTTTTCAAAAAGGAAACTTAGATTTGCGTCCTTTCTTTTCTGAATAGTGCATTTTAAGTGCCACGATCTCTGGAAGCAAACGTAAAGGTGTATTTGAGCGACATGGACACAAATGTTCATTTAATTATGCTTTCGTTGAAAGCAAGGCTAAATAACCATAAAATTTAGTCCGTGTCGTTATTGCTGTAGGCCTGAAAACGTTTGTCTCAGAAAGCAACTGAACATGCATTAGTGCCAAAACGTTTCTGGAATGACGCTAATCATGAATATTTTTACTTACTTTATGCTACATATGCACAATGAGTCCTTGAAGATCTTTGTTGGCAGGGAACGTAGGGCACGAAGTGGAAAAATTGAGAAATCGTGGACGGGCTTTTAGATAAAATGCTTTAGTTTTGATATATTTAAGATGCTTTATAATGTGGGCTTGATACTGGAATCAGTAATGCCAACTTTTGTCATCAGTTTCACTTTTAATTCGATTTGCTAAGAAGTGTTCAAATGGATTTTAAGTAAGGAGCGAGCAACGTAGAATAAATGTAACAATGCTAACGACTGCGGTTTACTTATAAAGTACGTTCACTCATAGCTATAAATCTAATTTCCACGCTAACGTCATTGTAAGGTGCGTTGAACAGATTTCGCTGGAAAGGCTTTTAAGTAAATGTTCCATGGATTGGATTTTAAATTGGCGGTTAAACACTCAACATCTGAGTCAACAGCACTCTTGTTAAAGATATTCAGATTGTGTATCATGCATGTCTTTGTTATTGTTGACGTTTGTTGTTTGTTTACCATACTGTATTAGTCACAGATGAAGCGATATTCTCATTTTTATAACAAAACGTTGCAGTGAACAATCTTCAGGATCCAAATGCTGATCCGTTCCAGTCACCATGCAACGAACAAAATGACTCCGTTTCACTGGGTGAGTCGCATTTGCTTGCTATTGTCTTTAATTTCTACTGTCTTTCTCGTTTCTGCGGTTGCGTTATGCGTAAGGTCTCACCTGGTTTGTTGATAATAACAGGAAGACCGACGAATACAGTTCATGCGAAGTGCTGGCATGCGTAAGCGTAAGCATTATGCATATGCTGATCAATCATTTCAAAAGTTGACCGATATAAATGGTAGAACGGCCAGTAAATGAATCTGAACAATTACGCTTCCCCTGAAAAATACGTAGTTCAGTGGAAATTGAGATATTTTCTATAGGTTTAAGGTTAGTAAATAAGTTTAAGTTGGCTAATTTCAATCATTATTGCACCAAGTGCAACTAAACAAAATAGAAGACATGGTATGTCTTGAAAGCTTTTTTTGTGTTATTTATTTGAACCGATATTCTATTTGGACTCAAATGTACCACAAGAAACAGTGCCTCCAAGTGAAAGCAGCTGATGTTAATTTTCTTTGCTGATATTCTCAATATCACAATAATTGACGTCTCGAAATAAGCCATAAGATGGATTTACGGTGAATTGGTTTTAATATTGATTTGGCGTGGATGAATAACACGTTTTAGGCCAAAAGGTGTAAAACGTTTACATCTCGTGATCGATGGAAGGTTGTGCGAAAATAACTGCTATGAATTAATTATTTTGTAAACAAAACTTTCGAAGCTAATGATTGTTAAAACACATGGCACACATCAGCAGATAATGTTGGTTCTAGTATTTCAATGGTAAGATTGTATTTCAAAAGGTCTTCCCTCGGTTCCAAAACCATTTTGAGGTATTTTGTCAGAATCTTGTCACTTGCTGTTGCTTGTTTTAAGATGTTTTGGTAGCTCCGTTGCCTACAACTTCCAAGCAGCAGCCAAGCCACTGAGATAAAGTGACTGCCTGAGCTTCGCTCGTCATTGCAAGCTGTTCTGCAAGTTTGCGCACCGGGCATCACTACATTTCATGGTGATAACGGACAGTGGCCTTCCTGTAACTAAAACTATTTTTAAAACACTAAGCTAAAGGTAGAATCAGGTAATCATTAGCCATCCTTATAACATAATTGAAATAAAGCATTCGTAAACTAGTACTTTTTCATTGCCAAGAATCACAAAAGAAGCATTTCGTCATGGGTATATCGTATTGAATGAAGATACTACCGTTCTCGCAAATGTTTTTATTCTTTTTATGGGGCCAAAGTTGCTTCTGATATTCTTCATAAGTGTACTTGCATACCGTTCTCCAGCCAGAAATCGTCGGAGGGTTTAAAAATAATTTTTGTTGTAATTTCGCACGGCAGCAATTCAAACAAAATTGTTGGAACCTATAACTCTACCAATGGGATAAAAATGTTAATTCCCATATTGTGTTTTGTTTGAAAATTTACCATCATGAATCGATTTATGTTAAATTACTTCCTTGCGCCAGCTCTAACATTTGTCATCCTAGCATCTCGAAAGCAAGAACTATTCACGAGAACACTCTCGTCACCACAACGTGACGTTGCAGCTGTCGATATCTCACCGCAACATATCTTACGATGCACAAATTTCTCACTTTGAACTCTTCCAATAAAACAGCGGTTCTCAAACTTTTTGCGATCGCGCACCACCTGATGTTTTTTAATGTTGGGGTGTACACGCCTGGTTTCAGAAGAACGTAATTTGCTCAAATGTACTTAAGATTAATATAGCACCTAAACGAATTAGCAACATTAAAATTACACACGAACGAATTATAACACAGAAACGAATTAACAAAGCTTTTCGAACATGACAGGAAAGCTGCTCGCGTACCACCTGAAAAGCCCCAAAACGCTTGGGCCTAATGCAACACAAGTTTTGTATTAGAAACCAACGATTACTTTGGTTTCCTAAAATAAAGTGTAAAACTTTAGGTTGTTT
>JGI24021J15306_10002666_pt1 | contig 19525 bp, 7 predicted proteins | sample Ectturendosymbi1_FD_15306 | JGI IMG/M metagenome (IMG submission 15306)
GTAGTGAGATTTCTCCAACTCAGTTTTATATCTGGCAGAAAACTGGATACAGGATACGGTACTTTTTGTCCTTCGAAACAGAAAACTGGATATGCTGCTTGTTGAGACACTACTTAAACTTTTTATGTGAGCTAAATTTCATTGGCCAACAGATTTTTAACGTATCACCATGAACAAGAAATTGTCCTAATCTTTACACACATGAAACTCACCAACCTAACCTGACTTACATCCAAGTTGTATTAAAATTTTAAGACTTCATGTGAAGTAGTTTTGCACATTAATTGAAGGTTATGTCATGACATGCTTTGCAAAAAACAATCTACAAAAATAATAATAAAAAATAAACGAACCAAGCTCTTATGAAAAATGACTCCAGCTCCACTCCGGCACTGGCTCTTCCTTACAAAAATCAACTCCGGCTCCACTCCTATTTTAGAAAATCGTTAAGACTCCGGCCGGAGTCTACTCCGACACTCCGGTTCCTGTACACCTCTGTCCCACACCTCTTTCACGTTTTGCAATAAAGCAAGTTTGAAGCTGCTTTGAAATGGATAGTTTTCATGGCTGCGTTCCCACACCTTTTTTGTTGGCACTACATCCCTGCTTACAGTACTTGTTTTGGTAAATGCTCAGTCCATTATGCGTAAAGTGTTTCAGCTTTATGATGTTCTCAGATTTGTCTCTACTGTAGTCATTAATGTACTTATCAATATATCATCCCCAAAGTTAAATAACCAAATAATTTTTAATTTCGAAACACAGAGTGCATAAATATGCTTCTGGTTTAACTTCAACACCTAAGGCTGAATTATTTTGCAGCTGCAAACGCTGAAAATTTGTAGGTCAAACTAAACGTCCAGATTTGTAAATTATAAAGTCAAAATTTTAAGTTTTTAGGTCAAAAAATGGTCTTATGATACCATAACACTACGGTGAACAACCTGTTGCCGTAAGTGGCTGTGCGGTAGGCTGGAACATAGAGAAGGTTTTTGCTTTCAGAACGCAATGAGCATGTGAGGCGGTAAGGACAGATCAACTCTTGAAGATAAAGGGGGCCAACGCCACGCAAAGCTCGAAATACAATGCATAGAAGTTTGAAACGCGGCCTAAGCACAACGGGAAGCCAGTGAAGAGACTGGAGAGAAGTCGAAATGTGCTCAATACGACAGATCAAACGTGCGGCAGTGTTTTGAACGTGTTGTAGTCACAACATGTGCGTTTGTGACAGACCGTTTAGGAAAGAGTTGCAATAGTCAAGGCGGGATGTTACCAGTGCAACAACAAGCAGCTCACGTGCTTTTTTGGAGAGAAACTGTCGGATTCGTCCAATATTTCTAACGTAGAAGTTACACGATTTAATAATGTAGTCACTATGTTTAGCAAACGACAATGCTCTGTCAAAAATTACACCTAGAGACCGTACGTGAGAAGATGTGTTTATGTCTCGCAAGTGCCAAGGCAACGACGGTGTCATATTGCGACCAGGAGACTTTTTCGANNCAAATATGATGAACTCCGTTTTTTCAGAATTAAGTTTGAGCATATTGCATCCCATCCATGACTTCAGCTCGTCAATACATTCGTTGATGGAACTCAATAAGCAGGTTTTTTAAGGTATTTTAGGGGCCCCATGCGGGACCCTAGAATTGAAAATTGGGTCCCTAGAATCAGCGAAAAATATCATCGGGTCCCTAGAATCAGAGAAAATCGGGTCCCTAGAATCAGAGAAATCGCGTCCCTACAGGTCCATACCGGGTACCTAACATTTTCCTTAAAAAAAATCTGGTATAAGTTTTGTTGCAACGAGAAATCCTGCAGCATGCTGAAATCTCTGTTTTTGGAAGAATTCGCTGTATTGCACCTAAATATGGCAGGATTCTTAGAGGTGGTTCAAAGGTCCCACTCCGGTGGTTCATTGATCCTACACATGTGGGACCAATGAGCCAAAAAAATGTTTTTCACATCAAATTTTCAGCCACGTCCTGATGTTATATCCTACTGATTTTTTTGTATGCTGATAGAGGGAGAGATGATTATTATTCATGCTAAATTTTGGAGCTTTGCTAGCTAAACTTTGCGACTTATGACCTGAAATGTAAAGAATGGCTCATTGGTCCCACATCTCCCCTACCCTCTTTGACCCTGGTGACCTGAGTACGTTTGAAGTCTGCTTAATGGTTAGCCTGGCACTGAATGTTACATAAGCTGAAAACCACCTAAAGAATTTATCAATGTTACTGCTTCACAAAAGTTGATGATTTTATTTAATTCTATTTACATGTTTGTCTCAGAAACAAAGTCCATATCACACATTCTCAAAAATGCAAAGGTAAAAAAAATCCTTAACTACAATACATCATAAGCTAGATGTTAGGTGGAACACGTATTGAATACTGAAGAAAAATGAACACAAAGCACCAGTAAATACTGCATTCGGTCATCTATGTACAGAAGCTTAACACAATGGGAGAAAATAGAGATATGTAAGAAGCATCAGGTAATGCAAACGAGCCGATCAAGCAGTTGGATGGGGATGCGCATCATGTAGCAGAAGCATAAGATTGTTGTGCGCATCATGTAACAGAAGCATAAGATTGTAAATTTTGAACTGCAACTAATGAGTACATCAAATGTTCCGGCGATATGGATAACTTGATGCAAGCGAACATTTACGTTCCTGGGCAGGGCCAGTGCTAGGAATTGCGGGGCTCAATTAGAAAACTGATGCCGGGGCTCCCGCTCTATACATAAGTACAAGTTCATATATGATTTTAGCTTGTATAGTATGTCCGTCTTTTACCAAAAAAATAGATATCTGATATACTAAAAATTTGAAAGACTATGAAAGTTTTATTTAGTTGTCATGTACTCCACCCGCGTGTCCAGCTTTAATAACTGACACCTTGGTGCAAAACTGATTTCCAGTTTTCTGATTTCTGTTCCTGTCTTCCTCTGCACTAAACTGATTTCTAACTATACCTTGTTGTTCCATTGGCACTAATGGGGCATTTTTTCGTGGTAAAGAAACCGCAAAGGGTTTGTGAACGACCATTTGCATTGCAACGTCAGCAACCTCAAAAGGTAAGCAAAATGTTGACGTTGTCTCTCCCTGGAAAATGTTTGCGGACGCCCATGGTTACTTTCACCCGTTTAGCAAGCTTTGACTATGGGCAAGTCAGGCTAAGCCATTGGTTCACAACCGGAGGTCAATAGACCCCTGCGTCCACAGAAGGTTTTCTGGGGTCCATGACCTTTGCACGTGTAAGATTAAAGCTAAATAACGATGTGCCAAACTACACGCCGTGGCAAAAGACAAATTGAGCGCAATTTTGAATCCAGGCTGCCAGATCCAGATGTACAAAAAACGCCAAACCGCTTAGCAAAATAGGGCATAATGACATATAGCTTCAAAACATGCTAAACAAGCCGAACCAGGCTGATGGCTGTCGGTTTTAAAATACTCTGATGAGCAATGACAGAAATGCGATGTTGCTACGGATTTAAGCCTAGAATTATTGCATATAGATTGAAAAGATATTTGATCTCCATCTTCTCATAGAAAATGCTTTAAAAAATCCTTGTATTTGAAACAGTAAAATACAGGTTATGAAAATATAAACATGCACCATGCCATAGTTTCAACTATAGTGGATTTTGTAAACAAGCGTCTGATTTGCTAAATATGTCACAATTCTGCAAAATATAAATTACAAAATGTAATCACAGAAGACCCACAGAAAAAATATTACGCTTTCCATGAACAGACAGACAAAATATGCTAAACTGCCAGTCAAAATATGCCAAATTTTTTCAATAAACGTCTAACAGGCTGAAAAGAATCTCAAAGTCTGTGCTCAAAGCATACATTAAAAAAATCAACAAACTTTTTTTCAGTGAGCCCAATTAAAAAGGCCAAAAACATGCCAAATAGCACTTTCCCATGCCAAACCACTTTTAAATGAGGTCAGATGTCTGGAATTTGGCAAAAAACTACCAACCTGGCATTCCTGCTAGAATTCAAGCTGGGGGCAACACAAGATCCTGCCTATGTGAACGAACATGCTTATGAATTTTAAGAATAGTATGCAAGTTGTCATTCAACCAAAGTTAATGAGAAGTTGAATACTGTTTGTTCTTGAGAAGCTTATCTATATGAGGATAATTTCTGACAGAGCACATCTTTCATCATCCTGTCTATAGCCAAAACCTGTGGATCACCTTCCTTGTCACATTTTGTGAGGCGTGCTCGTTCTTCCAAATTGATCTCATTGCTGTCATGCTACGCTACATCTTTCACCCACCCACTAAATTTAGCCGAGAGAGAAAAAGGCTTAAAATACGAAAGCAATGGTTACCCACAAAAGACTGGACAAAAACCAACAACTACAAGCACCATGCCTGAAACAACACAAAAAAGCAAATGAAAGGTGTGTGAAGGCCTTGCAAGCACTGTGCACTTTGTGGTTACCGTGGAAAACAGAGCTAATTCATGGTCCCATGTGATTCACAAATTATGACTATATAAATATTTCCCGCTGAAACAAAACTTGACAAGCGCAAACTATGGCATTTATGTAGCGACTTCTTTGACATGCCAGCAACAATATGATGGCAAAACATAAAAATTTTCCACGGGTTTTTCATCGCATCCAAGTAATTAGAACAAACCAGATATCAGGAATGACAGTGACCAAATGGTTTTATCGCGGCACTATTCAGTGTTCCATGACACCATAAATAAACCACCGTTTATGAAGCTTTGACTATTACTTTTTTAGAACAACCCAGTTTTCACTCTCTGAACACCTGCGAAGATAAATGGATTGACAAACGTAACGCACACGTTATTAAGCATGATCCTTCCTCGTGTGAAACAATTACTGTACTACAGTATTTGCGATGTTCAATGATTTTCCAATTCAACTATGTCGACTTGTTTTGACCTTTTCTACCACCCACGTAGCAACCGATAGTGACACTTCCCCACACAGTGCTTTGCATTTAATTTCGAGGACACTCGAAGCTTGCGGTTCCACATGCAACAGAAGTAAGGCTGAAAAATAAAAATATGTTATTTTCAAGGAAATTTTTGTACTTTTTAGCTACATAAAGTCCCAAAATGTTCATATGATTTAGCTCACAAATAGTTACAATGTTGCGGAATATTGGTGCTAATATGCGCAATTGTCGCACATCATCTGCCCATGCCTATAATGGTCCCACATCCTTTTGTTACTCAACATGTATCCATGGCAGGCCCGTAACCAGGGGAGAAAAGCCCCCTTAGAAAAATTTTTTCCCCCTCTGGAAAAATGTGTTGGGCATAGTTTAAAACTATTGGACACAGTTCAAAAAATTTAGGCCCCTCTCAGAAAATTCACTCCTGGTGTCCCAAACTGGTTACGGGCCTGATCCATGGGCCAAGATAGGCATAAACTCGTAGTCCTTTTGTTTCACGAGTTGCCCCAGGCCAAATTGGGCAATTCCTTTTGTCACACGTCAAAAAAGCAAAGGCAAATTGGCCATTTACCCTCTTTAACTAAAAAAATGCGAAATTCGGCAGTTTTTTATAGGACTGTTCGATAGAGCGCATAAACTGGGGCTATTGAAAGAATCAGCTTCAAAAGTTAATTGTAAGTATTTTAAAAATTAAGTTGAAAATTGCTTTTGGCCGATTAAGCCACATATTCCTGAGCAGGGTTTTACTTAGTTTTTTCAAGGGGGTCCACTGCTTTCAGCAGAATCGTCAAAAGGGTCCATGACAGTGAAAAGGTTGGAAACCACTGGGCTAAGCTAACCATGCGCGAAATTGAGAACTACTGTAAATAAAACGTAGTATGACGACACAACCGTTCTTGAATAGTTTACTTTTTACTATACAACTGCTTAAAAGATGGAACAAATCTACACATTGTTCTGTTCATCTACATTGTTTATTCTTGAACGATCAATGTCATCAATGTTTCAAACATGAACAATTTTAAAAATATTCAAGAATTTTCAAGGACGCTGGAAAATACTCAAGGACAACAAGATGTTTTTCAAGAATCAAGGACATTAACGCGTTTTGATAGCAAATTAAAGGTCAATCGTTGGCGCTCCAGGACGTCTGGCAACCTTAGTCAAAGCATTGTTGAACTGAATTTGTCATGCATACAAAAATAAACATGGTGGAATATTCAAATTGCCTAACGTCTGTGGCGTAACTGGAGATTTGAGCCAGGTGGAGGCGAAACTTAGCTGAAGGGGGCCACTAGCCAACACTCAAAAAGAATTAAGAAACGACAGTGAATCCGGATGGGTTGTGGATGTCAATGATAGGTAAGAAACACGAAAACACCCCGAAAAACACAAAAAAGCAACAACCTACTGAAAACCAAAAAAATGCCAAATATAAAAATGTTAGCTCAAGGGTGCCCGATTTTTGCATTTAGCTTGCCAGGGTGGCGGCTCGCTGCCCTGGCCACCCGTCAGTTGCACCACTGCTTTTAATATAATCTTTTAGTTTTGCTGTTCGTTCTGACATGGTGCACATGGTCAATAACTGTTTGATGAAAGGTAGCGAAAGCTACGAGTAGCAACGTTTTGACTTGCAAATTTCACAACAATGCAAAATATTAGCATTGCTGTTCAAACTGAATAATGAAACGTTTTCTGCATACATCTTACGATTTAGCTGTATAAATTTGAGTAAATCGCTTAAACTGTAACAGTTGTGTATTATTACAGTAGCCTACTTTTGGTTGTGGCATCACAGACGTTAACAGGTTTTGCTTTTCGATCTTTGCCCAGGATGTAAACAATGCCTTCACTGGTCAGCTTTGTTGTGGCCCAAACCACGAGGCATCTGCAATGCGGAAATTCCAACGATGGGCCTGTACGCTGCTAACGTGAAAAATGCCCGAAAGATCGGTGAAAAACATGCAAAAACTACAATGCAAACAGTGGTTAAACTATGTTGATGTCTACGAAAATTTTGTTTTGTGACGTCATAATCGATTCAGCACAATTCACTTTTGAGTCTGGTTTACACACAATAGTGTATCACAGCTAGCATGTGTAACTGCTTAGTAGTGGTTATCTTAGGAACGTGAGCTTCGGAATTAGTTTTCGCCATGGCTGCCAGGCCAAGCGGTACCGGAAAAAAATGCCCGGATTCCTACGGAGCGGAAGTGGTGAAATGCATCACTCAAATGAAAGACCAACAAACGCGTCTCACCACGGAAATAGGACAGATGGAAGCAGAAAAGAGGCGAATACAAAATGAAATCAGAAATTTGAGCGATAAGCTGGCTAATCTCAACTGTAAGCTGGCGCAAAAAGCACAGTTCCGTGCGCAGGTGAGCAAGACGATTCAGGAAACCGAGTGCGCCTATTCCAAATTGTTGGAAAGCTCGCAAGTGCTTTACAAATCCGTTAAAGACACGAAAAACCAAATTATTGGACCTTACGACCAGAACGCAGCCAATCTTGACGAACTTCCTCAGACCTCAATGGCACCGGGCAACGCCGTGATGGACCGCCGCAGGCCAACCATGACCCCACAAAACTATGGCATGGATCTTCAGCATGAGGGAATGGCTGTCGCTGCAGCTGTTGCCACAGAACTAAACAGCAGCGCACCTTATTCATAATGAGTTGTAAAAGCAGAAGATTCAAAATTGTGAAGAAACGAAAAATGAAGATATCTGAGCCAACGCGCTGCTTACCTGCAAGACTAGCGTGTTTGTTAACATTGTTGTAATCACACTATTAAATCATTGCAAGATTCTTGTTGGTGTGCTACAATACTTCTTGTTCCCTAGTTAATGTAGTCCGCTTCCAGACTCGGCCATTGTTGACTGGAAGTAGCGAGATCCAACAGAAGACCCAGTTGGGTTAGCTCCACCTATTCCAATGGTCTGTAGCTCGCTTGAAACAGATATGATATCTAATGATGGTAAATCAAAATGAACAGGCCAGCGCGTTGTTGATGGAACGGCAAGCGCTGTAGGAAAAATTTAACAATGTCAATGTCTAACAATGTCAAAAATTTAACAATAGCTTTCTGCAGGACACTAGAAAGATCTGTACAAATCTCTTTAAAACGCTTTTATTTTTGTACCATGTTTATGGAAACCCATGATTAAGTCGGTATAACTATATGCAATTTCTAATAGTTTTCTGACCCTACCAGATGTAATAGAGTTAAGTCTTCACTCTCTCAGGAAGAACAAGCAAAAATCATGTCTACTTTTAGTGAAAGTGATTTTCTTAAGAACTTGGTGAAATACTCCCTGCTTGTTTCTTGAGGAATATAGTCTCAGCACAGTTTTTAATAGCTCTTTTGTAGATACTCTGCACAGACATTGGCTGCAATCAAGCCCGCACAGAACCGTCATCAGAAAGTCTTCAATGGGGGCTTTACGTTTGTGTAGCAGGGTTGACATTATAAATTTTGCAAAAACTCTTTATTTCTAGTGTTTCATCTTTCAATGTAGCGGGGCTTGGAACTTTATTTGGGGGGATAAGCCTACTAAAGCCCCCTCGTGGCGACGGGACTGAGCCGCAACCGGGCAATTGCCGAAAATAGTACAACAAGTTACAACCATCTCCCCGTCCGAAAATATCAGCTGGTTGCGGCCCTTGCTATAGCCTAACAAATAGGCCTACTTTAGCTAAGCTTGCGCAGCATGGATCGTTACTATGTATTGGAAAGGCTCCCCCCAAACAAGTCTTCCACGTAAACTACATTCATCAAAAAACTTATGTTCGTAGATATCACTACAATTATGTGGCAATAAATGACATGATAATATATGAGCGAAGAACTACACACACACACGCACGAATCCAGGGCTATAAAAAATGGAGGTGCTTCCCTACCGGTATGAAAAAATACAAAGCGTTAGCCAGGACGCTTCCTCTGTCGATGTAAAAAACTCCGAAAATCAGACAAATGAAGTCAGTTCAAGGAACTTCACTCCACAAGTGAACGCAGCAAGGAATCAATCACAAATTTTTAATAGGAAATCGATTTCCCGTAACACTACGCATCGTCAGTCTTATCATCTGCAAGCAATGCTAACAGGTGTGAAACGTAGAAAGGTCAACACCAGTTCAGAGAAAGTAAACAACCTCAAGACTGCAAAACTTACTGCACAAATGACAAAAACTTAAACGCCAGCTAACGATTACCACCAAAGAAAAAGTCGCTTTCTGATAAAAGTAACTCTTCGCAGAGCGAGGCTTCCGAAGTTGGTTTGAAACAACAAGCGTTTTGAATCAGTCAACGTGCATTTTGGTCGTTGTGGCAACCAAGTCTCTGCGGGCACGATGGAAAAGCTCTGACTGACACGAACAAAAACACCTGCATACTGGCCGCGAAAGGTGAAACGCAAAAACGGTCTGTAGAATTGAAGTACATCAGCGTTCAGCGGCAGAGAAACAAAATGATTATCTTACGCGTGGGAGGATCATGTTTTGAATAATATAACTTTCTCTGAACTTGTGTTGGCCTTTCTACGTTTCACACCTGTTAGCATTGCTTGCAGATGACAGGACTGACGATGCGTAGCGTTACGTGAAATCGATTTCCTATGAAAAATTTGTGATTGATTCCTTACTTCTTTCACTTGTGGAGTGAAGTTACTTGAATACAGATATGCACATGTTTGAATCATCGCAAAAAGATGAAAGCAGAGCCCAGTCGGCTGATTCCTCTAAACCTATAGAAAACGTAGAGCTTTTTATTGTCAAATGAAATCAGTGTCGCAAAACTTTAGGGCAAATAGTGGCGATTGAGTTTTCAGGACAAGAAAACAGCATGCCCAAGGTCCTCACAGTCGAGAAAACACTTCAAATTTAAGCGGAAGCCTGCTACGACGGGCAATGTCACATAATCACTGAGACATTCAAAATCACTACAAACAGAAATCACATTAAAGGTATCCTATACAACAGGAAGGTGAACAAATAATAACAGAGTGGTCTCGGCAGGTGATCTTTACTGCTACTTGAAACCTTGAGTGATTGAACATTTTGTCTGTTTAATTTCAAAATTCTTAACGGCGCAGTCTGACTGCAGCACTACATACCTACAACTGGCCACAGAAGTCAGACCACGAAACATTTTCAAGGGTAAATCATTTCTCCCAGACCCTGGTAGAAAATCTTCAGGAGCATGGGCGGATCTAGCGGCGGCCATGGCCCATCCACAATTATGGTTGGCAGCTCACCTTGTCCTGAATTTTTTGGTGCCAAGGAAATTTCCATTGCTTCATTGCAATATCATAATTAGTACCTTCAAGCAAAAACGTCTGGTTTCACGCTTGCCTTAATGGTTATACAGTTTTTCAGGGTTCTCGAACTTGTGTTTTCACATCATGAAGCTGGAAGCTTTGTTTGAAAATATCATAGCTAAGAAAATAAATTCAGTGCGAAGACTGTCGTTTATTTTGTGCAGCGAACCGCAAGCGTAGCTAAGGGACCATGCCCTCTGAAATTGCTATATCACATTTTGTTGTTTTGTGGGAGGCGGTGTCCAACACAAAATACTATTTACTCGTAAGGGCAAAATATTTGGCTCATCCAAAATTTGGATTGGCTACGCTAGTGAGTCCAACATGAGATCACCTATTACTACCACGTTTTAAGTGAAGCAAGAAGAATCTGTAACAACTCCGTGCATTGCTTACCAAAGAACTTCCAGTTAACATTCGTCCATAAAAGTCAATCAGGATCAATGGTAACTTTTTTGTGGGGCCTGACAAAAGGCCAGGGGTGAACAAACCTGTGGCCGTCGATAAAAATTATGCGGTCTTGCACATGTAATTTAAAACCTAGCCATGGCCACCGTGCATTAATACAAACTTTTTGTCTGCTGTGTATGAAGATACATGGTGATAAGGCGACCAAGCAGACGTGTAGAAGCAAGCCAGGCTTTGCGTGCAAAAAGAAGCAACGCAAAAATAAAAATATCTTCAACTCGCTGGCGGCTATAAAACAATCTCAACTGATCTTGCGGGAGGGAAACCTGAAAAGATGTTCATTACATCGTATTGCTATCGTTGATATAATCAGCCATCCGATGACTCTTACCGCTGCAGATTAATTAAACAAAATGACACAAAATGTTGCAGTAGGCCAGGGGTGGGCAATTACTTTAACTCGGGGGCCACTTTGAGAAGGCCGCGTTCAGAGGAGGGCCGTGCCTTCTAATGGAAATTGAAGCAAGTTTCAGTTCAAGTTAACCTCAGCACTGATATTTCTTTAAGTGGGAGGAATTTTCTGAATAAAAGGTTTTTCCCAAAATGCTTCCGCGGGCCACTGAAAACGCTGTGGCGGGCCACATGCGGCCCGCTAATTGCCCGCCGCTGCAGTAGGCTGTTAGTATTGCTTTCTCCTGGTTAAAACCCCGATCAGGTAGCCCTAAAAACCTGATCATATGGGTGACACTAGCCAAAATGACCAGTAACGTTTTAGGAGCACACCGCGTATTTTTCAACAACTCAGCAATTAATCTCAAGCTTATCTGACTCGAAAATAGCTTGTATTTCAAAATATATATATTTTTCAAAAACTAACATATTTTCCTTCAACAAATGTGGGAGGCACGCAAGGTGCCTCCTGAGAAACTGGCAAAATTCCCATTGCAGGTAGCCTACAACCCAGGTTAACTATGAGTCACCCGCGTCGACTCAACTTGTTTTATCAGCGATTTCCCTCATGGGACGCAGCTACGAAGCTTGCTCGTCCACCAAAATCAGCTACTCAGGGAATTAGGTTAGTAAGTGTATTTTTAGGTTTTTTAAAAATTTATTTGAAAAATGAATTACGCATATTGTCCACCTCCACAGTCACCTGAGCAGGGGGTACACTCAACGAACAGGGATTGGGTCATTACCAGTTTAGACCACCAAATGTTGAAAACCTCTCCCTAATCACCTCACCGATGCTATGTTTCCCATTAAACCATGCACAATGAGAGACAACCACAGACGCACGAGATGAAGGGTCTGATGAGGCGACAGACCCCAATTATGGTCAAATTTGTCAAAAACAGAGTAGTGTTTGTGAGTTTTCAAGGCAGCTAAGGTGAAGAGTAGGGCCTACGAGAGGGGATACAAGAGGTACAGCACATCGCACCCATGCCCGGTAGGTACTGGGACACGGGAGGATGAAAGCACGCACGGCAAGTTTTTCTGTAATCAAGCACAAAATTACTAACGTAAGCCAGTTGACCGTATAACAATTACTCAATTTCTAAATCTTAGCATGTTAGCTGTTTTTTTAATCTACATTTTTTTACTGTACAAACAAGCTATACAAGTTTTGGCGAGGGTCCCGAAATCCGTCTACGAACACAGTGGTAAAAATTCTCTGAAGCCCTGGTTGGGAGTGTCGTGGAGCCCTTCGCAGCAAATTCAATCTGGCATGGAGATAACGACCGTTAAGCACAGTTTGCCTAATACCAGCTTTTGCCACTCAGAGTAAAATAGGCCTACTATTCTCATTCCGCAGTATTTCTGCAACACCTGTAAATGTGACCTGAACGTTTAGCTTTGGTTCTCAAGTTTCTAACGTAGTGGTCGGCGACTGTGGGCCGTTTAGCACTTTTTATTGGGCCGCGCAACACTTACTGTTTTCGGCCGCGCGGAATGAGCTGCAGTCCTGCGCCGATTGTGTGGGGTAAAACATAGGCTACTTAATTGTTTGTCGTTAACAAAGCATTGTTGTTGTCATTATACAGTTTATGACATTGTCATAGCATTGTTATGTAATAGGTAACTGAATACAGCATAAGTTTGAAATTGGGCCTTCAAAAATAAGTATGGGCCTTTAATTACGACTGAAAGGGTGGTCATAACGAAAGTTTGCCGACCACTGTAAATCTAAAGAGCTAGTATTCGCTTTAACAACAAACAAAGGAATTTCGATTGGGAGCCCCTTTGATGTGTTTGGTTTTCAACCACACCTGACTACCTGCAGTGGGCCGTGGTGTCACTAGAGGTTTGAACCAGGGTTGGAAAACTTCGCTGGAGGGCTCACTGTCCACCGTATAGGGCCCACTAGCCAAAACTCGGAAAAAGAGTTGAGAAATGGTAATGAATCCGGGTGTGGTTATCTATACTAAAACCCGATATCACCGGAAAACCCTCTGAAAAACGCATAAAAAAATACTGAAGACCAACAGAATCCCAATTATCAAATTATGAGCTAAGTGGGGGTCAGGTTCTTACAATTAGCTTGCCAGGGGAGACAGTTTGCCCCCCCTGCCAGTTACGCCACGGACTACCCGTGAACAAAAACCTTCCATTGAATCTATTGACGTACAGTAATCTTGTGACCGAAGATCATTTGTGTAGGAACACCGATAAACCTCGAGTTGAGCGGACCTTGACATTTTGTCAATCTGAGAGGTTTCAGAACAGCTACAATCAGGAGGGGGCAACCGGTCAATTGCCCTGAAATTTTCGAAAACGTAATAATTTTCCCCGCCTCCAATAATCACCTGGTTGCAGCCCTGGATACAATTAAGTTGACTGCGAGCGGTGTGATGAGGTTGCGCATGTGAATGTTGAAGCGCACACTGAAACTTTCTTCATATGCAAATTGCGAAAATCTCTGGCCAAGTGTTAGAAAACCAGACTAACGTCAGCATGCGCCAGAGGTGGCCGGAGTCACATTTTTTGACTCCGACCACGCTCCAGGGGCGCAGCCATGGATTTTGTTCGGGAGGGGCCAGTCACTGACGTTGTCAAATTTCAAACTTTAGCTATTTTGCACAAATATCATTTTGATGTCATGGATGTAATGGTTTTCAAGTATTTTGCGGATCAGGTCTGGATTGGATTCAATTTTATCAGATCAGGACTGGACTGAAAAATTTCACAGTCCGCTCATCTCTGCGCCCTACCCAACAAACTGTTCCCAACAAAAAAAATAATCTTACGGAGCTCAAAGCTCGGAGGGGGTAATACTTCAAACTTGAAAGGAACTTCGGAGAAGACGTTACTGGTTGTTTATCAACTGCAGTCGGCCTTAAACTGCTGATAACAATGTCGGTTTGTGACCATTAATGGGGAACGAAAGCGAACATGGATTTGTCAGCATTTTTTGCGACTGAATCCATTAATAAACAACCAGTCCCTGAACTTCTTATAACCCTAGGACTTAATCACGCTCGCTGCAGTAAGCAATTGCAAAACTTCCAGTCAAACAACAACCTAGTCCCAGTCTATACATATCTCTCCCTCTTCCACCTTTGGAAATTGAAACCAATACGCTCATACGAACTTTTGTTCTATGCACATTGCTTTGGTGCCAAAACTTGCGGTGGGGGTACGCACTGTTACGTAGACACATGTTTTGCGAGTCCATGTAGATCAGGGGCTCCAAACTATGGCCCGCGGGCCAAAACCGGTCTGTGAAGTCATTTCATCAGGCCGCTAAGAAATTTTGTCAATATGATGGAAAATAATTTTACAAAAAAATTGTGATTTGGTCAAATTTAACATCACATTACGTAAGATGTCCGGTCCTCGAACCGCTGTGTAATAGCTTACGTGCCCCCCAGATAAAGAACTTGGAGACCCGCTCTAGATGACCGCACATACTAAGAGTTCCGCAGCTGTTACGTCACAGTTTAACTACGGATGATGTCAAAAAACAAGCAACAAGTGAAGAAATGACACACGAGTGGTTTAACTGTATTTGGCATGAAGCACATTGTAGTAGTGCAGCCTTCATCACCCAATCTTGGCGCTCAATATCACGCAATCGTGCTCCGAAATGGGTTTTCAAAGCGGGGTTTGGGCTTATGAAACGAGGTATTTTGCTACAGAACAAATGGAATAAATTAGGACTACGGTAAATTGGGCTTTATATGCTGGTGGGCTTACAAAACGGCGACCACTGTAGTTGGGAATGTTTCGTGGTTACTAAAACCATGACACAATCGTCAAGTTGGGTCTTTACGTTGACCGCACCGTTGTCTGTACTAGAAAAAAGAGAGCGCAGCTTATTGTTATCCAACTTGAAAAATTACGAAATTTGCTGCTACACAATTCTATCAAGATTCGCATCAACAATTAGGATGTATGCACAAGATTGTCATCTGCCGATACAATTCGCGGCTACAGGCACAACTGCAGCAGGATACGCTGCAATTTACAGAAAATCGATACGCAAATCAATTTAACGGAAAGTCGTGTGTAGTCATTGCCATCACTCTATTTATCCGAACAATAAAAAAAACAACACCAATGAAATACCAAAGCAAAAAAAAAACGCTAATCTGTAGAACTCTGTAAATTTGCCGCGTCTATGCACATAATTAGTATGTTCGAAGAACGGTGTTCGCGCGAGAAAAAAAATCCTAGCACTGGCGCAACAGGTACGTAGGACGTCACGGGCCACTGCTGAACACGGATGCGATTTCGTCCTCCCTGACACAGGTCAGTAAGACGGGCTTGAATTTTTCTAAGATGGTCACGAGGTCGGAACGCATCAAATTGGAACGGTACATCATCTCTTCAAAATGGTGCTTGCCGTCCATGAACGGCAAGAGCTTCAGAAACAACGTCAAGTCCTTCGGGTTGCTCGAGGCATGGATGCACTGCAGCGCGACCTGGCCTAGCTTGGGCAAGCGATCGAAGCGCGCCAAGTCCGCGTCCGAACTGCGCGCGGCACAATTAAGTAAGTTCGTCAAAACGGAGTCGTAAGTCACGCTTTCCGGCAAGGACGGCATGAAATAAACGTAAGTGTGATGCTGCACGAGGAAGCGATTCCGCAGCAACCAGTGCACGATCTCGACCAATCGGTGCTCGAAACCGAAGAACGGACCGGTCGGGGATTGCAGGTCGCCCAGTCGCACGGGCTGCGAGAAACTGGAGAGGACCTGAATCAAGCTGACCTGAAACGTCTTCTGAAACGTTTCGAATGACTTGGAGAGCAGCGTCAGCGACGCCGTAGGCGCCAGCGCGTAAACGTTCGTTTCGCAGAGCGGGTAGATCACGCAGGCCTTGCCCCAGTGCATCAAGTGCCTGGCGATGGTGTAAACGTGCGTGAGCGCGATGTCGGCGTCGATCGAAATCACCTGCAATGATTTCGACGGATGATAAACGTTTAGAAATTTCACGATCGTCGAGGAGCTGGCCGGCGACAACGACTCCAGCACGTCTTTGACGTCGTACACAAGAATGCCGTGATATGGCTGAATGTTGTTCAGGCTGCTCTCGACAGCGGCAATGCCGACCTGACCTGTCGACCCGGTCGCGTTTTCTGCGCCGTGGATCTTATGATAGACGCAGAAAGTGATGGAAATGTTTCCGTTGAGATAAAAGTTGACGATACCAGTGTCGACCAAACTGTGAAATATGGAAATGAGATCTTTGGCGAAAGAGCTTTTCCTCGCTATCAGGCTGTACACGTCCTCCAGGCAAGTTTCAGCCTCTTCGTGAATGTTCAGCATCAACTTCGTTTCCTTGGTAACGTAGTTGTCTCGCTGCTCCTCGAAACGCAACGCCAAACCGATCTTGGCCGAGAGCTGCTGAAACGATTCGATGATCGCGTAATGGGCGTTAGTTTTTATGACGAAAACAACGTTGAAGGAGAAGACCGTCTTCGCGACTTTCGCTGGCGCGGACGTCAGACCGCTCCGTTCTTCGCCCGTGCTGCCAACTGAGAATCGCAACGGTCTCAGCCTGTTGCAGTCCAGATTGCTCTTTTCGGGCATTATCGGAAAACCGACGAAACGCAGGCCGTTAATTTTCACGTCGAAATTTTGGCCGCATATTTTCGTGTTTCCCGGGCTTAGTATTGGACCTAAGGTCTCGTCGGAAAAAGAAAGGTACTGGTCCATGAAGTCGTGCATTTCGTCCATGCCGGCACTGTCGTCGTCTTCCCGGACGTCTGGTACCCTCGAGTTCAAGGCTGTGGGATTGTGCAGGTGATATGTTGACGAGCTCAGCTGCTGATAATGAAGCCTTGACGACGATAGGCCTTTGGTCTTAAACGGATATTTAAACAACAGTTTGCTATTTGTGCGGCTTCCGTACATTGAAAACAGCACACCGAGCGGGTTCCACGGTGCGTCTGACTCCATTGCCAAGCAACCACTTCAAACAAGAAGTCATCTAAAAAAGCTCTGCCTAACAGTGCGCACCTATGCACAGTAATAAAAAATAACACATTGTTACAATACATAGACGCAAACAACGGGGAAGTTTCGGAAAGGATGGGTTGTGCAGTCGACGTTGAATGGTTTTTCTATGATTGCTCATATCTCTGTAGCCTGCTGCCCTTACGTGCACCGCCAATTTAATGTGAACAAATGAGTAACTGCTGCAACTTTTAAGGCCTGAATGTGTTGACACCTATCAGTGGAAGTTTGCTCTATGAATCTGAAGAAGCAGCTTATGAACTAATCTGGAAAAGGAAGAATAGTGACTGTGAAATGAAGCATGGGAGTCGACCACGTCAAGCGAATACCCATCCCTGACACAGATCACAAATCATTTTACAGTAGTTGCATGAAATCAAACAAGATAAACATAGTGCCAGGTACCATATTTTGTACATCACATAAAACGCAATATTCAAGCCCCTAACAGAATTGCATGCATGCAGTGTAATTTAATAGTCATTCATTAGGGATAGAGAAATATTGCCAGCAGTCACTTCTTTCAAACGAGTACAAAACTATAGTGTGTTTATCCTGAACAGACAAGCATTAAACTAGTGAGAAACTTTTTCTACAAAATCTACCAGTGACTCCATAGTGCCCAGTTACACTTAGCCCACTACAAGCAACTCATACAAATGTAGAGCAGCAGGCTCATAACAATTGATGAGGAAACTCCTACTCTGAATGAGGCTGTATTGCCAAGGAAAAAGTAATAGCTATGAAACCAAATTGCTCATCCACCACATTAGCACTGGAAACAAAAGCAAATATAGTGTGGCAAACTAACAGAACATAGGTTGTGGATAAAGTTTGTGTAGTGGTGTGGTGAACTGGGTACTGTACATTTGTCAACTACAAGCATGCAATGAGATATTGAGGAATAAGCACACAAAGTATTTCAGCAAATGCTTGGCTGTCTAGTACATGCAAGAACGCAGGTATAAATGAAACTAAACACAATCAGCAACACAATATTTGACTGTTAGCATACAAAAAATCTTCAACAACCATTGCAAAAACTTCTAAGTTTATCCTACAATCAATTTAAACACAAAGTTTAGATTGTAGCCTTACTAATAACAAAATGCATCATATACAGTTCAATTTGTGTGAAACCAAGTGTTCAAAATAAATAGAAAAACAAGCATACATTTAGCATTAAATCTGTCATTAAACAAAAAAATATATAAGCTTGCTACACATTGTCATTTTCAAATTACACAAAACTACTTGCAACTGCTAACAATGTGTGCCTGATTGATATTAGTCACATTGCTAAACAGAACGTGATTCAATGAAAAACTAGCCAAAAGTTTCATGGGAAACACAATTTGTGTTCACACATATCAAAGTCAAAAATAACATTATGCAAACAACAGACTATTTATTTTTCCATGACATTTTCTGAAGTTTTACATGGAAATCTGTGATAGAGGCTACAAAAAATACATTTGCTTTCACACAAAAATAAAAGATGTTGTAAATGATCAACACACAACAACTATAAATACAGTAGTCGCAAAGTCTGAAAAATCTGTATCAACGATAACTGTGACATTTATTAGCTTCAACAGCTCAGTGGACAGAGAGTGTCTTTAAATACAAGCAATGGTGCTTGTTTTTACCTTAGTTTTGAGAAACCCAAGCTAGTTTGGTTGGACTATTTAGAGCACGTTGTCTAGCAAAACTTACATTTACTTTCAACCAGAAAAAAATGCTAAACTATCAAAGCATCATTATGATCACCATGAAACATTATTGTGATCAAAGCTGGCTTGCAGTTATGTTATTATTAGAATATGTTTAGCAGCATTTTTGCCACTGAATAACCTTGGATTGGATGGCCACACTTAACAGCTTGCTTGAGCAACATTGCGCATGAATTCAGTGCATTTTCAACGTCCACAAGTTTGTGTGCAAGTCTTTGGCTTGAAGCAAATCAGTCAACAGATATCACGAGACAATGTGAGTGGCAGGATTTACCAGACCAAAATAAGATATCATGGCATAAATGTGTTGAGGCAAAAATGCATATGCTGTGTAGATCGACATTGAAAGAAGTATGATGAGACATGAATCTGCAAAGAAAGCAATAATCAAAATGATTAAAACACAGGAATGCATGTTAAAACTTTTTCCCAAATTTCAATCAACATACGCTTTCAGAGTTAAGATACAACTACATTTATTTAAAATTGAAAGCAAAACCATATACATCACAACAAAAGACTGTAGCATGCTTGTTAGAAAAATATGCTATTACAGTAGAACTCCGATTATCCGAACTAATTAAAACCAGGGGTGGTTCGGATAAGTGAATTGTTCGGATAATCGAACAACATGCAATATTATGAA
>JGI24021J15306_10002667_pt1 | contig 19523 bp, 7 predicted proteins | sample Ectturendosymbi1_FD_15306 | JGI IMG/M metagenome (IMG submission 15306)
TCCCTATGACAATCTGGAAAGAGAAAAATGAATAAGGTCATCAATAAAGGTTTTAGAAGCTGCCGCTTTGTTTCAACAATTGTGAAACACCCTGTATGATTCCCGGAAAGTTAATAAATTTTGAATTGAACCGAGCAGTGTGCAGAGCGATTTTGTTGGAAAGTTCTTGCATTTACTGTGTATAGGTGGGTTCACGTTTCTGTCTCGTATGTCCTTCATATAAAAGTGTAACCCACGATCTTTGCTGGAAACAAATTTACTACCATAGACAAAGACAATGATATAAAACTCATCGCTATAAGTTTTCCGGAAAATTGTTAAATTTTAAATTGAATTGAGCAGTGTGCAGAGCGATTCCGAAGCAAAATTCTTGCATTTACTGTCTATAGGTAGGTTCACGTTTCGGTCTCGTATGTCGTTAATATAAAAGTGTAACCCGCAATCTTTGCTGGAAACAAATCTACTACAATAGACAAAGACAATGATATAAAACTGATCGCTGTAAGTTTCCCGGAAAGTTATTAAATTATAAATTGAATCGAACAGTGTGCAGAGCGATTCCAAAGTAAAATTCTTGCATTTACTGTCTGTAGGTAGGTTCACGTTTCGGTCTCGTATGTAGTTCATACAAAAGTGTAACCCGCGATCTTTGCTGGAAACAAATCTACTACAATAGACAAATAAAATGAAATAAAACTCATCGCTATGTGTTTCCCGCAAAGTTGTAAATTTTTAAAATGATTTGTGCAGTGTACAGCGCGATTTAAAAAAGAAATTCTTGCCTTTACTGTCTGTAGGTAGGTTCACGTTTCGGTTTTGTATGTCGTTCATACAAAAATGTAACCCGCGACGTTTGCAGGTATCAAACCTACTATAATAGGCAAATAAAATGATATAAAACTCATCGCTATGTGCTTCCCGGAAAATTGTTAAATTTTAAAATGAATTAAGCAGTGTGCAGCGCGATTCCATTGCAAAATTCTTGCGTTTACTGTTTATAGGTAGGTTCACGTTTCGATCTCGTATGTCCTGCATATAAAAGTGTAACCCGCGATCTTTGCAGCAAACAAATTTACTTCAATAGACAAAGAAGATGACATAAAACTCATCGCTGCAAGTTTCCCGGAAAGTTGTTAAATTTTCAATTGAATCGAGCAGTGTGCAGAGCGATTCCAAAGCAAAATTCTTGCATTTACTGTCTATAGGTAGGTTCACGTTTCGATCTCGTATGTCCTGCATATAAAAGTGTAACCCGCGATCTTTGCAGGAAACAAATCTACTAAAATATACAAAGAAAATGATTATAAACTAATCTCTATAAGTTTCCCGGAAAGTTGGTTATTATTTGTTGAATCATGTGTTTTTTTTGTTACGGCGGTTTTGGTAAATTTTGATGCTTTATTTCCAAAACAACGCTTTGATTAACCAGTAATTTTGTTAATTTCTACTGCCTGTTCGTTTTCTTGATCTGAAAAGTTATTGTTTTGTGCTAGTTTGTCTTTTTTTAAAATGTACCTTCCTCGCATCCAACGAAAAAGTGGGCTTAATGTCGGGTTATCTTTACCTTGGTTAGTAGCAAAGCTGGTGCGTTTACGTCTGCTGCGCCAACGGTTTTCGGTTCGGCTCTCACCTGGCGTCTGTAGTTTCGGCAGTAGTGGCTGCACGTTTCAATTCGTGTGACCAGTTTTTCTTTACTTTTTCAAAAGTTTCCAAATTTTAAGTTTAGGGCTAGGGTTACGGTTAGGTTTAGGGTTTGCCTTTTACGTTTAGTACGTTTCTACGAAGCCTGCTGCGCTCTTGTCTTGCGATACTGTCACGTTACAGCTGGCGGTCAATTAAGGTTTCAAATATGAAGATCCACAGGCGGTGGCCAAATAAAAAAGGAACACATTCGCTTGAAACACCAACACTGAACAACATATCTACTTTGCATGCTTCTGTATAAAATCTTTCAACCAGAACAAAAACTTTCTGTCGGAAGGAATAGATAGTCTCCAAGGGGTAGTACATTTGTGATCTCTCTTAATAAACTCAAAATATTAGAAAAAACAACCGATTGATTCAATTCAGTTTCATTATGTGCGCAGATCTGACACACGTCAAGAATTCTTATCGCATGAGCGAGTTCTTATTCACTACTTTGCCGTAATGTATCTCGGGGCAAGTGTTGAGCAACTATTCGCTTGTCTCATCATCTAGAACAGGGATGGGCGATTAATTTGGCTCGGATCCACTTTCAGAAGGCCGCATTCAGCAGAGGGCCGCACCTTCTAATGGAAATAGAAGCAAGTATTGGTTGAGTTACGACGTTGGAGGAAATTTCAGATTTGAACATATTTCCTGAATGCATCCGCGGGCCACATTTGGCCCNCGNGCCGCTATTTGCCCACCCCTGATCTAGAACTGTCAGGCAATCCATCAACCATGGGGAGGTCGGCAATTTGGGTGAAAAAAGCGTTTATATTCACTTGGCAGTTCTGGCGGGAGTTCCTTGTCCACTTAAAATAACCTTGCAGTGTTCCGCGGACAAAAAGGTTTGGGAAGCACTGAGCTAGGGTAATGGTTTTCTTTCCAAAATGCGGTTATGTGTCTGATGTTTTAAGAGTGACTGCATTCATAGCATCTTTGTTTGTATTAAACATGCCACTGACCAGTTTTTAAGCTGTTTATACTTTAGTGCTACATATCTCTATTTATGTAAGATAACAAAAAAGCTTTGTGAGGGCAGGGTACTTTGGTACTCAACGAATAAAAATCTGAAAAGCCAGCGTTTTGAAGAACACATGATGCTCTCTCCACATTTGCGAGGCTGCGCAGATAGAGAATTATGCATTGAAACAATCGGACAGCAGAGGCAGCGTTCGAGAGCTGAGCTTTTTCAAACAAGCTTGGCGAGTGTGCTGAACAGGGATATCTAGAAACTCTAGATATCCCTGGTGCTAAAAGCAAATTCAGCGGAACTTAGTAACTCATAATTAATCTTTGGATGAAAAGGCGAATCTCGTGCAATTAGAAGCAACACTGATGGTGCTACGGCGCCACTAAGAAAAGATAGCTGCATGAGGTCTTTTGTGAGAAATGCATGTTGCAAATTGTTTTCTGTGATAAGAAATTGAAACATGTAACCAAATGCAATCAGGATGCTTCGAACCCATAGCTTGAAATTGAGCAATTTGCAAAATGCATTTCGCATGAAAGACTGACACCACCACCAAAAAGTAGCTAAGGTCTTTTTATGCGAAATGCATTTTGCGAGTTATTCTCTGTGATAAGTAATAAAAACCTATATATAAACAAAGGCAAGGAGAATGCTTCAAACCCGTAGCTTGAAATTGAGCAGCACAAGCTTGTTTGAAAAATCTTTGTGCATCACGCTGTAGGCACAAGGCAGCACCTGAGTGGTGTTGCAGGCGGTTTTTCAATCCTAACTATGCATTTCTTTCCCGTGTTTGTGGTGTTGGTCACTTATTGCTTGAAGCAGATTCGAATTTCGACTACAATCTGTAGTAAGTCTGATGAGCACTGTTCAGCGCAGAAAGAAATATACTGTTTGGCTCGCACCGGGCCAACGAGAGCAGACCGAGGCTAATTATGACGTAATCAGCGTTTCTGTAAGTTAACGAAGTATTGCAGAATACTATTTCAGGTTTTTTATGTAACTTCTAATCAAATTCGCTTGTGGTAGCGTTAGTGCGTGGTGTCAAATTTCACCAGAGAAGTAAGTAACGTGCTTGTAAACCTGCCCAAAAGTTCTTGCTCCTTGCGCAGGTTGTCAGTTTTTTTGTGAACTTTCGTCTTGATTATGTAATATTAAATTTGGAAAAAAACTTCAGAAATGTACGCTCAAACCTAATTATTTTAATATTTTTCAAACTGGAGATCTATGCCTAACAACCCTGTACCCAGGGTAATGGCGGAAAAGAGTTATTCGGCACGCGGCGGCAGCGGATGCAGATAGGGTCAAGTAAAAGTTTAGGACCCTGCATTCTGCGCAATGACTGGGCTGTGTTCGTATTTTTTTAGAAATGATGAANATTTTTTGTGCTTAGGCAACATATACAACCCAGAATGTTTGACCAGTTGACCAGTTTAATTGCAGCATTAGGTTTAAAAAGTAGTTCACTTTGTAATCAACTGTTACGGTTACTGTTACATGCCCCGCCTATATTTGACCCACGCCGTTACTACCATTGGGACTGGCCAAACTCTATACAAAGTCGGTGTTTATAGAGCATAAAATAACATTTAGTTTCGTCGTCACCTTTCTATCCTTTCATTCCTGTGTAAAGGAACAATCAGTCACTGCTAATCACATTTTCGTGGTCCGGCGTCCATGACCATCCTTGGTCACCAGTTCCGCAAAACAGCGAGCGAAAGAAATAGCTCGCCGATTACAGGTTTTGCATCACTGCAAAGGATATCGCAGCAGATCTCATCAAGTGACATCGGATCTTTTATTTTCAATGTATAATGCTTTAATACACATTGTATGCAGGTGCTTATGTGACTTTTTCTAAAAGCCCCTGAGCGAATGTAAGCGTAATGCGGGCGTTTCATCGGCAAGAAATTTCTGCTGGACAGCGGCAATCCATCAGCTTGTCACCCAATCAATTTCAAACAATACCCAGACGCGCAGAGAGCGCTCCTGACTTGGTAAGACCTAGCTTGACCTTAAATAAAGTGGAAGAAACGTGTTTATCTAACAGACAGCTGGGGCTTGATGCTTCTCATTTATTCTTTATTTTCCCGAAACCAATGGCGGGCGTACTATGGACGGCGGCTTGGACGCCGCTAAGCATTTTTTTAGAAGGTCACACAACATTTGCAATTGTGGGCTGCGGTGTTTGTCGAAACTAACGGCCTGCAAAAGTTAGCGTGGGTAAAATGTACTGCATTGATTTTGTAATACTTGATAACCATACTGTTTATGACGGGATAAACTGTTTTGTTACAGCATTCAACGAACGTGTTAGTAACTTGATCTCGTGTTTGTAGTCGCATAATCCGGAACCATTTCAAAAACGCGTGAATAGCAAAGCTGTGATTGAGCACTTCATTAAGAAGCCTTGCGTTGACCCACGTTCAAACTATACAAACTGAATTTATTAAGTCAAAGTACAAAACGTGTCTTAGTTATCAGTTGTTGTGTAATTACTAAAAGCTTTTATTGGCTGTGTCACATGTAACATAGGCTTTCAATGCATGGAGTTTGATATCAAAGCCAAAGTTTGCCGAACACTGCGCCTAGACAACATAACTTTGGAGTTTTGATGGACATCCATTTCCTATTGGCAATTGATGTCCAGAAAGATGAGGGCATTGACTAAATTCTCTTAATTCCATGAGCATAAACACCCTGGCTGTTTGTCAAACATGATGGAAACACTTCTTTGCAAGGCAATTTAAAAACAAGGCGCTTTACGAATGATATTGTTTCGCTTTTTCGCGACAATTCGCAGAGGAAAATCGGGTGTGAAAATGAAGAAATTTCAATTAATTTAAATTTACTTTTGAGGTTTTGTAACAGATACGAAGTTCATGGAGTACAAACACACACAGTCTGCATAATTCAGATTGATAGAAACAGACACANCAGAGCAATTAATAGCGAGGTTGGAGGAACAACAACAGGGTTGCAGACACGTCCTTAACACTATTGTTCACTAACCCGTAACAGTTGGTACAACACTACATCCAGAGTAGGACACTGAGTCCAACCCTAGTCAAGGCCAGGTAAAGTACGGAAGTATTTTGGCATGCACACGCCCTCAAAACAACCACTGTAACATCCGAGCACTCAGTCACAAAGCAAAATGTGGTTGTAGTGTTCAAAGAATAAGGACGAATACAAGTTAGGGACCACACGCGATCGCTGCCGAGATTGTCCGGTTTCAACATTTGCCTTGCGATAAGTGGAACTAATATTTTGCTTTGTTTTTGCCCTTCTTGGCTTACTTTGTTTCGGTAATCTCAGTTACTTGAAGATAACCAAGATCGTGAAATGCTGTCATGGATGAACACAGTTTTAACCACTGCCAGCCGCACGCCCACGTCCTGAAAACTCTGAATATGTAATTATAAAATCGCACGCGTTTAATGTGCAGTGGATTTGCCTTCTCAAAAGTGATTATGAAGTTTTTCGATAACGTTATCACCTCATCGAACCAGGTGCGAGATTTCAGCAATTTTTTGACTTTCATTTTCTTTATGTATTACGCATAAACATATTTATACATTAACTTATTTGATAATTAATGATTCAGCATGATACTCTCCAATATCAGTAATAACACCAGAACATTTTATTTTTTAGAAGGACCTCGGAAATTTTTCAGAAAGAAAGTTGATTACAGGTCAGTTTCAGCTCTTTCAACCACGCGGCTGTTCCAACATTTATTATTCTTCAAATTGCGAAGATGCTATAGTTATTATGGTAAAGCATCCCATGTCCATGAATGACAAACGTTTAAAATAAACGTTGAGGTTTGTTCCACCAGTGAAAACCAGCTTTGTATTATACAGGCTGTTAGAAAGACAGCAGTGAAGTGTCTTTTCGAAACATACGTCGAAACTGCCATTGCTATAAGACATAATCCAGCAAAAATTTGCTATATGACAAACGACAACGGATATGATAACGGATGCTATATAACAACGGATCCTATATTTGATATATGACAACAGATGTTGCATAAAAATTGACGTATGACTAACTTGCTATATGACAACAGTGTTGCCATAATATTTTCTCTTTTAATTTGCATAAAGAATGTTTAAGAAGTGTTACATGTTTATGTGTGACTGTGCCTTGATTATATCCAAGTGGTGTCAATTAATTTCGGTGTGCAAAAGTTCATACCTTTCTTTACTAAGTTAATATATTACTGAATCTAGAATATAACTACTCACTGAAAGCTACCGTTAAAGATGTCCAATGACTCCTAATTACAGATTTCCAGCGCTGCTTACTGAGACGAGCAAAGGAACTAATTACTTGGAAACATGGCAATGCTCCTCTTCCTTTGGTTGTAACACGGTGGGTTAAGTCATGGGAAGAAGGTTACGGAGAAGACGCTCTTCGCAAAGCTTACGACGACACCAACGACAATGCTGAAAATGACCAACCGCTGAGAAAGTATGCACCGGAAGAGTTATTTAGCGAAGCAGCAAGACGTGCAGATTTAGCCTGCGGCAGAGATAGACAACCTGACATCAAGACTTTTGGTAATGTTTTGTGGTCAGTCGGTGTACCAGGTATTGGGAAAAAAACGCTTGGCAGGCAATTATTGGAATGTGTGTTGGAAGAGCAGCAACTCAATGAATTCTGTTACATATTCTGCATTAGCTTAACGGAAGATCGACTGAGAACCTTACGCCAGCTTAGCCTTCTGCAATTTCTTTGCCTGGGCGTTTCAATAGACTATGATAAATTTCGTTGGGCAGAAAGTATTATCGAGAACGAAATACTGTATACCAGCGATGACGTTTATATATTTGTGGACACCTTGCCCAAACTTCCTCCTATTATTTGGGATAACGTTAGTGAAGCATATACGGCGAACAAAATGTCGGCGGCCTTCTATCTTCGCGCCATTCTTTCCAACGAGATCTTTCCTAAAGCAAAGAAATACATTGCCATGCAAATCAAGGAGTTTTGCTTACTTCCTTACCGATACCGTCCAGCGTTTTTGGTCAAAGTTCTTGGACTCGGAAACAAGGAACAAAAAAAGCTCATTATGAGATGCTGCAACGATCAACGTGATTCGATGCTGTTCGATAAGATGCTGAGAAATTATTCAGAATTGTCTGTTTTTCTGCACAATCCCAGTTGCTGCAAGGCTCTTGCTACGTACTGCTTTTCTGTTTTTTCCAAAATGACTAAACACGAGCAGTCCAACAGGTTTTTCGTGCTAGTTTCCAGCCTTATTTGTATGCTGACCGATGATAATGCAGCCATTCGCAAGGCCGGGAAGCTCTATTCGGCTTTCAGTTGTTTGTGTCGCGTGGCGGTCACAGATATATTGGAACGTTTCCGGGTCCTTTCGCAGTACACAAAGCACAAATTCTGCAAATGGTATTGCAAAGAAACTGGTGAAACTTTGGCCGTCCGCTCGGAATCATTAGAAAAAATTGTTTTCAGATCAATGGAGAAGTTTTTTAATGTTTACGTTGAGGAGAAGTCAAACCCACTCAAGCGCTTTCCTTGTGAGCGATTAATTTATTCCACTTACTCTTATGTGAGTTCAGAGTGGACTGAGGTTTTTTCGGCCTTCTCTTTGCGTTTCGAAACAGGGACTAGCTTATTCAACAAAGCCTTGTTGGAACTAACGCAAAGAGACGCAGAATCGAATATTCTTAATCTTTTGTACTTTTCATTCGATTCCCACATACAGGATGGTTTCAAGTACTACCTCTTTCCGGAAATTGCTGAAGATTACTGGGGAAAAGAACGTGAGAAGCAGATGCTCGTACAACTAAGGAAGGTTGCGTTTCAGTCATCGCGAATCACCAACGTTGAAGGTGTGTTCAGAAAATGCAGATGGGCCAGAGCAAGCCAGGACAGGGAAATATTGGATGATCTGCGACGTGCTCTTACAAAGGCACCAGTCGAGCTGCATGGGCGTATCACTGCATCAGAAATTAATGATATCCGTTACGTTGTCCAACATACGGACTCCGCCCATGGTCAACGAATCGAATTCGTCGTTGGATGCGGAACAAATTATGCAATTTGTGTCGAGAGAAGTTTGGGTGCTTTGCTGGAAGCTCTCGACCCGTCTGCACTGGTTGTCGTGAGTAAAGATCTGCGTTTACCGTTACATCAACATTCGTCATTAGCATTAAAATAGAAAGTGGATCCCTTGTTGGTCGTATAATATTACTTTTGCTAAAGCATCTCTTAGAGTTTACCCTATGGTGCATTTTTTTGGGGTACAGTTCCTCGGGACGAGTAATACGAAGTGGAGTTTGTCTTTTCCACCGAATCGATCCTGTTTTAAACAGAATTCCATCTAATTCCTTCCTCGAATGTTTTAAAAATGACTGTTTCGAGTGAAACAATAAGTAAAAATGTAATCGATCCCATGTAAACTTCGATACATGTAAGACATGCCTCATACGTAAAGAGCGAGATTTGCCAAAGAAGCAATTCCGCGACCGAAAGACAAAGAAACTAAAACCTAACAGTTTGTCACCTGAGACTGATGCCCACCAATTTTTGTTGAGCTTTGGAAACAAAGTTAATTTAATTTTGTGCTTTTGTTCGAACAGATTTGAAGATTTTTCATTGTTTGCTGCAGGTCCCTTGACCAGGTTTCGCTTTCGGTCTTGAAACTCATTAACCTTCACCTGCTTTTAGTGTTTTCTTTTTCCGTTTTTTGTAATCAACCTGATTACAAGTTAGTGGTAGTTGTATAAACAATACAGATCTACCTGTCACAAAAAAACTTGTTACGTTTAAACTACTGTATAAAATGCGGTTGGACAGCACTAGCATGTAGACCTATATAAAACTTTATCTCACATTCTTGCACAATCATTAATTTCGAATGTGTTTGTTGTATGGGTTTTTATCTTGATTGAATAATTCTGTGTTTTAGTTACTAAACACAGAATTATGGCAATTGCTACAAAATAATTGTGTTTTAGTTGCTAAAACACAGAATTATGGCAGCTGCTACAAATGTGTAGTACACACATAATTTTATATGTTATGGTGCTCATTCAATATCTCAAATGGATCAAACGAAATGAAGGGAAGCAGAACCAATAATCTGCTGCCAAAAAATTATCCATTAAGATGTGCACTAGTAAAAGTGACTTAGCTTGGGACTTGATTATACTGCAATGACGCCTTACACGATATAAACAAACAACGGGCGTTGAACTACTTTTGCTGCCACCTTCAACGCTTTCTGGTCATTTCGTGTGATTATAACAGAGCTCAGGTAAGGCTTAAAAGCTGAGTCTATGGATTCCATAGATATAACAGCTACCAAAACGGAAAATAACATTTTAGGACCATTGGCGCATTTTTCAACAACTCAGCAAATTCTTTTCGACCTCATCCGAGCAGAAAAAACAAACTTATGGTGTTTTGAAATATACATTAAATATATATATTCAAAAACAAACATATTTTCTTTCCATTAATGTGGGAGGCGTGAAAGGTAACTCGTGCCAAAATGGTAAACTTTGTTTACATGTGCAACCGAGGTTAACTATGAGCCCCTGCGTTGACTCAGCTTGTTTTATCAGCGAATTTCCTCATGGGACGCAGTTAAGCTTGTTCGTCCATCAAACGAAATGGCAATGGACAATGATTTTTGTACAACAGTTATCACACGTTAGGAACCCACTGCTGTCTTGGCAGTAATTCCCCTTGCTCAAAAAATAAAACGTATGCATATTTCAATCATGGGGTCGGAAAGGTTTTGGATCCCCTGGATTTCGAAATTGGACATCTGTGTGACAAATTTTTAACAAAAAAAGGTCATTTTCTTAATTTCGAAGGGACAAATCGAAATTTCATCATTTTTTCCCCTCATTGGAAAAATCCATGGCTACCGCTGGAAAAACCCACTTCTGCCCCCGCCCTGGAAAAAATCCTTCCGACGCCCATGATCTCATTAGGACTGCTCGGCAGAACGCTTCGAAAGAACCAGGTTGATACGTGTGTTTATTAAGTGTTTTAAATCTTAGTTGAAACTTGACTTACGTATATTCCTGTTTCTTGAGCAGGGCTGGCCATCGTATTTGAGCAGCGAAGCAAGCGTTATCAATTAGTCGATTTTAGATCTGCACCATATTTCAACTCACGCAAATTTTGAGAATTCAAGTGGCGTGCTTTAAAGCATTTACCAGTGCGGTGTCTATCGGTGTCTATCTATTCATGTGTTGGTTTTAAAAGATAGTTTCATGCTTGAAAGCAGTCTGTGAACGAGACTGAGCTGCAAGTCTTCATGTCAGTTGGAAAGTTAAAACTTCTGTTTTAACAGCTTAGTCTTCTCATAAAATCACAGTTTTTGCACACTGGATATACAAATACCAACAAATTAACCTTGTTGCGTAAAACCTTTTTTTCTTGGACGATAAATTAATTAATAAGCCTGGGTTATTTTAACTTGGTTAATAATTTTTATTTCGTTTCTTGAAGTTGCGAACACTTCTGATTGGACATACCAACATTATCAGCAACGACATAGAAATGCTGCCGAAATATTATGGCATTTTAAGTAAACTGGAATTACGTTATTGCGAGATGAGCTCAGAAGCAGTGTCCACTCTAGCAGATGGTATTTCCGGCAGTTGTACTCCAGTAAGTACTATAAGCGTAGATGCGTTGTGCACAAGTTCACAAGTTCATTGTTATATGCTCTGAGCACATATGGATTTAATTCTTGTTCCCCCCAAAATTTCTTAGTATTCAGCAAAAGCCCACACCTTTGGAACAGTTTGTTATCAAGCTGAGGCTTAGCCACCTTGCAGTAGCTTGCGCTTTTATAATAATTCCCTGTTAAACGTCACAAAATGTGTGTCCGAATTTTCCGTATGGTGCATATTGGTAGCACTGTTTTTTTTAACCTTTTCGCATGAAGCACACAACACGTAAAACGTTTTGAAATCAAAAACATTGGATTTGTTTTTGTCACTTATTGAAGTACTTTTATTGAAATATTTGTAGTTAGAAACCTTTTTCTGCAAGGAACAGGTGGATTATCGAGCACGAAAGAAAAACGCGGTACTTCTGAATTCCTGGATGAACATGACGGAGCTTGGAAAAACTTAATCAATAAAAAATCTAAATTGAAGAATATGATTTCCCACAAATCGCAAACTTTAAAAATTATCAGTCGGGGGATAGATGCGTGCGCGTGTGAAGGAGGCACTAGGTAATGGGCACTCCTGTACCCCGTCATCTACATGCTCTTCGCAGAAAAGCCTCTAAAACTTTTTCTATCACCCGTTATCGAGAGAAAATTTAACTGGCCTTCAGTTGGAATATCTTTTAATTTGGGAATGTTACTGCCGCACTCTCTACTTTGCGCTGGTTGAGCAGTGGCATTTGTTTACAGTTAACTGCTTCGGCAAATACAATTTTGTTTGTTCTTGTGAACGCTTGACATGAACACAATTTGAAAATTTATTGGCTTTTGTTTGTTTGGATATATTTTTGTAAAGACTGAGAGCAATAATTTTTTCAGGATTTGGTTGAAATTTTGAATCCTTTTCGATCAATAACGGTTTTTTTCTAAAGACGGTTTTCTTTGCGTTGGTGATGTTCGATTTCATGTATGAGCTTTGGATACGCTTAAATACGTAACAGCCTGTTTTTCAAGGAAAGAATATTTTTGGTTCAAACTTAGTATATCCCGCGATCGCTGCTGTGGAGATACTGGAATATCATACCGAATGCGTACAGCTTCTTTTGTCGCAAACAGCTGCCAGTTTTCGCATTCAAACCGGAAAGCTGCGATATAAACGATGAAGCAAAGATGAAGTTGGCTGGCTGTGTTGTCAACATAAGTGATCAATTGACTATCCACAGATGCAATTTTAATGATGAACAAATTGCATTCCTGGTTGCTAACTTGAAAAAAAGCAAATACCAGGTATGTCAACGGTGTTACTGCAACTGCGACATACCAGCTCATTGCGCGAAGTGCGTGCCCACTGCCAACATAGTCAAGTTGCTTCTATTGGCGTTTTTGCATGTTTCAAATTCCCACTTCTGTTACTAGGACAGTGTTTGCCGACCGGAGCCCCTTGAAGTTTGTTAGGGAAACTGAGACAAGCTAAGTAAGTCAAATAACTTCACTCTGCAGGTGAAATAAGCAAGGACTCTATCGTACGTAAGCACTTACAACAGATGTCGTGAGTGTTTCTACATTTTTCAATTAACCTGGTAATTGGCCTCACTGTGTGAAAAGGCGCCACTAGCTCATAAATGTTGAACAGGAGATACTATGGCCTCGAACGTGGCAGTTTTTCACCAAGTGTGTCGAGAATGGTGCAGCAGAACTGCTGTTCTTGTTGAGACGCATTGCTCACAGAAATGCCGCGAGGTTTGAAAATTGCTATTCAACCAGCTTCTGCTGCTTTCAGTAAGTTTCAAAACCGTAAATTTTCATCTATTGACACCGGTGACAGATGTGTAACGTTTGAAACGTATGCTTTAAATAGCACTGAAACGGATTTCATAAAATAATTAACAAACAGATTGATGACGTCACGAAAATATCAAAATAGGCTCTCAACAGAAACACAAAACCACCTCGAAAAATTTTGGAAGCAAAGCGAAATTGTTTTGTCCGTAGAGGGTTACATTACTTTTAACATTGTTTTCGTCGGGACATGAAATTGATGCTTCTGTTTTTTACCTGAAGATTAAAATAAAAAGATCAAATGTGCTTCAGTCACATCATCGCAAAACACAGACAGTTCTTCGAAACATGCCATTATTGGTGGTTGCAAAAAAATCAACAGAAGAATATTGCACCGTAAAGATGTGTCATTCAAAGTTTTCAAATGTTGCCTTTGTAGATTGCAATGGACTTAAGTTTTAACGTTTTTCACAAAGAAGCAGCCAAGCAACTTTTCACTTGTGTGAACTACATCAGCAGTTTGGCTCTTAAATCCTGTGGCATTTATGGAGGAAATCTGCTGTATCTCAAGCAGGAGTTAGAAAAAGATTCTTATGAGGTAAGTTATCCTGCGTGCCTTGCAACTTAACATCTTAAGACAGAAGAAAATGATTTGTTATTGGAGGTTGTGGTAAATTTCATAATCGAATAACAATGTTGAATCATTACGCAAGTATTACCGCCATAGCAATAAAAAGATTGCTGAGTTAACTTTCCAGGTGGTCGTTGGTGAGTTTCTGAAATCTAAGAAAATTCAAACAATTTGTAAATCTACGTGCAAACACGTCAAATTTTTCAAAAGTAACGTTTCTGGTAGCTGGTTATTCATCATTAATTTCAAGTTAATACAGTAACTCCGCTGTAAGCCCTAATCCAGATTTTCGTGTGGTTGTTCTTGGTGATATCCATAGGTGTAGTAGCAAGCAAATGTTTGTGGGTGCGAAAGATTTTTGCCCGAATTCTCCCAAACTTGCCCGAAAAAACTCCAAAAAATAGTGACCTGCAAAAAAGCTCTGCATGTGATTTTGGGTGCCATTTTTTTAAAATCAAAGCAGATTGGGCGCCTTTGCTCATATACTCAGGGTGTTTTCTCAGATTTTCAGGGATTTTGTGGTTTTCAGAGGTTTTGCCGAATATTCCACGGATTTTGCCCTGATTTTAAAAATTTTTGCCCGGATTTTCACCAAATCAAAACTTTTGGGGGTGCGCTTGCACCCCCGCCTTCCACACCAGTGGTGATATCAGTCATGCAAATGAAAAAATGTACCCACTGTGGATTTGCGTTTAATACACTAAATGTTAAATAATACCAGTTTCGACACGTCACTGCGTGAGCGATCAATAAGGGATTTTCGGCACCCCCCTTGCGCTTCTGTGGTATTATCTGTTTAAAGTACTTTGTTCTTTTCAGGACGACTCCGCCATGTGCTGTTCAAGTTTGTTTATGTAGTTGCTCATGGAGCTCCTAGCCCAACTAAGACAACTTTGGGCTTGGATTTTGTACATTCTATTTAGGTTTAGGGCCTCGTTTCTTTGCTAATACGTGACTCTTGTCAAATATTCCTCGCTGGTCTCTTGTCTCCTGCCACAATAACTCTATAGATTTGATTGTCGTCTTTCCTTATGTACTGAAATTGCGATGCTTTCAACCACTGGATGTGATTAAAGGCGTCCGATAATTATTTGCGCCGTGGTGATCTGTACAGCAATAATATTTCCTTTGAAATTCTGGTGTTTCCAGCGTTTCTCGCTACCCGTTTTTAAGGCTGATTTGTCTTTTTCCACATCCTCCACTTAAATCGTCTCTCGAATTCATCGGTAGGCAAACTTTTGTTATAAAACCGCGAACACGCTCTTTTTCGAGTGTAATTTCTTATATTGTAATCAATGGATCCTCTTTATCATTGGAAAACGAACTGTGTGTAGCAGCTATGTCCAATCCACGGCCCGCGGCGTTGCCGCCCAGTTGAGGATTTTGTACGGCCCAGTTTAGATTTTCGCTGTAGTGAAGTATCCTATGTTCTGACAACCTGTCTTTATTTTGATAATCTTGCACTTGACATTTTTTATGCAGGTGGTTTTCAGTGCCACTTCATCACGTCTGCTACCACTGCAGTTAAGATTCAAACGCTTTCAGTACATTAGCTTAAGCTAAATTTAGTTTGCTAAGATCAAAGTAAGCCATTAAATATGCGGTCCTGCTTAAGATATCGACATGATTGTTGACTCATTAAACCATTTAGGTTGGACATAGTTGGTGTATAGGAACACATGATAATCGGTAAAATGATGTGGCGTTATAAAAAAGACTTTAGATTGTCTATTGTGTTGAACTCTTTGCTTTGCTTGCAGAAAACTTTGCAAGCTCTCGATCTCAGTGACATCATAATGGGACAAGCAGCGTCCTCGCATCTGCCTTCATGCTTGAAACATGTCAAATGCGTCATGCTTAACTCCTGCTACATAAATGACCATTTGTTAAAAAAGCTTTGTAACGAAGGCATTAATCTACGAACTTCATTGGTACGTGTAGAGGTATTTCAGGTATTGTCGCAATTTATCGAATTTCCAGTTAATTAGTTTCAGTGACATTTAAAACTTTTTCGTTTACAATCTGGTTTCGCCGACGTAAGTAGCTGCTACTGCAGGGGTTCCAACCTTCCTCTTGCGACGTAATCCTTTAGCATTCTGACAGATGAGCATGTACCCCTTCAGTATTTCAGCATTTCGACAGATGAACACGTACCCCTAAAATTTCTCATCACAAAATATTTCGTCATGATTATTCATAGATGTATTTGACAATAAGCATACAAGGATTTTTGAATGTATCATTCACTAATATATGTATAAATATTTGGAAAGAAATGGTATGTAAATATATTTTTCTCTTCTATTGCTAACCTTAAATGTACCCCTTCAGATAGGCAAATGTACCCCTGGGGGTACATGTACCCCAAGTTGGGAACCCCTGTGCTACAGTCATCGATCATGGCAACAAGAACCTTTCTTTTTTGTCTTCACAGGATATGGGCAGTTGAGGCAACAGCCCCCTACCCAAAACGCCACTTAATTTCAATGTATAAATGAAATGCGAAAAACAGCCCGCAAAATAATTGGGTGCTGAACCTAATTGATAAATCCGGTTGGCGAGAAAATTGAAAACTCATTTTCGATTTTTCTTCATGGTACTTTTGGTCGATGACCAGTATGTTCATAATCGTTTGTCACAGCCGTTGTCAGAAATTGGGACAGTGGCATTTATTCAAGACAAAAGATTTCTGCATTTCTGTGTAAACATACCTCGTCACTGTTTGCATTAAATCTTGAACTGAGACTACTGAATTTAGGCCTCTGCTTTCGCTCATAACGACATAGAGGACAAATTAGTCTTTAACAGAAATTTTGTGAATTGTTTTGCATTAACGAAGTTATTGCAAGATACTGTCAATTCCTATCGATATGACGCTGGGCATGCTACTGGTACTGTTATGACCTACCTATGGTTGATAACATAGTTGAACTGTTAATTAAAATAGCCGCAATACCTTGGCAAAAGAAATTAAATAAAAATTTTATTTCAAGTTAGTTTTTGTTGCTGGTGTGTGCTGTAGCGTAAAATTGCAGAAAGCCGGGCATTTTTTACTTAATTACATCTCTTACATAGTCCTCTTGAGCGAAACTTCACAGTGTTAAAATCGTCATTTTTTAAAATGGGCATGACCTTGGTGTAGTTCATCTATTTACCAGATATCTGTAGCTGGGCAATCTAAGGTTGTATGCTCTCCCGGCATCTCGTTTGTCGATCGCAATAATAAGCTTCATGCAATAAATTATACCAATAGCAGGGCCTCTGAAAAAAATTTTACCAGGGGGTACGAAAACAGATTCTGCCCCCCCAGCTTCTGAGGCCCTCACCAAAACCGCCACAGCATGAGTGTGCAGTAATCAGAATATAAATAAAACAGCTACTACGCTAAGATTTAGAAATAGATTGATTTTTTTACTGGAAATTGGCATACATATGTAATTTTAGACTTGATTACACAGAAAAACTTAGCGTGCCTACTTTCATCCTTCCGGGCCCCAGTACCTAAGGGGCCCGGGTACGATGTACTTCTTGTGCCCCCCTCTCGTAGGTCCTGCCAATTGGTCAAATTCATCAATGTCGCAGGTTTGCGGTTGCTTACTCACTTACAGCAAATTCACCTTATTTCGGTACCTTGCTGGAATGTAAACAAAATGAAAACACACGCGAACTGCTGATGCAGACGAATAACAATAAACTGTTAAACCACGCGTTCTTTCACTGTTGAGGTGCAATATGTAATATTCTTAACAGCTAGTAGCATAAAAAATGAACCAAAAATGCAAACAAATAGTGGCACAATTATTTGCTTGCAGAGCAGGGTTGCGGAGTCGGAGGTAAACAACTCCGACATTCCGAAATTTCCGACTCCGACTCCTTAACATAGAGGGAATGAAATTTGGCTCTTAAAATCAATGGAAATCGTGGTGCACAGCAAGAAATCTCTTGTTTCAACAAAATTTTCGAAAGAAATTTTACAATTTCAACAGGAATTCCCAATTTAGGAGTGTGATGTAAAAAATGATCCAATCGGACATCCGGAGTCGGACAAAAATTCGACTCCGACTCCCAGCGTTGTTAGGAATCCGACTCCAACCAAAAACCTCAAGATTCCTTACGACTCCGACTCCGGCTCCGCAACCCTGTTGCAGAGTTTGGCTGTGTGACGTGTTTTAAAGCCAAGATTGTTGCTGCGCCGCAGAGATTAAGACCCTAGCGAAGAGTCTACAAGTGTGCAGGTGTAAGTTAAATTTTGAACCAATGAAATAATTTGTGGAAATAAAATGCGGTGCCTATATAAATAAACTGCTGATAGAGAACATTTTAATTACTTGTTAAACACAATTTCTCCCGGGATATAAGAAATTTGCTGAAATAAGCAAATGGCAGCATACGCGAAGCCGATATAGGTAAGTTCGATTTGTCTCGACCATTTAATTCTGAAATATGCAGTAAGTATACCTTTAGCAATTCCATATTGTTGCTGGACTTGGGTGATTCTATTGCCAACAGCGTCTATAGCAAAAAAATAATCTTTAATAACCGTGGTAAAACGAAAGCATGTTTCCGCAAATATCAACAAAACATGTTGAAGTCGAAAGTTGCTCAAACAAGGCATTCTTGCAATGTTGCTTAACAAAGCTCTATTTGTAGATGGAAAAACTGTCTTTAAGAGATAACAACATCACCATGCAAGGTGAAATACATTTGTCCCTGGTAAAAAAAGTAAAAATACTTGATTTGGCTTCAAACGATATAGCTGAAAAAAGAGTAAAGGAATTAAAAGCAACTGCTAAAGTAAGTGGAGTTTGTGAAATGAACGATTTTGTGTAGTTTAACATTTATTGCTTGTTGTAGTGAGGAATGCTCGTAACGTCCGGGCCAACTCGTTTCAGTGTGGTAACAAATTTGCTTTGATGTATTAGATGTATTAAATAAGATTAAAAAATTATTCGAGACGCAAAACCTTGTTTTTGCCGAATTATTTATGAAATTCGAGTAGCATAGTAAGCTTATGGATTAATATACCATTCTGACCCTTGCAATGGCTTGATTTGTATGAAACGGTAGATAAACTATTTTTGTGCTTACTCTTGAGTAACCGAAACGCATGCTCATGAAGTCATGCGTACTGTAGAGTACCAGACTACAGCCAGTTTCGTTTCATTGAAATTGTTTATCCTCATTTTTTAAAGCGGAGTGTTAAGTCATTACAGCATACAATGGTATAGCTTCCCACAACGGTGAAGCGATAATACCGTTCTAAGACATCGGGCAACCTCGATTTCATAAATCATTAAGTATTGCAGTTTCTTGGTAACTTGCTGGGTTGTGTAGTTAATAGCATTTGTCTGGTCTTTGCAATCCAGATTTGTCTCTAAAGATACACAACTCAATTACTTGAAGCAAAACCAGACTGTACTGCTGCGATGTGGGAAGTGAAAAGCTTTGTGTATGAAGTCCACATTATGTACAGCCACTGCCATTCCAGTTTTGCAGAGAGCATGCTGAGAACGTTCTCATAAGTTACGGCAGTGGTACCCAACCGGTGGGCAATAGGCGCGGTTTTTAGGTAGGCCATGGCGCCATTTTGCATTTTGATACTGTCAAATTGACTGTGTGGTGGTGTGAAGCATCCCTTCGTAAACCTGAAATATCGCTGCCCACGACACAATGTCGTCCGCGCAGATAATTGCGATACTGTCTGATGCTGGTTTGTAATTAAGCTATTGCTAGAAACTGTGGGGCTTGCCCACAGGAATTTTAGCCAAAGCTTTAGTCGTATGATGCTC
>JGI24021J15306_10002668_pt1 | contig 19521 bp, 11 predicted proteins | sample Ectturendosymbi1_FD_15306 | JGI IMG/M metagenome (IMG submission 15306)
CTCTTTAGGGGGGCGGCACCTTTCAACTCGCCCCGGGGCGGTACTTTCCCATGTCGGGGCCCCGGGTACTTGCCAGTGCACTGCACCCCAGAGCTTCACCAAATTTCCCTTTTTTCGGCACATTTTTTCTGCATTTTCGAAAGTTTAGAGCAGGGTGGGGAAGCTGCGACCTGCTTGAACATTTAATATGGCCCGCATCAGAATTGTCGTTACTCAGGTTAAAACACAACAGTGTGACAAAATGAAACTCCATGATAAGCAGACATGTAAACAGTAAGTCAAAAGAAGTCTCCCGCTCCTTCACATAGTTTTGACTCCTTATTTTCCTTTGGAACATTGACGTAGAATTTTAAGCTAAAATTAATTTTTTGCGGCAAGCCAGCTATACTCCACAATTCAGGCGGCCCGTGATAACAAAGTGGTTCCCCATCCATAGTTCAGAGCATTGAGTGTGTGTCAGNTCTNCTATTCATGTATACGCTTCAATTAGTTCTCAATTTTTGTTGAAATTTACCCCGACGGCGCGTAACCCATGTTAATACTAATGTTGTTAAAATGNCCGAAATAAAAACCTCTTACGTGATCCATAATAGTTTCTAACCAGCTAGCGGTTTCTTTCAAAGTTTGTTTTAGGATAGATCGCGTACCNATAACTGTATCACATTCTACGATTTAATTGNTTTATGTTGGCTTGTACAAATATTTAAACAATTAACATTGCAAGTTTGATGCAATTTGCAATTCCATAAGCACAAAANATTACAANAGTCTTGTCAAAAGAAACCNAGTTCTTTTTTACTGTTATTTTTGCTACTCATGTTGTTTCGTAGCATTTGCCACCAGGTNTCAAAGCAAGCAGATAAATTAGNTCTTCTGGCGATTATTTTTAGGTGGGCGAAANGTCGGCTAATNATAAAANAATCNCCAGAAGAGCTAATTTATCTGCAAGTCCTTTTTTGTTTGTTTGCAATACGTGCCATTCAGTACGAGCAAACTGCCNCAGCAAACTTTCAAAATTGTTCAGTAGTAGTACTACATAATACGAAGACTGTTGCAAATAAGGTTAAGTTTTGAAAAATNGGAAATGAGAAAGGAAATGTAAAAAAATAACAAAAATCAGTCTTTCATTATTTTAAAAGCTCAGTTTTTCTTCGTTCCCTTNGAGGACCGCAACGCCACTTTTGTCACTTGGACTTTGTCCAGTCATAACTTGCCGACCGATAAAGCCAGAAAGCTGTTCAAACCCAAAGAAGCAGAAAGTCTCCTAGGTTTGAGTTAAGAAAATCCGGTCACGTTTGGGTTTGAACTTTTTGTGGAGTGATGTCACAACGCAATCAGGGCCTAATGAAAGTTAAAGTGGCAATGTAACCATTTTAATAAACTAGGCGAAAATCCGCATCTTCAGATACCTTTATTGGCCATCTAGCATTAATAGTTGGCACGTTATGGCCTGAAAACAGTNATTGAAAACTAATCNCCTAGGGGATTAATTAAATAAATATCAGAAAGTTGCCTGCCAGNATCNGCAAATTGTTCCATGGTAAAAGGGAAGGCATGCAGTCACAATTCGCAGTTTGTTGTTGATAACTGAATCGAAGAGGCGCGTGTGTGCCCTGTGACATCAAACTGGAACTCAGTGCTCTTCCGTTGAGTGGGCTAGGGATAATGCGGCTGTGCGTTGTGTTGCTGCTCCCTCCCCCACCCAGCTCTGGCAAGCCGCCTAAGAGGTGCGACATATGATGTTATTTTTTGCGAATTGACGCGAGGTGTCGGTGGTATGTGGGTGTTCTGACCAAAGTTACTACAAGAAATTTGGACTCGTAGCGAAATGGCAGAGGTTTATTATCGAGGTGTACCTCACTCTCACGTTTGGTGGTCCTAATGGCCAGCAATTCTCATGTAACAACCGAAAGCTGTTTGGGTGGAACGAGACCAACTATGATGCACAGCACATTGCTTGTCCAATAACGCGGATGGTTGACTAATGTTCTTAACATTTATCATTAAAAACAATTTATGGGATGCATAATGCGCGTACAATGTTCAGGTCAAATCCTCATGTTATCTCAAAGAGCACAGATATGAGTTCTGAATAATTTAAACTTAACGCTTTGTGAGCATCATTGAAAAAAAACAGTCTTCATAAAAGCATTTTATAGACTTATTGCTTTCTTTATGGTTTTCCTATTGTGGAAATTTATCAGAGCCGTCTGTTGAAAAAGTAAGCCAAGAAATGTCGTATTATAAATCATGCACCATAGATTTAAATGAAATCAAACAATTTGGTTGTAATATAACTTTAAAAGTCTTCAGTGTTTTTCTCTGTCTTAAAATCTGATTTCTTCACATTTTTCAATAGCAGAGAGGCCTAACCGATGATCCGAATTTTTTCAAGGTCAAGACGTGTTCAGCAAATCTCCAATGTACAGTATTTTCGTTGTCCACACTAGCTTGGTGTGATGCGGAGTTGTTTTACTTTTTCACACACTGGCTTTTGATTACATGGTTTGTGATCATTCTTGTCTCCACGCTTGCCTTCTTCTCAAAAACTAACACGGACATTACAATACAGAAATTGACATGCTTCTCCATGATATTCCCCCTAGAATCCCGTGATATATGTCCCGTGGGATGGGACAGTAGACTTGAAATTCATCCCATGTGTCATCGTAAGTATTTGTACGTCATACAGCAAAAACGTTCTGAAGTTGAATACCATTATCATGCTCACAGCACAAAAAGTATGTGTTTGTGACAGTTTCATGGCATTACTTTTGTGCTGTTTTCTTGCAAGAAAGATAAAAAAATGTGAGAGCTTTTATAACTACATGGCTGACACTTCAGAAATGTGAAGTTTACTTCTCGTTTCTAGAAACTTTTAGAAAGCATTTGTTCACCTTCGTTGACAACCATCATAAAACTCTCCAGCACCCTGTGCAGGTCAGCAGAGAACTGACACCATGCAGATAGGCAAGATAGTGAAGCAACGAAGAAGTTTTTATTTCTTGTTAAATTTAGGAATTCAAATAAATTTTGGTTCAATCTGAAAGGTTAAGGTTTTTGGTGATAAATCTCGTGTCAGTGAAAACGTATGTAACTGTCATGTTCATGAAATTGAAACAAGGCATTAGTTTTAAGCTCTCATATTGCGTATGAAAAATTGGCAACAACCCACTTTGTTCTTTATAAGCAGAAAGTTTTCCTAAAACCCTGGTTTTCTTTCAATACAGAAGAAAAAAGTCTAAATTGCTGTGAACATTTGTAAAGATTCGTAGAAAAAATATTTTGCTGGTTTAATTTTTCTACATGTAAAATATCTTCCATGCTTTTCAAATACAACATGCATCAAGCAGCCATCTTCGCCCTAACGGTTGTGATTGCTGAATGCATGGTGAAAGCCAACCAAGTCATGTTCACTTGCTCATCTCGTGAAATAGGAGTTCGTGGGCCTGTTGGACCACCAGGCAAACGCGGACCGGAAGGTGCAAAAGGTCCCCCAGGACCACGAGGGATTAAGGGTGAACCAGGATATGCTGACGATCTGCGAAACGAGTTGGAAGAACTCCGTCGACAGCTACGTGTTCTCCGAAATGCCGGTGATGCCATGAATTCGATGATAAAAATGCACCACATTGTTCTTTACAATATCGTTTGCCTTCTCATTGTAGATAAGACATTGATTTATGGCTGTGATCGAACGGTCTGCACACTTTCTGAGAAACTAACTGTACCCTTTACATGAATACATGGGCGTAGTAAGGTTCTTGTCGGGTATGAAATTTCATTTTACTACCACTGTGGCAGTTACGTCCGTCAAACGCAGAAGTCAGAATAATGTGCGTGATGCGCATGCACACCAATTCATATAGCAATTTTTCAGTATATTGTAACAAAAATCACGCGAGAATATTATTGGCAATGATGGAGTCTTGAGACTTGGTCTCGGTCTTTGTTAGTCTCAGTCTCAGTCCCAGTCTCGAAGGTTTCAGGTCTGGTCTCGGCCTCAAAGGCTACAGGTCTCGGTCACAAACCTATTGCTTCGAAACTTTGAATATTGCAACGAGATGGCTCAGTAAAACTTTCAACGTGCTTTTGTCTACTGTCTCTGCAGGTAAAAACAACCAAAGCAGCCAGGAAAAATGACAGAGATTCAAAAAAATTTAACTTTGAAGTGGTGGTGATATTGCTTTAAAATATTTAAATAATGTCGGAATACTCCACAAATTTTCAAATCCCGAATCTCGGTCTCGAAAGTTTCGAGTCTCCGTCTTGGATTTTTTGATGAAGTCACGGTCTCGAAGTTTTAACTAGGTATCGGTTTCGAACTTTAGGTCTAGCCTCCATCACTGATTAATATAAAAGTATGATTTGCAATTGCAAAATAATGTACACTGACCCAAAATAATGCATGCCGCTTCTTCAACCGAAATTAACGATTTTCAGTTGCAATCTTATTTGTGAACTGGTGTAATACCTCTCGGTTGAATATCATTTACTTACTTTATGTTCCGGCACAGTTCAAAAAATTGTTTTCCATGTGTCTAAAATTTTCATTGTTGATTAGATTTAAAGTCTGCCATGGATGAATATCGTCAGTTGGATCCAAGTACGTATCTTTGGTACGCACCTTATAGATCGGCAATATCGTTTTGATTCTACTTTTTTGCTACATCAGCGTAACTTGCTTTCGCTGACGCTTACAAAATAAGTAAAACTTTGCAAAATGTTTGAAGAATGACTTTGAAATAAGCAACTGCGAACCCCATTTCNTTGAATGGTTATGTATTCGAATGCAATAAAGTTGAATTGGAAAATAAGTAGCAAATGTAGAACTGATACGACAAAATATTGAATGTTGCATNCGAGAAATTGCGTACGAAGTATATAGGGACGTTTGCTTTTATGATATCGTCTGTTTCATTAACTTGCTTTTTGGCACATTGTTCAGGATTGAATAAAAAATATCAACACTTTTTCCTAAATGCACTAAACTCGTATTTAAGCCACCGATAATGGCAGTTATTGTTTTTACTTGCATTGTATCTGCCACGTATCAGAAATTTCCTCATCACTAGAAAATGTGAAGTATAATTGTAATATTGCACTACCACGCTGAAAAACAGAAAAAAAGTAAAACGCCAGGCTTAGCGCTACCCCGTCGTTTACTGAGGTGTCTGAAACGATATCAAGCATTTACAGCCACAGGAAAAACAACAACGCCGAATCTACTAATTTCTACACAAATCGATTTACATTAGGTATGCTTTGAACTTATTTGGTGTTGAATCAAATGAATTGCAATGAAATGCTTCAGATAAGAACATATATGACTAACTCTGAGAGCTAAGCAACCAGTAAATCTAGCTTGTGAGATGCCGTGAGACAGAAGAGGCTATTTCCACAATTTCAATGCAATAGTGAAAATCGTCATGGCACAGTAATGTAAGTCACAGAGATGCCATAAACTTGAAGCCTATTTACTGCAATTTTAAAAGCAAAACTGCAAACCTTTTTCTCTAATTTCCAAACTTGTGGTTTCAAACATGAAGAGCTCTGCACCCTTTACAATTACATAAGATATTTTTAATGCCGGAAGGACATATGCCACAAGTTGGTTTCTTGCAAGTGATGCACAATGCTGCATCTAGTTTTTACGTTTTCGAGGGAGTCTTCGGTTCAGTTTATCGCCAAATCTCAAGTACAGTACTTCAGGGTAGAAGTAAATCTATCACGTGATATTCTTTCCGAAAAAATCAGAATGACGTACGTTTCGTTGTATAAAAAACGAATTGGGTGAACCGTCTAGCATACCAGACAGCTATTACGCACATGGTCACATAGGTGTGGGAGCAGGCAATTTTTGAGGGGTGTAAAAAATAGTTTGCCCCAATGTTTCCAAATTTGCCGGAAAAACATTTATGGGACAAACTTTCTCCCTAAGCTGTTGGTACATTATTTTTTCCTCTACTACGTTGCCATAGACTTGAAGATATAAAATTTGGTATTTGAAATTTGGTTCCTAATAACCCAACTGAAAAACATATGCTATAGGGCTGTGCAAGAACACTGTCAAAAGCCAGATGGCTCAGTACTCTTGAGCATCTGTCTCACAGTTCTGCGGTTTCCATTCACATTCCAGCTGTTGCACATCAAGTGCGAAAGAAGCAATTTCATAAAGAAGTAATAAAACATTCAAAAAACGTTTGGCACTTTTTGTTTTGAAATGTTTCTCCTCTCAAGAAACACTGTACTTCCGTTTTACTGTGGCGAAGATTTTGTGCACAAAACAGGCCAGGCATTTTAACTCTTTTTAAGTTTTTCAACATGTTTTTTTTTACTTACGTATTGGTTGCGTCCCAAGTAAGAGCGAAACATCAAACTTGTGCAGAGATTCTGTTGCCCATAAATTTATGCACGCATAAAAATGTAGTAAGTTTCTTTTTTGTCAGGAGGCGCTATGCCGTAGCAACACCAATCTGGATGAATGAAGTATAAAAGCATTTGTAGATAAAAACGTTTGAGACGCAATGATTTTCTCATTAAATATATTTACACAAATTTCAAGGGAAAGCAGCAAAATAGTTAAAGTTTCAGATTTCAAAACCAAACATCGATGTTCCAGATAGGCATAAACTCAAAGTTTTGTTCTTCAGCTTTCATGTGCTCTGTCGGTATGAAGGACGGGAGGGTTGCCGATGAAGACATTACAGTATCTTCCCAGTGGAACCAACACTACGGAGGAAATTTCGGAAGATTGTTTCTGCAAACCTCTTTCGTTCCACCGCTTTCTGGAGCTGCAAGCTGGATACCAAGACACGGTGCAGTTACAGTTTGTTGATTGCTTCTTTTTTTTTGTTATCGCGCAACCAAATGATTATTATTTCCAAACACGTTTAGTAACTTCAATCGCAAAAACCTCATATTTACTCACGCAAATGCACAATTAGAAGTCCTTTTGTGTCTGAAATAAATGGTAAACCTGAAGTTTCCCATCAATGAATGTTATTAACGGAACTCAGCCAGGGTCGGCGAATGGATCCAGGTCAATCTGCACAACAGAACGACAGTGACCGGAGTTGCCACACAGGGAAGAGCAGATCGTCATGAGGAATGGGTCACGTCGTACAAAATATCATACAGAAACGATGGGTCAGAGTTCAAGTTTATCCGTTCTGGAGCCGGACCTGTTATGGTATGCTGAATATTTTACCTTGGGATCATGTTGAATTAAAGATGAAATAGTGCGCAAATGTGCTTGTTTGCTGAAACTCAACAACTCGTAAAACGTCTCTAGTGCTATTGTTATGTACGTGAAGAATACTTAAAATTAAACGAAAAATAGATGTGACTACAGTATATGTAGGATTGCATTAGTTCAACATTAACAATCTTTTTTTCTCTCATAGATATTCCAAGGAAACCATGATCGTATCACTGTAAAAATTAACAAGTTTCCTGAACCAGTCTTTGCTCAATTTCTGCGCCTCACAGTTACTGGTTTCCATCGACATCCTACACTTCGGATGGAGTATTTAACATGCTGAAAGCAAGGACTAGCATCACCTTTGAATGATCATATTAATATGTGTTATTAGCTTTCACTTTGTTTATAAATGCTCCTCTCTTAATTTTTGCATCAAATGAAGATTTATTGTTGCAACTGAAATCAAACATTTTTGTTATTTCAAAGATGAATTCTTGGTTCCTTTATGTCGTACCCATTTTTAATTTGAAAGAAAGTATTTTATACCATGTCATGCTTGCAGTTTTATCCACTTTACTTAACACTAGATTTACCAAGGTGCCGTTTTCGACACCAAGTGATTTTCAAATTCAATTTTTCCAAAATCTGCACATCCTGAGAGTTTGAGATTTATTGACTTTTCATAAAACCCTACCACTTTTCAAAAATATGTTTGGTGTGATTCTGTTTCATTTTTGTGATGGATAATTGATCTCTTTAATTTTTGCACCCACCATTTACCAAGATGTCATTTTCGGCACCCAATGCCTAGAGATAGCCAAAACTAATTACTTGTTTCTCATGGTGCTTTTTTCACACCTAAATAAGTCGATTGTTTCATGTGCTGACTGAGGTGCTTGCAAGCTGGTGGCAAACACGCTGTTTTGTTTGGACTTGAATGTTGTTTGTCAGGTTTTACTGCATAAATTGGAGATACCGTTGTGGAGTGATGCAGGTGGTGGTCGTTTGCACAGTGCATTTAGTTCAGTTATTTCTTATTGCTGAACTTGTTTGGTTGTTTTTCAATCATGTCGCACATTCGAATGACAGCGAAGGATATTTCTGATGTGACCCTTGACTGGTGTACGGATGATGACAAATCCTTTGAAGAGGAACATAAACATGAATCAAGTGGAGATGTAGTCGTACCTGCTATTGGTCAGTCCACACCAGCTGAGCAGCGGTTCTGACCATAGACGTAGCCAGGGGGGTCTAGTGGGTCATAACCCTACCTCCATTTTTCGGAACATATAGTCATTTTGTGCTTTGAGAGACGGTATCCCAAACAAAATAATGTTATTTTGCCTAAAATCAAGCATTTTGCCCCACCCTAAATTTTTGGCCCTCCCAAATGTTTGGGCTGGCTACGTTACTGGTTCATACGAACAGAACATCAGTAATGAACAAGCTGATGCATATACAAGAATATCTGTGTGACTTGGCTGAAAGCTGCGTTGTTTTTGACAGATCATCATTTGTAGGAACAACCTCGGGACATAACAGTTTTACTGCTACCACCGTTGTACCTACACAAACTCTAAAATATAGATTCTACAGTACTTACAATGCACGGAAGCACTTCACGCCAGAAGTAATTCTTCATTCAGTTGTCAAATATACCAACGAAGAAGCTTACCGAGAAGGAGAGAATGACTTTGACTAGAGCATATGTGAGCTAGAGTCGTTTGTTGCTCTCCAGAACAGCATGTCAGAGGACTGCACGGCAAAAATCACCTACTTCATTTTCTTTGCAATGAAACTTGCAGTATTCTAATATTTTCAGAAAACATGTCACATATTAGGTTTACTGCTATCCTGAAATACGGGTATTTGAGTTTTCTGGGCCAGGAGCAGACCGATTCACAGCAATACGTGTTGTTTTCCAGACACCAACATCCATGTATGAGTGAAAATATAGGTGAAACGTTTCATTGACAGTGGACAAGCAGTTGATACTTCTGAAGTCACATTGTCCTTTCACTGCATTTATGTCAAGGAAACCCAATAAATACAGCATGAAGTAAGAGTAGTTTCAAAAGTCGACTAACAATGTATTGAACAGACGGAAATTCATTATTCAACTGACACACGACATGCGCATGAAAAATGTTTCACTTAAAAATATCGCGGCCAATCCCTCTTCAGTGAACTGAGATCTCACTCGAAAACATAGAAAATGTCATGGAGCAAGATGGAAGAAGGTGTATGAGCATCACTTGCACGAAATCAACTTGTGGCACATGTTCTGCTGGCATGTCAAAAATAAAATAAATAAAATGCAAGGGTGCTCATGCTTGAAGCACTTAGGTTAGGAAAACAGGAAAAAAGGTTTGCAGTTTTGTTTCCAAATTTCAGTAAACGTGCTTCATGTTGATGGTATTTCTGTGATTTACATTACTGTGAAAAGACTATTTTCATTATTAGCAGCTATTTACATTACAATTATGTAAACAGCTGCTTCTGTCTCACAGCATCTGGCTAGCTATATTCAACTAGTTGATCAGCTGTCAGAGATAGTCATATATATTCGATCATTCGCAATATTGCAATACAATGCATTTTGTGTCAACTCCAATAACATAAAACATAGCTAGTATGCATAGATATTTGCAAAATTTAGTAAATTCGGCATCGTTTGCCTTTTGCGCGGCTGTAAATGCTTTGGTGCCGTTTTCGACACCTCGATAAACGGTAGGTTGGCTAATGTCGGTGAACCTAGTGTTAAGTGATGGAAACAGTGAATCACTGCAAATATTTGGACTTAAAAAGAATTATATGCTTTTTTCTGATGTGTTTCGTAATCCTGTTGTTTCGAGTAACACAATGCAATGTATTTGACAATGTTTCGAAGTTCAAGCAGCAGCAGCGTATACTAACCTACATGAAAACAGGTGTTGTGTGTTTTAAAAAATCTAATGTCTGATATGGTCATGGCTTGTTCCCGCATTTTTGTGACTCAAATCGCGAAGTAGTACAAATGCAGCAAGAGGAAAAACAATGACATCAAAATCACAAATTAGTTTGATGTTGTTGAGAACGTAAAAACATCAGAAACTTCAGGTTTGCGCAAGATAGTGATCGTGTTCTAAAATGTTGAATCACAACGGTTTTGCGAAAGACCGTATGGGTCAAGTTTTCAGCCAGCCCTGATGTTTGCACAAATCAATTTTTAATTGAACACTTTTCATGAATACTTAAAAAATGTAAGAAAATGCATTGAATCAACGCCAGATGAAATAAGCAAAAGCAACAACACCAACAAGGAAAAGTGGGGAAGAAGCATGCCCATGTACAGGGAGTGGGTGAACATTTGTAGAGGTAAAAGATGTAAGCGAAAAGAGAGACACTCAGTTGTCCAGTTGGCAGTTGTCCTAGTTGGCAGTTGTCCTAGTTGCCAGTTGTCCTACTGCCACTAACAATATATTGGTGAAACTATAAACAAATTTTCCACGAGATAGTCGTCGCACAGCAGGAATTCGATTTTTCTTTTTTTTGGTTAGCCGCTTATTTCAAAACCTGATCTTAGAATAGCTTCATTTCTCTCTCACTGCCGAATTCCTATATGACGATGAGTGAAGGCAGTTATGAATGGGGCGCTGTTTCAGTGTTGGCTGTGTTTATCAACTAACACCTACTCTGTAATGCGCTACGACTAACCATTTTTGTGCTGTTGTGTTATTCAATTACCCTTGCAATACGGACCATGAGTTTTAGGAAAATACATAAATAAAAAATGAATAAACATTTGGAACAAACCAGATTATAGGGATGGCAGAGACCAAATGGCCTAATTACGACACTATTCAGTGTTCCATGCAATCGTAAATAAACTTATACATGAAGCCTGCACTGTTACTTTTGTAGGAAATCCCAGTTTTCACTCTCTAGATACCTGTTAGGATGATTGTTTTCACAAACTGAATGCACAAATCAGTACCCAAAGCATGATCTTGCTTCGTGTGAAACCATTCTTGCATCCTTTCGCGTTGCATGGCCTCTGACTTGTTTTGACCCATTTCACCAACCAGTGATCTAGCAATGTTGTTAGCTCTCTTCACAGAGTTCAGCATTTAAAGGTGCACCCTATATGGAGTTTGGCTGCCAACTTTATCTACGCAATCCCACGCTCTGTCTTAAGCTGTATGCACACGGGATGTTTCCGGCGCGGTGCGTCTGGTGTGTCTGCGACTGGTGCGGTGAGTTCAATGCTCCTTTGTATGCGCACGTCTGCGCATATAGCGGTGCGTTCATTGCGCACGGCCTGGGCTGAACGGATGGATGAGACGCGAAAGTCGGCGATGACGTTGGTGTGCTGCAGTGAAAGACTGTGTTTTACCTAAGTTCTGACATAACATGTGACATGGTTTTAAGGTGTTACTAATTTTATACGCCATACTGTTGAACAAAGTTACACATGACTTGTTGCGATACACTGCACAAAACCTTGAAATGACTGGTTACTGTACATGCATTCAAAACAAACGCAAATTGCCAAATTTAACTTTGTGCAATGCCTCACAAATTATTAAAAAAGTAGCGCTGTCCACATTGCAGACGAACATAGTGTTGTATTACATAAAGTTTCATGATTTGTTGCTGCAACGGATTGAATGAGGTTTGTGTAGGCCTACCTCCATAGTCATGACAGCATTGCTTTAAACCATTTGGTTCATTTCTACAGGGGCTAAGCGTCAAGAAAGTAAAGCAGCATAGACAATAGGTACAATCAATGCAACACATAATCCCACAACAAAATCACCAACAGAGGAATAGGTGTAACACCAGATGCGTTCCCTATAGGGTGGCATCTTAGGGTGTTTTTGTTCCAGTAGATATCGTTTATGCATGGGTTCTCATTACTGAATCAGGGACCGTTCTCGCAGAAACTATGTCTGGTTAACAGCCCCCCATTAATTGCCCGAATATTAATTATTTCTCAACGGTTTCACACTGTAAAATATACACACCAGTGAAGCATATAATTTTTGGTTTTATACCTTTTATTCATCACAATAACTATGTTCAAAGTAACACAAATTGGTACTCACCAATATATGATGTATCATAATGTCCAAGCACTTTTTGATATGTCACAACGCTCATATAACTCTCATATTTTAATTCCGTACCTTAGTAATTTGCGATAAGGAGATCAACAATCTATTCAGATCGGTTCCCCTATTCAAGCAATTTACTATATAAATAAAACTCACTTTCTGTTTATATCGCAAGGCATTTCTAACTGTACATATACTCGATAAGTAGATGCATACTCAATCGGCTAACACTAAATCAAAGTCGTCATGCATTCGCTTCACTGCTCACGAGTTGCGCAGCTCGGAGCTCGGTGAAGTACTCGGTAAGGAGTAGTAATTCAGGCTGAAGTTTATCATTAGTCGAAATTTCAAATGTTACTGTAATTAGTCGAAAATAAGTTCAATCTAAAGTGCTGATCCGAAGAAGGATCAAAGATATTTGTAAAGACCACTGCCAAGTTGGATTCGATCCAAGCGGGCTACAGAGAGATGTAACCGTCATGCCGAGCAGGAACGGGTATACACGAAGGTGTACAAGCGTGTTGAGAAGTTTGATGTGACTCGCGCCCAAGTGTGGAAATGTCCACAGCGGTACAAAAAGGAGCATTGCTCACCTTCTATACGGCCACCCGAGGCGGTAAGCGGAAGAAGGCAAAACCTTCAACGGCTGAAGAAAGTAAACCAATTGACTGAACTTGGACTCGTACAGTACCTTAGAAAAACAAATAGAATTTAATCATAAACGCAATTTAAGCCTGAACAACTCGCATGACAAAACTACGCTAGTACAGTACAGTATTTGTAATTTAAACTGACAGAACTTCAATTTTCACAATCTGGTCCTCACAAAACAAACTGGCAAAACTTCATTCTCATGATCTGAATTTCATAAAATAGTCTGACAGAACTTCATTCGGACAAGACACTTTCTGCAGTTCAACCTGTCAGGGATTAACCCGGACAAGTCAAATTTACAATCTGGTTTGACAGAGGTTAACTCCGACAAGCCAGTTTTTCCTGATCGTTAATCCTGTTAACGACTTGACCTTGGCCCACCGGACCTAAAGGCGGATTGAGTCTTGAGAAAGACTGACTTTTCAGTCCAGATGGGGCTGTATTTATACCCGTAGATCGTCTTGTGACTTGTGAACACCCCTTTACTTCAGGTTTTCTAATTGGCTATTGCTTATTGAATCGCCTGGTGATTGGCTGATTTCAAATATTTCCAGAACTTTCAGGTGAATGTCTGTGCTCGGGTTTTCACCTTTGGTTTCGTCATCTTTTTCTGATCGTGATCAGCATCATGTGATTGCCATTGCTCGTCTTGTGACTTCTGCTGACGTTTTGTTGACGTTGTCACTAGGGTGACTTGAGGTTAGCGTCCTAGGATAGGCAAACTTGCCTGTAACATAGGCAACAAAAGCCTTGACTTGGCTTTTGTAAGACAGCAAAACATCATTATTTTACAAAATGTGTGATGTTTGCGAAATGCTATCCTTTATTTTATCATTCTTGTACTCCATAATTGATAATTTACATGACAGTGGTTTTGCCTGAACAAAACCCATCAACTGTTTATTGAAAGTTACTCAACTTACAGTACTTTCAATTACAGTTTCATGTAGGCTAACCTACTGAAAAAATACATTCATTTAGCATGACCTTTCCCAACACCTGAACTGGCCTACAGCAAATCGCAGAATATGTCGCAGAAATCACGACTTGCTTGCGAATAAAACTTAACCAACTGTAGCCGATCAGGTAGGCTGGGTCATGTAGGCCTAAACAACGCAGCAGTTTGGTAGCCAACCCCACCGGACCTACTGAAGGCTAGATGGTAAATTGATTCTTTGTAAATCCAGTGTGTTTCAGCTACCCGCAAACTATTAGCAATTGTTCTGTGGACGTTCTGCATCCTGTTCGTTACCTCAATACAAAACAATGTCTACGAGTACATCACATCACCGTTCTTTCCCGAACCCAGAGCAGTGAGTCTGATGCGTCAGTATAGAAACAGTTTCTACTCGAACGCAGACCATACCAGACGCGTCAAAAAAGGACGTGACGTCACGAAACCATACGCATGCGCCCGAAAAACGCAGAGGACGCATGGCGTGCGAATATAGCTTTAAGCAATGACAGCGTGCTTCAGTCATAAGTGAGTCTGCTGCGTAGCTCGATGAATTGGAGTCAGATAGTTTTGAAGTCGCAGTGAAAGCAATTTTTTGAAAAAGACACATTTTCTAGTTTTTTACTTGTCTTAGCTTGTCATCTGATATTTTAATTTTAGTCTTGCTTTTCTTTTCTTTCTCTGCTCTTGCGTTAGCCTTTCAACGTTTCACCCGTACTGCTTGCAGATTTGGGCCGGGCGGTAAAAAAGTCGACCACTGCACACTTTTGCTAGGTTCTCTTGGCACAATCGTAGTTCTTTGCCTTTTTCTTCCCAAATCAGTATATTTTATTTGAAAATGAAATGTTGCTGATTATGCTTCGTAGTGAATTAACACAAAAAAATTAAGTGTCTGTCCTCTTTCACCGGCTTCAGTAATTTCTTCCCAGTCTACCGCTACGACAGTTGCCCGCACTGAGAAGAGCAATTGTACTGATATGCATAAACGAAAACTCGAGAAATGTCCGTCCATATTACCGCTTAAATACCTCCATAAAGAAGAATCTTCGGTTACTGTAGGTGTGGTCGTTTCGCTAAAATAACTTTCTTTGGTTCACCATAGAATGGTTCGCTACTCCTGTTGTAAGCCTTCCCCGTAAGTTCCGGTAAGATTCCATTCTTTTTTAGTGCAAATGCACATGAATAGCACAAAATCGGATCCTTGTCCTGGTATCCTTTACAGTTAGGATTTTTTCAGAAATTGAGATTTTTTAGGTAAAGTTGGTGCTAACGGAAATGAGATTCCTTTGATAAACAACATCGCAGAAATTAAGAAAACAAAGTATTATTACTTGAACATATCATATGACTTGACTTAAACTTTTTACTGAAGTATGATATAAAACTGGCGTTTTCAAACTCTCTACCGCTGGTTGTAACCAATCCTATGTGGTATGAATCTGAAACACGAAAAATATTGCGACAAAACATCCAGCATGAGCTGATGTAAAATGATGCCGTGCAGAAAAGTTAAAAATTATCAATTCTTGTTGTAATTTCAGTAGTCTTTTCATAATGTCTTTGCAAGTGCCGAAAAATTATTATATATTGAATCAAGGCAAAAAAAACTAAATCGCCTTACAAAAACCAAGGCGCTAAGCATCAGTAGTTTACGTTTCTTCACTGCAGTTAAATTGGTGTCAGAAAAATTCGCACTCTATTTGGAAAGCATAGGATTCCTTCGCTCTACATGCACTTTATTATGAAAGTTGATAATTCGCTGAACGTTTTGAAAATGCAAAAACATGTAAAATCAAAATGATTTTAGACAATCTCGTGTTGCCTGAGGTCAAAGCTCTGCATCAAAAACTAGGCTGATCGATTTTCAAAACACACGATAGTGTAGTCACGAGTGGAAAAAGTTGTANTCTNTGTCTAGCTGAGTTCTGTTGCTGATTAAACAATGTCCTGTACATGTTGCCTATCCTTAAAACGTCATCAGAATACGATGTGGCAACATTTGTAAAATGAAGATGTGTGAAATGTTAGAAAGTGTTTCATCGGTGTTGAAATTAAGAAACATACGTGAATCTGAATTGTACACGTCTTACAAACCGCTTTTATCACAATCTACTGGAATTATAGACTTCTAAACAAAACAATTAACCCATGAAGCATAAAGTACAAAGGATACAATAAGTAAAATTGAACAATGACAAGCCTACTTATACTGGATAGATTAATCATAAACCCAAAAGTGAACCTTTACTTGGCAGTATGAAAGAAAGTGAAACAAATTCAAATATGCATTAAGAGCCTGTAGAAAGTCCAAAGAGAAGCACACGGATGATGCCATGGCTAGACTTTACAGGACAACTCTCTGAAAAAATTCTGGTATAACATCAGAAAAAGCAAGAAATCATGGCTTCCATCTACAGTGGGAGGTGAAACCGGAAATGAAGCAGTCACTGATATGTGGAAAAACTACTTTTCGGCATTATTGAATTCATCAAAAAACTGTGGGATTGGCAATTTTGTGAAACAAAATATAAACTCACGTGATAATTTTGAAGGGATTGGTGACCTGACGTGTAACAATTATAAGAATAAATCTCTTACACACAATCTGCCACTAAATCGTTCCGGCGGCAAAGATGGAATTTTTGCTGAACACATTTCTTATGCTGAGTTAAGTTTGTGCAATTACCTGAGTAGTCTATTCAATGTGTATTTAGTCAATGCATGGAAAAACTCCACAGGATTGCATGCTAACTGTCATTGTACCTATTTGTAAAAGCACGAATGGGAACATAAGTGACCCTGGGAACTATTGACCTGTTTCTCCTGCAACTATCATCACCAAGTTGTTTGAACATTACATATTGTCCTGCATCCAGGTCCGAATTAAGGGGGAGGGGCAACGGGGGCAATTGCCCCGGGCCCCCCGCTGCAAGGGGGCCCCCCGTGATCAATTTTATTTCTTTCAAATAAAATACTCGCTTGAAAAATTTACGTGATTCAGAAGCGATACAAGAATACAACTCTATATTATTTTCCTATGTTGCGTTAAGTATCAAAGGCCCCCAACCGCAACTGATTTCTCTAAGTTTGACTGTCTGCCTATTTTAGTAATCGCTACTGAATAGCCTGTAAGTATTTTCGGTTTTTGTTCAATGCAAATATATCTGATTTCGCTGGTAACTTTTCCTAATAATCGTTCCTTTGGCATGGGTATGACTCTCTACTCGTGCATCACGCCTATTTCACAAATGTCACGAAAATGTTACTATTTGCGTGCTAAAGCCTGTGGTTGCTGACTTCTGTTTAGTATCAATCGGTGTTGCCACTGGGGTCGTCTTGTTAACATCAGATTGTTACCTTTTTCAACATCAGATAATATCACATTTTTGCGTTACAGTTTCATATAAGCTAAATGCTTCTATTAACAAACCTAACAAAGCGCGAGTATCCTCGTTGAATCTGCAACAGAGCGAAATATAGCCATTACTTTGAGAAGACGTTTATAATTTACGTCAAATGTTATTCTCAACGGAGCGAAGAGAGCTTCTTTAGTTTGGGGGTGAGATTGATGAAAGGAACTTAAAAAACATGAATCTAACTTATTCTCGTCCTAAAATGAGAGCAAATGTAGAAAAATAACAACAACCCAGTCAACATAAGATTTGTCGCCAAAGCATCAGTAAATTATCTGAGAACATCACATCTGATGTCATGGTAAAATATCAGAAGTGGCAACACTGGTATCAATGATCCTGAACTTCTGGTTCAGCCGCAGCCGAACTGCACTTTTGTTTCGTCATAAAGGGCAACGTGTGGTGGAAATGAAAACGCACTTTTCTTCCGATGGTTACTAATGTTACAGGCAAGTTTTGCCTGAACAACGAGTTTATGTATATAAAATTAACTCTACGTAAAAGCCAATAAAGCGAATAAAAATTACAGCAACAGCGTGAAGCGACAGCCAATGAAAATTGATTGTCAACCTGTTGTCAAGACAACAGAGACTGGAAGAGTGTTATCCAAAGTCAATAACCTCAAGTTACCTCAGTAACATCATAGCGAAACATCAACAAAATGTCACATGAATATTACCTAATGGACAATCATGATCAAGGAAGTGCATGTGACCAGAGGCATATGACAGGAAATGCATGTGACAGGAAATGCGTCAACGAAACACGACTTGAAGTTCAGAAGAGGGAAACCTAAACACAAACAAGCCCCAGAAACTTCCAGAAGACTATCAAGCTGGCCAATCACAAGAAACTTTGACAAGAAGCAACCAATCAAAACACCTTAACTAAAGAGGTGTTAACAAACTCTGAAAGAATGTTCGACTATAAATACGGCTGAATTTGGGCATAAAGTCGGTCTTTTGAATAAGACTCTTCTACTTGGTTGCCGTTAAGCTAGCGGTACAAGTGATGAACTTGGTTGCCGTTAAGCTAGCGGTACAAGTTACTGGATCTTTTTTATTTAGGTGCAGTCAAGTAGCGGTAAAAGTAATTAGATGCTGGTAGTTATTTAGTGATGATACTAGATACTGTGAAATCTTGTCTTATTTGGATTATTTATCGGCGTACAAGAAGTGAAGAAACATCGACTTATTTTGGATTATTATCGACATACAAAAAGCTGTGAACACTACGTTTCATGAGTGATTAACGGATATTTCCGCACGAACACTTGTTACGAGTGCATCAGAATGAATCGTGACTAGTCAGGCCTGAATTGTCAGTCCGTGAACAGTACAGAAAGAGTCAGTTAAGTTGTATGATTGCATGAATGAATTAATTGGAGATACAGTTGTTGAAAGGAATGAATTTTGAACAAAATATGTGGTATTTTGTATGGTATATATATATGCTCGATGTGAAGTATTGATAGAGTGAAATATCAGAAATACAGATATTATGCTCATAGTGAAAAATGCTTGAATGGGGGAACCATTCTATATCGGACGTTGATCTCCCTATCGCACACTATGAAGGTAGTAGCAGAAAATAAAATGTATATAAGTGTGAGTTGTCTCATATCGAGAAGTGCTTGGTCAATATGGGATATTATGAATTGGTGAGTACCGTTGGGGTTTTCCTATTTATTTATTGCTGTGTAATAAAGTGTGAAATATGCAATATTACTCTCTGATAATTTAATTGATATAAGAGGTTTAAGAGAAGCTACTTAGAAGTTAGATAAACGGGTTGTTAAACAGAATTTCTCTGTGATAACGATCCCAGATTCAGTATTGAGGACCCACGCATAAAATTAGATATCTACTGAATCTAAAGCGTGGCCATGCCACCCCTATAGGTCGCATGACATCGCAACACTAACTTACTATCGTTGTGTTACATCATAAACATTGAAGCTAGTCAAACCAATTGCACCACATGTTATTGCGTGGTCCGTCAGAAATGGTTTTAATCAGTCGATTCGTAGAACGAAAGAACAGAAAACGAGATTGCATTGTTTAGCTAACGCGATGCCGAAACCTGTAATGCCATCAGCACAGGAGCTACGAAAAGCGCAAAGCTTCTAAGAAGAAAAAGCGCAAGGATCTGGCAGTGTTAGCTAAAACGCCGCGACTGAATCGCTTTTTCTAGCAAAAC
>JGI24021J15306_10002671_pt1 | contig 19513 bp, 9 predicted proteins | sample Ectturendosymbi1_FD_15306 | JGI IMG/M metagenome (IMG submission 15306)
GTACAATGACTGTTTGCATGCATTCCTGAGGAATTTTTCCATGCATTAAACACACATTGAATAGACTACTCAGGTGGTTGCACACACTTGAATCAGCCAATAAATACATTGCCTAGTAAAACCTATTTTAAGTCATGGGGCTTGCAACAAAGGACAATTACTAAAGGGAGGCGTGGAAGAAAAAAGGTTAAGAACTACTGCTTTAGCAGAACACGATTGATAGAATTTTGGATTTAAACAGGATTTGGATTTTGAAACTGTCAGTTTATCGGATTTGGATTGGATTTTGAAATGAAATTGTCGGATTGGGCTTGGATTTGAAAATACTCAATCCGTTTATCTCTGCTCAGTAGTTCAAGGTGATGCAGTCAAGTGTAACACTACGCCACTGATTCAAGGCTTGATCCCTGCACCCATTTTATCGTGTTAGACAACAATATTGTTAACTCTTGGTGTTTTTTCTTAAATGACAATGATTTGTTTCCTTCTATAGGCAAAATCCAAAAATTCGTGCAAAAATATTTTGTAACATACTCCAAGTATTTTTGTTCCGTACGGCTATGTGCACATACGTTTTTTGATATTTTACGGTGATGTGCATTGCACCAAAATGGTACTAAAAATATGATGTTAATTTTTAGATTGCAAAAAGGAAATGATGACTCGTGAAGTGTTGCGAGATAACGTTAACATTGAATTCTAAACAGCGTGTAGGTGCGGCACAAGTGAAGTGAATCGCTTATTCAATTTTCACGTGATGGTTGCTCAACAAACGAAGATGACGTAAATGCCATACGGCGCGTTACTTATGGTGTAGATGATTTGTAAAATCGCAGGATGAGGACTGTGCTATGGTACTTGCAGCAAGAAGACATATGCCTTAAATGCGGCAGTTGCCTTAAAAACAAGAAAGCGATTGGGTGGTTCAAGGTACTTCTGTAATTGGTTTTGGAATTGCTGCGTAAAAAATTTGACAGGGTCTTTCCAAAAGGGAAATTTCTTGCACTGCTTTGCCTTGTTTATAAGCCTCAGCCTGATATAATAATGCTGCCAGATTAAAAAAAAACATTTTTCTGTGCATAGATGAGTTTCTATCGTAAGATCTTTAATAGTAAAATTATGTATGCAACTGTATGCGATACCCCGAACAATTTTGTTATTTGTGAAACGCCGTGAAATTCATGTTAATTTTGCTATTTTTGCTTGGAGCCGCTCTGCGCTAGACTATGATTGTTGAACCCAGAAATGCCACTTTTGATGTTATTACATCAGATTTGATGTTTTCAGAAATTTTTTTGATGTTTGATGTTTACGCTACGAATTTGATGTTGAAAACAATTTTCATATTTTAAGCAATAGTTTTCTTTTTTGCCATTTTTCAAAGATAGATAGTTTGCAAGCTTACCGGGATTTTTACTTCACGTTAAGTTAAAATTGTCATATGATTGTGTTAGTCAGTGTTTTTGTTCAAAATGGGAAAGTTTATTGTGCTGGAAACAGTGGTGATTATAACAGTTGTACGTATTTGCAAGATTAAAGGGAGACCTACTACAGCACTGAGCAGAGGTGCAAGCCTATTAATTTTAAGGGCAGTGCGTTAGTTTAACAAGCTTTGCCAAAGCCACTGTGATGAGAATCATGTTTGTTAATTGGCAGATATGGTTTACGTCGGCAAAATATTAAATTAATTGCTAAATTTCTTTGTGCAGCTTTTGTTTGAATGCAAGAGTATCCTTACTAGAAAGTCAACTTTAAAATGGTTTCATTACACTGGCATGAAATCTTAATCTGTATTGTCGCTGCTTATCAAGTTGTAGCTATTTTGCTTTTAACATTGCCAATGCCATTGTTGGGTGGGTACATTGATTATGTGATTGTTTTTTCTCTGCATGTTGCTGCACTGCTTCAGTTGAGGCAGTGCTTCTTGCATTTTTATGTTTATGACTAAGGTTCAAATTCCTTGGTTGCCCTATGCGTACCCCTGTACTTAAAAGAAGTAGAATGATTCAGTGGTAAGACTAGAGTTCTTTTTATCATAACAAACAGTTTGGAAAAGGAATTTCTAGTTGCTTACACTTAAATTCATAAACCATTTCCATTTGGCGGCTTGGCCAGTTAACAAGATTTGATGGAACGCATCAACAGAATTCGAGCTAAAATCTTCAGAAGTGATAAGATAAGTTTAGAAATTATAAAGGAAGGGAAGAAATGCATGTGCATAAAAAATGCATTTGAAAATACAATTGAATATGTGCATACCATAAAAATGCATAGAGTAGGCTATGTCGAATCCAAGATCACAAAATGTTGGAAGAATTTACTTTAGACACGATCGCTTTAGCCTTTAAAGCATGTGCCATGAAGTCTTCAGTTGAGTATGCTAGGTCACATCAACTGTTTATAAAGGACTGTTAAAATGCAGAAGTTCCACAAGAAACACTGAAAGACAACCCATATACAAGTAATCAAAGGCAATTTCTATCATATCACAGGTATTTATGAAGTCATTAACTAGCAATTCATAAGACTGTTAGGTAACAGATAGTATGTGAATGTCACTTGTGATGTCAAAGAGCAGAAAAAGGAAATTAGTTTAGAGCCAATTCTTCTGCATTTATTTGTGATTTTTTTGTAGAAGTTCATAAATGTTAGTCTTGAGAATAATATGTTTAGAAACACAGCCATGTTTTCTATCTAAAGCAACAAATTTAAAAAAAAATTTTTTTCGGCATCAATCTCAAATTAGACGAGCAATGTATGGGGCAAAAACGCAAATATCATGAAAAGTATTGGATTTAGGTAAATTTAAACTGCATATTTAGAAAGCCCATCCTTGAAAACATGGGTATAGACACCAATTTCATTAGGATTGGACTAGCAGATCTAGAGTTATAGTCGTTTTTGTGTTTCTCATCAGTGCAAATGCCATCTAGTGGTAAAAATACAAAAGCAGTGATAAATCAAAAACTGCTCAATCAGTTTTTGCAAAATTGGTGTCAATATTCCTAGAAACTTGTAGCTGCAAACATACGTGAAAAGAAACGAAATCCTAAACCATGTGGTTCCAAATGTTATAATTTGGGTTGAATTAATTATAATGAAATGATCCCTTAATGACGTAGCAATGTGTCTGATATATAGCGCAACAGTCCCAATGTCAACTAGTGATCATGAAAAATGCTATTTCGCAGACATGGGACCATTTTCATACACAGTGGTAAGTAAAGCCTGTCCATGCATGTGAATTTTTCTGCATTTCTTTCCAGTCCAGTTTGAGTTTGGCACCTATTCTGTTCACAATGCATTATGATCACTAGTAAACTTACCCCAGACTACATTCTTGTAACCCCTGATTTGGAAACAGTGGAGGTGGTCTACACTCTCTAACCTTCAACTGTGTACAGCCTACTTCGACCCTTGGTTTTGCTAGCGTAGTTCAACAGGAACATTGGCCGCCTTAACTTTTTTTACAATATGTTAAGGCCATTCCTACTGTCAACATCAAATGTTCTCATTTTAATGATGCCAAGCTTACTTTATTTGCTTGGATCAAATCCATTTTTATATTTTGTTTTTTACTTTTTAACCTTATGAAATAGAAGTTTCAAGTGTGTTAGACAAAATGCTTGTGCTATAGATGCAGACCTCTGAGGCATTATAACACTGCCTTTTAGTTCCTTTTTAATTTAAAATTAGCTGTAGTTTCTAAGATAAAAGTAGCATACTTGCTGGTCTGCAAGTTTAACTTAACGAGTCGTGGCTTGAAGACATTACCTAATAAGTTGCCTGATGAAAACTGATGATCATGACAAATATCAGTGGCGATGTAATTTAATGCAGTACATCGTTCAAAGCTCCCAAAAGAAGTGACCGTTTATGACACAATAGCATCAAGTCGCATGTTAAAACCATGCGCTCTTCGAGTCACTTGATAAAATTGACTCAGTTTAAAGTTAAATGAAAGCTTCTGACGATAAGAGGTTGAATTATGCTTCATAAGTTGCTTCTGCAGAGCTGAAATTGAACGGATTTATTGCTGAGCATGATCTATCATTTTCAGTTACAAATTAATTAATTGATCTTGTGAAATCCATTGATATACTTCCAAATACATTTATAAAAAGTTTGCGGTCGAAATAATTTTCAGCTCTGTGAATGCTGCTTATGAAACAATGCCGCAAATTGGATACTAACAGTGTGAAGGGGCAATTATTAGCCAAACAGATAGTGTCATGAAGCAGTGGTAGATGTGCAATATAGGAACCATGTTACAAAACAAGTATTGATGCAAGTGTCTTTTTGATGTTGATGCCTGACATTTGATGTTGAAGCCTGAAAAGTTTGATGTTAAGACGATTGAGCCCAGTGGCATCACTGGTTGAACCCTTCGTGTTCCAGCCTCGCAGGAGTTTGGGAGTTTGGACTACTGTACTAGTTCTGCTGCAAATTGATTTTTGAAAACTACTTACTGTAAATCTCTTTCAATTAATTTTCTTAGAACATTTGCCATGCTGTTTTGTACATAAATCATCATTACTCATTACTGTATATCCAGGCTGAATGCACGTCCACCTTTTGCATGCTAGTACTTATGTATCTCTTCCAGAGTCTAATTTGTAACTGCCTCGTGTAGAGCAGCTGTAAGGTTAGGCGCTAAGGTTGTCAGACGTTCTTGAACGCCAAGGAAAAGGACTTTCCTTCAATTTGCTATTGAAACTGTTACTGTATGCCCTTGTTGATCCTTGCTTGAAAAACATTTTATTGTGCTTGAGTATTTAGATGATTTTCTGGCAACCCTATAACTTCTTGAACAATTGTGAAATTGTTCATTATAGAACTATTATTGACTACATTCAAGAATCAAGATTAAACAATGTAACTGAACAGAGTATTTGTGATAACTTTACAGTAACAGTTGTGCAGTAAAAAGTAAAGGAATGCCTCAAGAGGTTTCAAGCAATGTGGAACATAACACCATGCTGTACTATCATTATAGTATGTCATTCCATGGAACTCACCCCATCATGGTCTGTGGGTAAATTTCTAATTCTTCATGATATATATGTACAAACATTGTTTTCTACCCCTAATACTTGTTGCTGTAATGAAATGTTACATTGCGACTAACTGCATTGCTCTCTGCATCACGACCTTTATTGCTGTTCACTTCCTTCACCTACTGTAGCTATTGACTTCCGAATCCTCATTCTTTCTGTGAGATTCATTGTTCCCTCAGTTGTGCAGTGTTACCTTGTGCACTGCATGGGTTAAATATCTTGCCAATTGCACAGCATATGGATGAGTTACTTCCAACCAGATGCATGGTGTCACCAAATGATGTTGAAGGGACAAGGATATGGACAGATTACAGTAATATTAGCAGCAAACAATCCAATAAGTGTTGGCTACATGAAAAACAAAATATGTTTCGTAAGTGAGAGAAGTTTCAAGGTAGATTTTCACAAAATTACGACTTAATGTGAACTACCCACTTATTTCACAGATATAACTGATGTCATGTCATAGACAGCACACGATTGTGGGCTTAGGAATTAAACTGAAGTCAATGTCCGTGAGGTCCTGGAGGTGGACATTACTTCGTTTGCCTCGAAATCCTCATATTGCAGTGAGGGTACTCCTCAAAAGGGCAAATCTGAGCTTTGTCCTTATGTGTGTCATGGCAGATGCATATGGCTACCTGCCTTTTTCAGTTATTTTTTTGCCAGTCTTTTGTTGACTGTGTTGCATTCTGGTGCTATCCCTCCACTTGTTGTAAAGACAAGGGGATTGAATGAAGACTTCTCAATGTCAATCACTCTTTGGTTGTACTTTTCTTCTCTTTTTCATGTTGTTGGTAGATCTCTGCTTGTGACTTTCCAGAATATGACTTGTGAGGTAGGATGTGTGATCCTTATCTCAAAGAAAGGTTTCTCACAGTTATTCCACAGTCTTCTCGCATAGATATCCAACCTTGCATTGTCAGCAGTTTTGACTTTCAAAGTCATTTTCATTGATTGGCAGAAGTGTGGATTCAGTCTGAACATCTTTACAGACCTCTCTCATTATCTGTGCATCAGAGTCTCTCACTGAGTTGTGTGTCATTGAAGTGTAGTCCCCTTACAAATATGTGCTATACCACTATATCTAAAAAGAATTCAACGCAGGCATGAAGTAAAATTTCAATTATCACACAACAAAATCTCCTTAAAAATTACAAGTGTTATGACAACCTTACTAAGCCCTAATTGTTTTCTTCTGTTTAAAAGAGGTATGAAATCCAAGCAAAAAGGAAACCCAAAAAGAAACAGAAATGGTAAATTTGCAAAAAAACATGTAAATGCATATACATGAGGTGAAACATTTGAGATATAATATACATTTTGCAATATACCCCAAAATCTAAAATAACAAATGAAAAGAGAGCATGGTAAACATGAATGAAATAATTCCAAGACACGGCAGGGTATTTTTTGCTGTCAGAAATGGTCATGTGACAAAACACTACTGATCAAAAATGTTAAATCCAAGAGTAGGGCCTATTACACACAACAATCAATAACATAGATGATGGTGGGCAAGCAATGGGTGAAGAGGTATGTACAGATGTGCAGGTGAAGCATGCACATAGGTGAGAGAAGTAAGCAACATTAAGGTTTATGAGGCAGAGAGCAATGCAGCAAGCACAACATTTAAGAACAAAAGGATGGCAATGTTTATCCACACAAGTCGTGAATATGCAATATACTTACACACAGACTGTAATGGAGTACCACAGTTGCATGTAAGAAGTGGCTACGGAACCATCCATGGATCTTCTTATTTCAAAACTTATTCAACCGCACTGCCTTGCATGACACAGTTGGTCATTCAAGCGTCATCGTCCTGATAGTGTAGCGGGTATGTTTCAGGTCTGCTATGCCAATGGTTTTCCGTTCTCCTCCCACCTTGGTGACTTACGTTTTCGTAGTGATGAATGGTTGCACATTTCAATTCTTGGGATTAGTTTTTCTTTACTTTTTTCAAAACTTTCCAAACATTAGGTTTAGGTGTTAGGTTAGGGCTGTGGCTAAGGTTAGGGCAGGGTTGGCAGATGAAAATTTCAATAAAAAGCCAAACAATGCTAAAAAGAGGCCAGAAAAAGGTCAAACTGATTGTTTAAAGGCCAGGAAAAAAAACAAGCTTTATTTGTGATATTACCATTCCTTTGTCACGAAAAACATCTAAATTACAAGCATATAAAAAAAAAATTTTTTTTGAAATTAAGATTAAATCTTGCTTGTCATTGTACTGGAGCACTGATTTCCTTAACTTTTCATGTTTTGTGACATGACACTTTTTGCGTACAATAGTGCGACAGTTTGCATACTAATCCATCAGCAGCTTTCTGCACACAACGAAAGCCATCTTCCACCAACTCCAGTACTTATGACCAAAATCATATGAGTCTTCCCACTTCGACGTCATTGTCGCATTTCTATCGTGGAGACGCAGACCTGTGTGCAAGCGTTGAGCTTGCTTAGTACTTACAACACACTGCACAGTGCAGTAAGTGCACACGTTTCCAGTGATTATGCAAAAGTTTAATTTCAAATCTAGCATCCCTCAAATATTACTGATATCAGAATGCGGGTCGTTGATAAAGCATTTACAACAAAAATTTTGCAAATGTGTTGCTGAAAAAAATGGAATAGTAATATTTTTCTTCAAAAGAACGTTTTTCAGTGTAAAAAAAGCCAAAAAAGAGCCAAAACGCCAAACAAATTTTTTTAGGTCAGCCAACTTGAGATGAAGCCAAAACAAGGCCAAAAAGCCAACTAAAATTTTTTAGGCCAACCAACTTGAAACAAGGCCAAATTTTTGAAATTTTGCCTAAAACATGACAATCTGGCAACCCTGGGTTAGGGCTACGTTTTAAGTTTACCTTTTGTGTTTACTATGTTTCTACCAAGCCTACTGTGTTCTTGTCATGCTTTACTGTCATGTTACGAGAAGTGGACGAATAAGGTTTCAAATTTAAAGATCCACAGATGGTTCTGTAGCCACCGGCTTGCATGCAAGTCCCATCAGGTGTGTAGCATCACCAAATAAGGTTGAAGAGGCAAAGGTAGAAACAGATTACAAAAATTCTCGGATCAAACAGTAATCCAATTAGTGTTGGGTACATAAAAAAACAAATTGAGGTTAGTTGATGAGTGAAGTCTTTAGTTTTAGAAAAGACAATATATCATCCAAACTGTCATGACTTATATATGACATATATCTACCTATCGCACAACTAAGATTGGCGTCATAACATTGAGACCATACTTGGGCTTTATAGAATTGTGGACATGAGTTTGTCATCGATGGCGCCAAATATAAGAGGTGACAAATAGCAGAGGTGCCAAGTACAAGAGGTTCTGGCATGCGGCAATCAAACATAAAACAAAGATTAATAGCAGAGAAATAGAAGAGATTTGCTGCAGTGTGATATTTCAAAGTGCCAAACAGAAGGGGGAATTAAGAAAAATTGCCAAATAGAGGTTTTTTCAATGCAGCACATCGAGAGTGCCACATAGAGTAGTTGAATACAAGTGCAAAATATAGAAGAGGTTTTTGCAATTCAAGCACATCGGCAATACCAAATAAAAGAGGGTGTTAAACACAACTACCAGTTAGAGGTTTTTGCAATGCAGCACATCAGCAGTATCAAATAAAAGAGTGTGTTGAATACAAGCCCCAGATAGAAGAGGATTAGCAATGCAGCACATCGAAAGTGCCAAATAAAAAAGGTAGTTGAATAAAAGGGCCAAATATGAGGTTTTAGCAATGCAGCACATCAAGAGTGCCAAATAGAAAGGGTAGTTCAACAAAAGTGCCAAATACGAGAGGTTTTTGCAATGCAGCATCGATAAAGTGCCAAACAGAAGGGAAGAGTTGAACACAAGTGCCAAGTAGAAGAGTTTTTTGCCATAGAGCATGTTGAAAGTACCAAACAGAAGATTGAGAAGAACACATGCACCAAATATAAGAGGTTTTTGCAATGCAACACATTGAAAGTGCCAAATAGAAGAGGTAGTTCAACACAAGGGCCGAATATAAATAGTTTTTTGCAATGCAGCTTCTTGAAAGTGCCAAATGTGCTGCATTGCAAAACCCTTTTCTCTTTGGCACTTTTCTTAATTCCCTCATTTGTTAGCACTTTCACATATGGAACAAACCTCTTCTATTTCTCTGCTATTAATCTTTGCTTTATGTTCAATTGCCACATGCTGGAACCTCTTGTTCTTGGTGGCACCTCTGCTATTTGGTGCTGTCGACAACAAACCTTACTGGAATTGTGGGCCTAGGAATTAAACTGAAGTCAATGTCTGTGAGCTGTTGGAGGTGAACATAATTCTGCTTGCCTCGATCATAACTTTTAAACCATAAAAGCTAGAAAGTCGATCAAAGGCTGAAAAGACTCGGACTTGAGCCTAGTTTCCAATGAAAACTTTAGCGAAATACTTTGGCCTGGCAGTTGGGCCTTAGGCCAGGTAACATGAGGCAAAATGACCCAAAAACTACTTCGCTTATGACGTCACTCACAAAAAATCCGCCACCCCCAACCAAAAATATTTTTTCAAGTGCAGAGTAGAAGACTGGCCGATCGGTTTCAGCTCTTGAACAGTTCTCTAGTGCAATCGGCAGAGGAGCTATGGTGTTGGTAAAGCAACCGAAATCTGCTGGTTTTAGGCTGAAATCTAGGTACGATATATATTTGTAGACCAGCTGTCAAAGTGTTAATTCTTGTATCTATATTACAAAGAAGAGCACTGCAATCTTGTTGGGTTGCTGCAGACTTTCATGAATCTTGCTGGAGATAAGAATTCCCACATTAAATTTTTATTGCAACGCTGCTCCTTTAACAAACTTTGCAGTTGATGTGCACACATGATTATTGCTAGATCAATCACACAGTTAAGCAGATGTTTAGCCCTTATGTGATTCAAACAATGTTAGTCAAATACAGTATATATTCCTAAGGTCTTCACATTCCCATATGGTTCTAACACAAAATTAGGCTGTAGTTTACAATACAGTATTCCTGACAAAGCTTAAGTTTGAATCTTAGTACCCACTAGAGTTTGGTGAAAAAATGTCAATATTTCAATCTTATCCTGACCAGCAATTAAGTTATTTTAAGACTCTGTGAGGGATTTCATGGCTCCTAGGGATGCTGCTCCCTCAACTCTCCCAAGATGACAAAGTAGTGTCAAAATTATTAGGTTGAATTTTTATGCAGAATTAGTTCGCATGCATAAACTTCATAACCTGATGTAAAGTTCAACAATACGTTCTTGGATAAAATAAAGTTCATGTTGTGCATGTTGTTGGTTAAAATCTGATCTTTCTTTTGCTAAAGATTAAAAAAAGTTGCCCAAATTTGATGCAAACTATTGTTAGTAGTGAGTTACATGCAGCTATTGTGTGAAACATTCGTGTTCATCTGAAATAATATGGCAATTCCAAGTACCACCTGAAAAGCTTTATTTTAGACTGTAATCGATATTGTATGAATATTACCAAGTAAAATTTGTGTTTTTCAGATTTTTACATTCCTAGAACTCTAAAGAGTTTGAAGTGATTCTTTCTGAGATTCATTTCTTGACCTGCGGTTGTGTTGGATTTAGGAAGATTTTATCCCTGTTCTTGACTTCCCTGCTTAAAACTTTATCACAATTGTTACACTAAGAATTCAGGAACCTTGTTTTTAACATGTCTTATGGTAGAGGAGACCTTACCGGTGGATTTAATGATACACCACCACCATATAACTCGTATCAGAATGCTGGAGGCTCATCTCAAGCTGATTATACAAGGTTAACCAACTTGATTGGATCCAATATTCAAAAGATCAATCAAAATGGTATGCAATGTTCAATTTTTTACTTTAGTTGATAGAGAATCACTGCTTGAAAGCTAACAAATGTGGTTGATTTATTATTATCGTATCTGGATTCTTTGCTACTGTCCATCAAAAGGAGTTGTGTTACAGCCAAGAAACACATACTACATCTTATCAGAGTACATTTTGCCTTCTAAGTAGGCATCAGCTCTGCAAAGTGCTTATTCAAATAAAATTGACCAGCTTTCTAATATTTCTGGATCAAACGTTATGGCCTAAAAACAACAAATTAATTAATTATCTATTTAGGGGATTAATTAAAGGGTAACCTGAGCCAAAATGGCCAAAAACCTACCCCACTTGTGACATCACTCACAAAAAACCTGAAACCAAAAACCAACACAATTTTTTTCAGTGCTGACTCAAACTTATCGAGTCTTTTGAGGGTGTGAACAGCTCTCTAGCACCACTGTGTCCAACCCACTGGCCGCATGTGGCCCAGTCAAAGGTTTTGTGCAGCCCAGTTTAGGTTTTCTCTGTAGAAAAAGTATCCTTCATACTCACAACCTGTCCTTATTCTGATAATCTTGAATTTGACGTTTTTGGTGCAGGTGGTCCTCAGTGCCACTTTATCATGTCTCTACCACTGCAGTTAGGATTCGAATGCTTTCAGTACATTAGCTTAAGCTAAATTTATGCTAAGATCAAAGTAAGCCATTCAATGTATGGCCCTCTTGAATATGTCTTTCAATATGTGGCCCTGGTGAAGATAGTGACATAATTTTTGGCTGAGTAGGCCATTTAGGTTAGACATGGCTGCTCTAGCACAATCGCCTTAAGTTATGGAGTTCTTAAAGCACTCTGAAAATCTGGGATTTCGCCCAGCACTACTGGCAGTGAAGGTGTTAATTAACATCCCAATTTGTTTTGTATTTCTGCTGCATGTAATAAATTGGTCTTCGTAGTATTTATTGTTAGATAAATATTTGGCATTCTGAAAAAAATGAATTGGATTTTTTGTACACTTCAAAATCTTGAAAATTTGATCTTTTATGAATGCAAAACGAATAGGCTCTATGCTTAATAGAATAACTGATCCCTTTTGTGATCCACGGATCTTGTTTAAGTTTATATTATGACTAATGAGCATGTGTATATATCTAAGACTATGCTACATGCTAATAATAAAATCAAAATTTTCAGTGACATTCCCAACCCAAGTACTGCATTAAGGATCAAGAATTACATGCAGATTTTGGACCAAAGCAGTGATATCAACATGTGTACTTGTAGATTCTTTGAGTAACATCTCTTTATTCAAGCTTTACTTACAGATGAATTACACCTTCATAGGTGATATGATTTCAGCCTAAAACAAGCAGTTTGCACATGTGTTAACGATGGCATAACTCCTCTACCGATTGCGCTAGAGAGCTGTTCAAACACTCCGAAACAGACTGCAAATCTTTAAGTCTACAATGAAAAAAATTGTTTGGGTTTTGTCTTTTGGATTTTTTGTGAGTGACATCATAAGTAGAGTAGTTTAAGGCCTTTTTGGCCCACTTCATCTGGCCCTGGGCCCAGACCGTTAGATGGTAGTATTTCAATCAAGTTTTTATTAGAAATAGGCTAAAGTCTGAGTCATCGACGCTATTTATATAGATATGGTCAACACATGACTCTGCTTCATTTACCACTCTGGTTGTTTTATTTGAAACAGATAAAAGCGTTTTGATGATGTTGTCATGTTATTTTGTGTGTTTTACTTTTGTTACCATTTATTAATTTCACAGTGCAAGATATCAAGCGCATGGTGAATCAGCTTGGAACAAGTCATGATACCAAGGAAATGTTAGAACGATTGTATGTTAATGATTTTCTTTGGATATGCAATATTATTAAAATACTTTTTGTATTAAGTGTTCATGTAGTGGCATTGCTGTTTACATGTCAGTGGTATTGATATTTGTTTTCGTTTATTAATGTGTGATGTATCTTTGCAGCTTAGAATTATCGTGTAAAGTTGTTTTTGTTTAGTGGTATGTTTCTTGTTATATAGTATTGATGTGTTTATACAACCTCTACTTAAATTGGCTTGATCCTTGATAGCCCTCAGCGGATAGTTTTCTATTGATTTTTTGGCATATGTAGTGTATCATTATTTCATAGAGGTGGAGTCATTTATAGAGCTCGACCGATGTATCAGCATGCTGATATATAATGGTCGATATGACAATGTTGCCGATGTAGCGTATCGGCAAAATTCCACCGATATATATCGATAATATTTGCTCATAGAAGTGTTACACTGATGCTTTGCATGGAGTGTTTGGAAACCCAAGTTGCTACATTTCATCTCTGACCCTGACTGATTAACGCAAATTCTCTGTCGTGTTCTCAGTGCATAGAGCGTTCATGCATGATAATCAGACCATGGTGCAATACTCCTGACAAAACACTCTATGACGTAACATTCGGTTGCAGGTTTTTGCATGGCAAGCAGATGATTGTGTGTGAACAAACTAGGTTATGTGCTGTTGTGTTGGTTGACTGTTTTATCAAAGTCTGTCTAGGCTATTCAGTCTTGCATTCAGCATGCATCAAACAAGTGCGTACGTCACAGTGAGCTGTGACACAGGTTTGCGCAGAATTCAATGTTGTATGGTTCATCGCAGTGAAGTGATGGTTTTAACGCGTCACGCATATTGTTTTTTAGTTATTCATGACATCTGAGTGTAGGCACAGATGTCTACACAGGGAGTAGGCCTACTTGCAAGCAACACATGTTTGCCTGTTTGTGCCTTCGTTGATTTAGAATTAGACTACTGTGAGTCCTAGAAATTGCTTTGGACTGCCATAGGCACGATGGATGAAACCATCCTATTAGAGTACATTTGACCTTTAGTCAAACACAGTTGTTTGAAGTGGTCACGTGACAAGTACAATACGTAAAACGAGACAAGGTTTTAGGTTCAGGGGTTTAGCCTACAGTTCACAAAGGCAAACAAGATGCTGCTAACAGCTTGCCAGCACTGAAACCATGACATTACTTGTCTATCAAACTGAGCCATTTACAGACGTCAGCTGAGACAGTAATGCTGTCCAAGCTTGTCATGTGACCAGTTGAGCCAATCTTGTTCGGCTCGTGGCAAAATAGCTCCAGGAGTATATATTTTGCCTCATGAGGCAAAATAGACACTGCTTGTTTCACAATCTGCTTTTTCATGATAGTAACTTGTGTAATTATTTATTTGCTTGTGTGGCCGAAAAAAATGCAATGTAATGCCTTTCAGCTATAGTTTAAGTAATGCAAAAATATCGGCATCGGTTATCGGCAGTGAAAAATGAAAAACATCATTATCTTTATTGGTCAAGCTCTAGTCATTTATATTGACTGTCCATCTATTCAAACTCCAACTTTAAAAATTTTGAAGTCCTACTCCACCTTAAGTCCACAAAGTTATAAAGCCTACAGAAACAGATAGGCGTGTTGCCTATTGTTTTTGTTACATTCGAGTTTAACACTTTCACTGCTGGTGTAGGAATATCTCAAACCTAAAAATCTTGCATGAGCTGCTATTTTCACACCACTTGCATGCAACTCCGCAGTCGATTGTGCTACAGAGCTGTTCAAACCCTCAAAAGACTCAGCAAGTCTTCGAGTTTGCACTGAAGAAAAGTATTAAGTTTGGGGTTACAGTTTTTTGTGGGTTTAAACAAACTGATTAATTAATCTCCTAATTAGTTAATAAATTTGTTGTTTTCAAACTAGAAGACTTGCTGTATCTTCTGATAGTTTGCACAGCCCTTTAGCTCAATCGCCTTGTGAGTAATGGAGTTAAAGTGGCACAAAAATAGCAGCTAATGCAGGAGCTCAATTTACAAATATTTCATACACCAACAGCAAATATGGTAATATGCATCAGTTTCAGCAAAAAGTACTTCGCATGTTTAACACTGGCTAGTTTTTTCATTGTCTGCACCAATGAATCACTGAGAGCTCTAACTCAGTGCTAACAGTAACAGGCAAGGGAATCGAATTAAAATACCACAGCTTGCAGCATGAATCCACATTTCATCACTACTCGCCAAGGTCTTAAAATGAGATATCCTGATTTTATGTCACATCAAAGAACGGTGATTGGTGAATGAAGAAAGCATGTTAAGTAGTTGCTTCTCAAAAAGAGGCCCCGTTATGAATGAAGCAAAGCAAAGCAAAACAACCTGTGAACTATATGCATACTTAGTGAAAACAGACTTTCTCAAGTATGTGGAAACCAAATTGACAGAAACCGGTATTTTTAGTATAAATATAGTTACTCCCATTTAAGTACATACCCATTTAAAGTCGCATTTTCAAAAATCTGTCACAAATTCTGGACTAAAAAAATAACATTGCTCTTGACATTTTGACTGCTGGTCTACAAATATATTGTACTTGGAAATCGAGGAAAAACAAGGATATTTTGGTTGTCTTACCAACTGCATATCTCCTCAGCAGATTGCGCTAGAGAGCTATGCAAACCCTCAAAAAACTCAGCAAGCCTTCAAGTCACCAATGAAAAAAAATTGGGTTTCTGGTTTTTGTGAGTGACGTCATACGTGGGGTAGGTTTTTGGCCATTTTGGCCGTTTTTAGCCATCATGTTACCTGGCCAAGGGCCTAACCGCTAGACCAGCAATGTCCAACCAAAATGCCTTACTGGGCCAAAAATTGTTTATTACTAATTAGGAGATTAATTAATCAGTTTGTTAAAACCCACATGTCACTATCTTCGTGAGGGCCGCACATCGAATAACTTTCATAATAACAAACTAAAGTTTTGTTTAAAGCTACTGAGAGCATTTAAATACTAATTGTAATGGCAACGACTGTATGGTACTTTCAGTAACACCCAAACTGTGATGTTGTTGGCAAATTTAGTGTTAATGGAACAACAAGGGTATAAGTTAGAAATCAGTTTAATGCAGAGGGACACATGAGTAGAAATCAGAAAACCAGAATTCAGTTGTGAACAGAAGTGTCAGTGGACATGTGGAAATCTACTAGTGCGTAGTAGGCTACACCTTTTTCTTCAGCGTTTGAGCGAGTTCGTATCTTGCTAGGCCGCACTAGATGTCGGGGCAGGTGTTGAGCAGCCATTCGATTGTCTCATCGTCCAGGACCGTCAGGCCGTGCAGTCCATGAGGAGATCGATGGATTGGACATTGGAGAACAACATGGTCGACGGTTCGTTCTTCTGCGCCAAACTCACAAGGCGCAGAGGAGGCCATACCCCATTTGTACAAACAGGAGCGGAAGTGTCCGGGAGGGTGGGTGCCGATGTTGGGGATGAAAGTACGGAGTCTCGTAGTGTTGTCCAACCACTCCACTTTCCATTGGTGATCCGCCCAGTGCGCCGCACGTATGTTGTTGTCAGATGAACTGTGAGTTGTGCGGCGGGTACAAATCGGTGTCTCGATTTGAGTTGCCGTGCGTTCCCATCGAATGAATCGGTGAGAGCTGGATGGAGCAGATGTGCAGGCTGCATGGCACGGTGTGTTAGAAACAGAGTAGGCTAGCTCCTTTGCCATGAAGCTCAGCTGGTTGGATGCCTGCGGGCATCGGAAGGTTGTCCACTAGTGTAGGACGCAGGCATCCAGTTGCAGTTCGCAAGGTATCGTTGATCACAAAATCAATGAGGCGTGTGTGAACACTGTGGTACCAGTCAGGAGATCAGTACTCTATGGTTGAATGGACCAGGGCTAAGGTGGCTATTCCCAACGATATTTCCTCAACACCCCAGCTCGAGCTATAGCAAGCTGCCTCTTCAAGAGTGTGACGCGTGATGTCAGCTTTTTACGAGGCGACTCGAGGTGTTGTAGATATGTGAGCAACCTGTTCAACGTTACTGCGAGGTATTTGGGCTCGGAGCAGAAGGGCAGGGTTTCGTTGTCAAAGTTGACTTTCAGCTAAAGTTTAGCTTCCTTGTTGTTGAGATTGAAAACTCTAGACACCATTTTTACAGTGCTGAGCTTTAGCTACCAGGTCTGGAGGTATTTACCTATAGTTGCCATATCTTTGCTGGGCACTCCTTCCACTGCTTGCCAGCCTCCATAAGCATGCATGATTGCTAGATCGTTGGTGTTTACATACTTCCTGGAGAGGATGATTGGCAAGTCAGAGGTGTAGATGTTGAAAAGAAGAGGTGCCAAGACGGATCCCTGTGGGAAGCCGTTCTTGAGGTGTCGTAACCTGCTCCGTTTGTTGTTACCGGTGGTAAGGGTGAAGCTGCGATTGCCAATCATTTCCACGATCATCCGTACCATGTGTCTGTCAAATAGAAATCGCAGGAACTTGCAGGTAAGGCCGCGATGCCATACAATGTCGTAAGCTGCTGTGAGATCAACAAACACAGCCCCAGCTTGATGTCTTGCGTTAGCAAAGTGATCTGATCTACGGTCGACCTCCCGTGTCGAAAGCCCTCCTGTTTCTGCAGGAGCAATGGATCGATGTATTGGATCGCGTTTGAAAAGAACACAGAGGATCTTGAAGGAGACACAGTAGAGATATAGGACGATAACTCTTTGGGTCCCCAGTGGTTTATTCGGCTTAGGAATCGCAACTACCAGTGCTCTTCTCCAGATCCTGAAAATTTTGAGTTGAGGTATGCAGGAAGTCAAGAAACCACATAGTCAGGATGTGAGAGCTGATCCGGCATGGAGTATAAACTCTGGGAAAATAGAATTTAATCCCAGGGATTTTCACGGCTCCAGGTGGTTGAGGGCGTTAGAAAGCTCATCTGGCTTAAAGAGACCAGAGGTATCTCCATCAGGTGTTGGAATCTTCCATAGGTGGGTCAGCTGCTTGTTAACNAGCCTCGTGGACTTGCGATCCCTCGTCTTGTGTGCCCCGTTCTACATGAGCTGTGAAGCAATGGAATATGTTGAAACAGGGCACAGACGAGAGGAGCTTGCAGACCTGACAGTAAGTTTTTTAATGGGGCTCCACACCATGCGGCTGCAGTGCGAGAAGTCGATGGAATTTCCAGCTTCTTCCCACCAGGCAGTAAAGACCATTGCATCAAAAATGTCGAATTTGAGATGATCAAAATAAAGACAGGCTGTCATTGTCTTGTACATAACACAATAATGAAAATCTTACTGGGCCGCATGCGGCTTGGACATAGCCGCACTAGACGGAAGTATTTTGCTAAAGTTTTCATTAGAGATTAGGCTCAAATCTGAGTCTTTTGAGCCTGTGATCAACTTTCTAGCGTTTCTGGTTCAAAAGTAAATATACAAATATTTAATTATCTAATTATGGGGTTAATTACATAATTGTTTTGTTTATTTTTAATCAAATTTTGAACCCGCAACCCTAGCAAGTCATCCAAAGTATCAAAAGACTTGATTAAGCTAAAATCCAACGAAATACTACCATCTAGCAGTTTGGGCCCAGGGCCAGATGACGTGGGCCAAAGGGGCCTAAAAGTCCTCCACTTTTGACATCACTCACAACAAATCTGAAACCTAAAACAAAAAACTTTTTTTCATTGCAGACATGGTGAAGACTTGCCAAGTCTTTAGAGGGTTTGAACAGCTCTCAAGCACAATTGGCAGCAGAGGTATTCCCGTGCACATAACATGTTACAAACTGCTGGATTTTAGCCTCAAACTGCCCCAAAGCTAAGGTGTTAATGGTGCTGGGTACATGACATTTCGGTCTGGCCGATTCGGTCACGCGACTTTTCGGTCTTGGTCGTTCCGGTCTTGAGACATTTCAGTCAGGCTATAAAATCTTGCAGAAATGTCATATGTTCACTTTTTAATGCAGACGTAGTTAAATTAACGAAAGGTTTTATTTAGAAAAACCACAAACACGATTCAAGATCCAACAGTTAATCAGTGTTAGCATATGATTTTCGTTATCATCAGCAAGCTATTTGAATCATTACCAACATTTTCAATTAACTACAAATACTTCAAATAATTACAATTCAGATTTAATTGCAATCATGACTCCTCGAAAAGGGAGTTGGTATGACACTAGCTAGCATGACATTTTGCCTGCCTATAATCATTTAAATAAACAAATGCAATCCCTTGTTTATGTACAGAGGTGTCATGACCGAAATGTCCCCACCCCAGACCGAAACAGTTCATACCAGTGGCGCATCTAGCCTGGAAAAAAGGGGTGTGTTGCGGAAGGGCAGCTTTTGATATCACTTTTCAGCATAAAACTACACTTCTTAAGAATAGAAATTGAGCGATGAATTTTGCGATGTTGCCAAAGCATTATATATATCAGCAATATTTGCTCATAAAAGCCGTTATGCTAGTTTTCTGCATGGAGTGTTTGGAAACCCAAGTTGCTACTTCGTCTCTAATTAATTAACCCAAATTATCTGTACTGTTCCTTACGATGCGCAGCCCTCCGACTGCATCAAGTAGTGCGCAATATTCAGACCACTCTGCAATAGTCCCAATAAACCAGTCTATGACGTAACATTTGCTCCCAGGTTTTGCGTGGTAAGCAGATGGCTGCCTACAAAGTAATCTGTGGTTTTTGACTATCTTAGTGAACTAAGCACTGTCTGTGCACACTGCACCAGTAACAAAAATCAGCACGCATTGAAGTTATTTAATGGAAATCGATTTCGCCATA
>JGI24021J15306_10002672_pt1 | contig 19511 bp, 10 predicted proteins | sample Ectturendosymbi1_FD_15306 | JGI IMG/M metagenome (IMG submission 15306)
TTGCCCCCCCCCCTTAATCCGGCCCTGCTGGTAACATATGGCTATTTTTTCGTTGCTGTCACCACGTTTCATTGACTTTTATACGACCTGCGTTTCTATACATATTCAGCAAATGAAATATTTCTGTTCTTCCGTCTACGCGCCAGATGTATGGTTATCCGCTTTGCTCGTAAAATAAAGATAAATGTAAAGGCAATTAAATTCTTGCAATGTTCTGGATGATGCGGGTTCACAGACCAGTGAAACACCCACTTATGACTTGCATGTTGACTTGACCCGTAAGAAAACATTCAAGTTTCAAGGTTAAAATAACTTTCACAAAATAAATTTAAATTTGAGTAGATTATTTATTTTTGTTGGACAATATTTTCCAAAACATGAAAAAATGCCGACTTTTGACTGAGATTTTTAACTTAGATTTATACTGAAGTGAAGCACTGAGATGTTGGATAACTAACATTTATATCATTTAATTCATGTCATTCCGGGAAAGCGTGTCTCACAACTGACAGTAGCTGCCACAAGCACAAACAGCCAAGATGCAAATCAAATGGCGAATAGTTGTATCCTATTGTTGCCATTAAAACAGCAACATAGATTTCGTAACTTGTTTGCCTCTTCCCGCTTGCATCGATTGACAGCAATGAAAAAGTTGTGCTTGGTTTAAAAACTGTTTGATTGAAATTTGATACAAAGCATCTCTGACGTTTCTTAGATTAAGCTGATTTAAAAAACCTCGAGTTCTACGTTTGCAACTTCAACGCCCTGACGTTTCCATGGGTTTGCACCGTTGGAAATAGACATGCTGCTGTTCATAGAGAGCAGCACGAAACATTCATAAAAACTTTTGTTCTCAAGTTCAGGAAACTTGACACACCGCGAAAGTGTTGCTGGGGCCGCTTTTGTGAAAAATCCTTGCTTTATGATATCGACCGTGTGCGAATCCCCACCTGTGGTCGTGAACCTTGGTTAATAACCGAAATAATGTTATCACAGGCGGAAAATGTGAGAATTTTACGGAGAGTTCAGGGTAATGTCACTTGATAAAGCCCGCAGATGTGAAATCGTAAAGTCCTGAACGCGGCGCCCTTTTTTCCTTCGATTACAGGTCTCAGCTACGATAGATCGGCAACGGTTGGCGGAGGTTCCGAAAGCATATGAGGTTTCAGTTTAGTTTATACTCGGTTTCTATAGTCATTTCGGACAGTCACGAGTGATCTGCGGCGTCCATTTCCGCTTGCTTGCGCTGAGGGCCACGCGGCTGCTTTCGCAGTGAATGCTGCACAGGTGGTAGGTCAATCGCAGCACCGCGTGTAAACTGTTATCTTGAAGTCACCCACCAACGCCGAGCACGAGGGTTGACAGGCTGCAAGTACCGTTTTTCAAGTCTTCGGTGTGACCCGACCGGGAATCGAATCCAGTCTACCAGCTTTGGCGCGTGCTTAAACCACGTATGAGGTTTTGATAATGAAATATAAAAACTAATCTGGGGGGCCAAGGCCCCCTGGACGTTGAAACTTGATATTTTCCTATTAAATTCTTAGTAGAAAAATGTTTTTCACTTAGTTTCGAGTTGGCAAAATGAAATCACACCACTGCTGCCCACCCCATGGAACAATCCTTCTTACGTCCATGGTCACAATGAAAAAGAAACTTGGCAAAATTCACTATCTAGGACAGTGTAATTGCAAACTTTGACTACGATTAGATTCAACAAAATTTAAGACTCGTTTGGGTGGCACGCTATTTTCTCCCGATGTGCCAGGAGGCAATTGAAGAAATCAGAAGCGGAGCGACTATTCGATCATTGAAAACCTTTTAAAGCTACTTTCACTGTGCTGTTGTACTCTTTTGCATAATTTGAAATTAAACAACTACAGTTTTATAAGCAAGCAACCGGTATAAATTATCCCACAGTTACTTATCGTCTGCTCTAAAGAAGTGTCTCTATCACACTTTGCCAAATCTTCTATTGCTTTTTGCATATGTTCAAGTACGGGCAACTCACCAGATCACGCTAACGTCTAAATCGCTTTTCCACGGCGACAAAAAGACACTTAGGGAAGACACCACCTCACCGTCGTTAGTAGCGGCGAAATTAACTTTAGAAAGATTGACAAAACTTGGCACGCTACTGGTTAGTGTTATCTACATGGCTAGATGGCACTATTGCTTATGCTGAGCAACAAACTTACCTCGGCTTTTGCGACAGCGAGTAACATATAATGTAGCTATTAACGTGGCAAGAAATTACTTTGTTTAGCTCCCAAGAGATTTTTACAGTCAGCATGCACGCAATCCTCTTTTTGTCACAGCTCGTCCAAATATATCACTAGACACGAAGCGAAGAAACTGCGACGTTCGCATATTCTCTAGTACCCAGTAACTGCATCTCTAGCCAAGGACCACTACTCGACACAGGCTTGCTAAAAGGCAATAAACCACACAGATTAAAAGTTAATCAAAGCATGCCGATTCTTTTTGAAGCAAACTAATGCAATACAAGCCGCAAAAACAACAACGCCGACTGGCAGCATTTCTTAACCGTAATAAAGTCCATGACCGGCTATGGTTCAATACACGTATGTACAAGACCACGAAAAAGTATGACTTCTTCCACATTGTCACGTTTATGCGCAGACGGAGTTTTATGGAAAAAGTTAATCTCAAATGCCACGCGGAAGAAATTAAATCAAAACACTCACACGAGATTCGGCAAGGCATAGTTTTTTCACAAAAGATATCAAAAATTTTAGTACCATGACAACCAGGCGTTAACTGCATACTGCAACCAAAAAGGCTTTAAACATCCGATATGAAATCAATTACAGCCATAACAATGCTGCCATTTACCGAATACATACGCAATGGTCGTATGAACTACATGTGAACATATCAACAATATTTCATATTCACAAAAATCAAACTATTTAAAAGTATATTCGCGTACCCTTTTAACAACACTACAAAACTTCAAACAAAAGACCAATGCGTTGGACAGACCAACCAACAACAACAAATGAACCCGCTGCAAAAGATTTTCACAAAAGGTAAACATGTAAATGATGACGTTGAAAATACAAATACTTGAGAATATAAGTGTTTCGCCTAAAAAATGGTCATAACCATTGAAAACGGACGGAAAATTTGAATCTCATCACGCATCAGAAAAATTTATGGCTCAACTGAAGTTCTTAGACAACACGTTCTAATGTTGAAGAATGTTTATAAATCAACACAAATAAGGACGGCATTTGGAAGCCCTCAGTGTGCTGCGGCATTTCGTACCAAATCCGGAAAATCAAGCTCATCGCAAAGACGCAGCGTTTGTTTTGTCGAAGTTCTCAATCAGTGACGTCGACGATCAACGGGGTGATGAACTCGGAATGCCGGATGCCCATGGAGAAAGTGGGTGCCTTGCGCTTGTTTATGTAGACCTTCTCGGGTGAGTGCGCCCCTGGTCCAGGTTTACGCGTATTGTCGCCCGGCATCATGTTCCTGCCGAGCATCGAATACAGCGGTTGCTTGTTTCTGTAAATATTCGGGCCAGTTGTATTGTATTTGGCCGGGCCGGGCGTCCTGGCCAGGTCTTCGTCAAAGCCGTGTATGGTTGACCGTCCAGTCATCGAATAAGCGGGATGGGCGCGTTTGTTGATGATTTTCGGACCAACCAACTGCGGCAGAGTGTAAGCGTTCGCTGCCGGGTTCGAATCGCGCTTTCGGAATCGCGTTCGAGCGGCCATCGAGTATTTTGGCGCATGCCGCTCGCCCTGAGGATGGACCCTGTGGTTGTCATAAGTTCCCGGTCCGGGCGGTTTAAATATGTCTGGACGCGATCACAAGCAACAACCAATGATAAGAGGAATCAGTTGTTAGTTACAGCGAACAGATGAAGAAATGCGAGCAATGGCAACACACGAGCGAGTAAGCGCCACGTTGAAATCGTTAGAGATGATATGGCGGTGGGGGTGACAATCGGAGAGTTTCATGAAAAAAAAATAAATCAAGTTATTTGCCACGTCAGAACAAATAATCTGGTATAGTAAAACAAAAAAGAGATGCAGCAGACACGTAAAATGCCATGAACGAATGTACTGCAACATGGCAACGTAGCTGTCGACGATAAAACATGACTGGCATTTTTAAACGACATGCAGCATCATAAACAAAACAGCAGTCGTAATATGACATGAGTATGAAAAGTGCGTTGAAGCTTAGCTTTAAACACCGACTGCACTGACTCTACAGATATCAGTGGCAAATGACTGTGAACTTAGGTGAAGCACTATCCAAGGTTAGCGCGCCATACTACCAAGAATCCCTCAAACAGCAGAGTTTTTATTTTCAGTAAGCATGTCGCAATATCTTGAAAAAACATGATAAACGATGGGCCCCACAACCACAAAACAACACACGCTATGAACATTGCATCTTAATGCAGAACCAAAACGTTTCTGTAACTAATCTACGCCTACAGCTAGTCATTACATAAAAAGAGTTCCAAACAACAGTTCTCAATTGAACCAATTCATTTCCATAACAAATCACTCTAAACTACGACTATAAAACACCGACGATGTCTATGATTCGACACTTTGACGCAGATAAACATCATGCTGATCATGTACTGTGAAATAACAATGTTGTTCTGTACTTACTCGGCTCAGGTTGTCTTGCCAGCATTGAATATTTCGGTTCGCCTTCTGGTCCAGCACGAGTATAGCGAGGATCAATAGCATATTTAGGACCAGGGCTTACATCTTTGGAAAACACTGAACAAACACGATACAATGATATGCTCATGTGGTGCGTACCCAGCATTCTGATAATGTAGAATCTTTTTTACTTCCAAATCAAAGCTACGGCTGCGTATCAATCCAGCATCCAAATATTTCACTTTAGCATAGGACAAAAGTTAGAAAAAATTTTAGGAAATTAAGTTATCGACAAGCTTCAAAACTGCACCAACACAGTAGCATGGGACAGAATATTGCGATTGTACAACTTAAAATTGTCAGAATTGTTCACCGGAAACTTTGCACAAAATGCAGCAGCTTACTGGAATTATCTAATCGATGTCCGAATGAATACGCTGGCTTCATGTACTTGGTGAAGTCATGAGATTTAAATCCAACTGTACTGGGCAAAGCATAGCGACCAGGACCAGGGCCTGCATAAAACAGGAAGATGTTTAACAACGCCAACATATTAGCAATAAGTCTCGCTGTATCGCGTTGTAGAAGTAAAGAAAAAATGTAAGGCGATTTGAATCCGGCAGTTTCGGAAGATTCCGGCAGTTTTCCGGCAGTTTCGGAAGATTCCGGCAAAAAAAATCCGGCAGTTTTGGAAATCCGGCAGTTTCGGAACCTCTGACGTTTTTGCGCAATTATTTCACATTCGATGCAACGTGCTTTAAACATTTTTGAGAATTACTTTACTAATCTGCAGCACAAAACAAACCCGAAGTTCAAATTCTTTTGCTTTTCTTTAGTTCCCGACCGCTACAAGCTGATTCAGTATTTAAATTTTGTTTTATCTCATGCTGTTCACGTACCAACACACTATGCCTGGCTTCAGCTTGATGCTTATTTTTGTCTACCCAGCATATGCGGAAACACTGCAACAATCATACAGGAACAACTCTTAAGCTCACGTGCTGTTGACACAGCACCGGTGTTGACACACCACAACACGCCTTCTGTTTCTTTCTCGAAGCAAGCGTGTGAGGTGTAAATGGTCCGGTGTCGAACGAAATTTCTGGCCTCTACGAAATATCTGACCTATTGTTGTACAGTATGTCAGTTTTTTGGTTCTCAGAGTGGAGGAATAAACTTTGGCGATTAATTTTTTGATGTCTGTTGCGAAAATAAAAACTTTTGATTATATGTCATATTCCAAGCAACAATTTGGAAATAAGTAGCCTCTGAAAAGTATTTGACTTAGCCTTAGCGATCAAGTATTTCCTTTTTCTAACCCTTAGCCTAAATAAACCTAAGCCCTTAACGTAAGCCTAAATCCTAGCCCTCAACGCTAATCACTAGCTCTCAGCATATATGACATCTCAGTAAAGTAAACAGCCACGAGCAACCGCTTGCGAAATGCATGACCTGGAATAACACTCTGCGCATGCGCAGATGACGTGAAGTCAAAGATTTCGCAAGTTCAGATATTTCGCTTGACACCGGCTAAAGTACAAGCTACAAAAAATAAATGAAACTTGTATTGCGAGCTCTAAAAAAAACAGATCAGGAGTGCTCCCACGAAACTACCTTAAGCATTGCAAATCCAACGGTGGAAACGTGTAAAAATAAACTACACAAGAAATAAGTGGATGACAATGGCTTGGTTTGGGGGAGAGGCAGTAGGAAAGAAGTGACCAGAATGCGTTTCCAACTTGTCCAAACGTTTCTGCTTTTGCGCACGGTCTCGTTTTTTATGTCGATCAAAATCCTTGATCGATTATTGTGTTGGTTTTAACGTCGAATCAGTTTTCTTCTAAGAAGCTGGCACGACTGAATAAACAACTACACTGGCTGCACCACGGTTCTGGTGGTACCCTAAGTTCACCTGGTGGGTATGCCACACGGTAAACACGTTGCAATTTTATTTAAATTTAATTTTCTTCCCTTACATACTTAAGCGTTAAGGAAAATAACCTAACATTTGTACGTTTCAGTACCATCATTCTTATGACAAAGGCGGATTATTGATATTCACCTTCTTCGTGTAATGAATAGCCTAACGCCCTTGTATAAACCATTATGTTATTATAGCACAAATACAGCAGGGAGAAGAACTTTTTAGTCATGCGCGGAAAATTCTGCAAAAAATTAAACAATGTGGGACAAAAAATATTTCATAGGGTATTTTGTGACGTGGACACAGTGAACATGTTGGGGCAAACAACTCTTTTCGCCCCAAACAAGTTTTTCACCTTTCGGGTGTGATCGTAATCATGGCATGTGGCTCTTCTTGTGTTGTTAGGCCTTCCTAGAGCAAATCCTGGCGACAGGAATGGCTGTACTGGATCCAAGTCGCACTTGCCGATTTATTATATCCCCTGATGTACACCACATGCATCACGAGGAAAAAGTATCCCGCCTGACCTTTTTTAGTCTATAACGCAGTAAACTCAAATGTTTATTTGGATCCATAGGCTACGTTTTCACACCAGGTTTTCTGAACCACATTGGATGGTGAGACTTTGCAGAGTTGTGCATACGTCTCATAACGTTCTAAGACTACAACCACCCGGACAATTTGCCACCCGTACAACTACCACTGGACAACTGCCACCCGGACAGATGCCATCTAGGACAACTTCCATCCAGAACAATCGTCACCCGGACAACTGCCACCCTGCCACCGGACAACTGCCACCTAGGACAACTGCCATAGAACAATCGCCACCCGGACAACTGCCGACAACTACCACCTCACTAAGACATATTGAATTCTCTGCGTTTATTTCCATCGGTAAACCGCGGCGTGGTTTAGCCAGGCTCGCAAAGTTCATCGCCGATGCGGTGCTCACCTTCAAGCCATTGTTTGGATACATACTGCTTATACTTTACAACAGGATCCAGTCTCATGCCATCACGCAAGCTGAATCGACGCAAACCATTCGCGAAAAAATACGCCCCTTTAATGCAAACACCTAGGTAGTATTCGCTCTACTTTAGTTGCGTTAGAAGCAGTGGTGAAGGAACTTTTTTCAAAGTGGGGGGGGGCACAAGTGCGCTTCAAATATACTATGGAATTTTTTTTCATTAAGCGATTTACTTTAACAATGGACCCAATACTAATTGCGTTGCTTAAACTTATTTAGGAAAATTCGTAATGTAAGAATGGGGGGCCTAGGCCCACGCGGATCCCACCCCTGGTTAGAAGCCCGTCTGACCTTTACGGCCCCTGAAATTATGTAAAGGGCAATGTCCAGCTATTTTCGACCTATACGTGCAGTTTGCTTGCCAAATTCTATTTCGCTTACAATTTCAGCACACCTGCTGCGCAGTATTGCACAAAAACCTCTATAATTTGCAAGCACGGATATGGCATAGCATCGTTTTGCTGAACTATTTATGATTTACTTGTAACAACATAATCAATTTGGAAAATCGTGAGAATATCTCCGGCTTGCTCCCTGCTATCGACGCTCATTATTCAGTTGAATGAAATAGACGAGATTATCCACTGTTAGACCGCGAATGAGCAGAAATATTTCGACAATTAACCCATGTGTACCAGTAACTCTACAACGCTACTCATCTAGGCCGCTGCCAGGATCAAAACCATGAAATCATCCGTGTTGCAGACAGTAACCTATGATACATTGTCAATTTTGCGTTTTCCTTCTACAGTTAGCCATTTATATAAGTAAAATGTATTAAGAAAAATGCAATAGAAGAACACAAAGATGTAGTAACAGCAAAAAGTGCTTCTATTGTGGTCAATGCGATAGCCGTCTGTTCTGATGATCTGCACAAAAGTAGTCACGAATGCTGTTGGGATCGAGCAAGTTTCCAACCAGGGACGTCGGAACAGCGGTAGGGCAGTGGGGGGGGTAAAAGGTTTACGAGCAATGGAAACTTGTAAAAAACAAAAAAAATGGTTACCAACTATGCTTGTTTTCGCGCACCAACAATGTTGACCTCAAAAATAATAGCAGAAATTATAGAAAATCATTTTGAATTTTATGGGTGCGCGAATAGCTGCAATAAATTTGTTTCAAGTCGATCTTGATAAACCATAAAATTACCTGTGATTCTGTTATGATAAAACACCTCCGCCCTACCTTCCCCCCTTCTCAAAAGGGCAGGGGGTAATACTCCGTTATTTTACCACTCTCCGGCGTCCTGAAATTACTTGTGATGCTGTCGTGTAAGAGCATCTGTGCCCCCGTTGCCCCCCTTTTCAAAGGGCAGGGAGTGCAGTGCCCCCATCATGCACCCCTGTTCCGGCGTCCCTGTTTCTGACAACCTTTGTTAGGTGGATGTCATCAGTCAAACTCGTATTCAAAAACGCGGGAAATGCGGGCCATTCATTGTAAACTATGCGTTCTGATAAATGCAAGCGGAGAGTCTTGCAAAGGTGTTTCTACCAAATTGAAAAACGCATAAAGCTGAACATCAGCTCCATCTACAGACGTTACGAATGCCTATTGCCTGCATGGGCGTCCGCAGAGGGGGGAGCAAAACGGGCATTTGCCCTCCCTGGAAATTGGGACTAAGAAGAAAAAAATTCTAGAAAACGCAAAATCAGCAGTTTTTTTGCAATGACAGTTTGTTTGCCGAGATGACACTCACAGTGCACAAGAGTCAGTTCACTGTTCAGGCAGAATGCAGTCGTGAAATTGCAGCTCACTTAATCTGCTCCTTTGCTGTAAATGCAGGTTGCGAAACTCGGGAGCGAATTGTTTTACTATTAGCCTTTGTTGCGTCACAATACCCCGGCAACATCTTTAAATGTTCACTTCAAGTTATGGCAGTAGCCGTTTTGCCTCATATAACTGTTGAGCACAGACATCTTGGCATGTAATGCAGCGAGACAGCGACTGCTAATAGCAGTAAGCCATGTAGGTTTACCAATGGTGCGCTAACTGCGACACGCCGACATATTTTGTGTGGCTCTTCTAGATAAATAGCAATATATCAAATTCATGCGAGTTGTTACCTCATAGGCCTACTGTATTTAACGTTTGTTTCATTTATCAATGCGTTTACGCGAGCTCGTAAGACGTAAAGTTAGTTACCAGAGAGTCCATAAGGGTGGGGCCATGCCCCCCAAAAAATTTTTAGAATATCTAATTTGTGCTTTGAGAGGCGGTATCACATAAAAAGTACTGTTGCTATCCTGAAATGAAGAATTTTGGACCCCCCAAAATTTTTTGGCCAGCCAAAAATTTTGGGCTGGCTATGCTACTGAGAGAGTCTACGCGATTTGATAAAAAAGATAGTGAACCTAAAGCACAAGTTATAGGCTACTGAAGTTCCCAGAAGAACATTCAATTTTTTCAAAAACAAATATTGTCAAAAGCATTCTGTCATTTTCCCAATGTCAGAATGAGAAGGAATGCTTTTCGCGAAAAGGCAATTGCAGGACCACGAAGTGGAAGAATACAAAAATAAATTGTAAGACTAGTGGAGGAGTTCCAGGCCAGATTTGACCATTTCCAAGAGTTAAAACCATGCTTTGCATTCTTTGTAAATCCATTCATCGTTAATGTAGTCAGGGATGGCTGTCCAGTTCGCTAACCCTTTGTCACAAACTTGTCTGCTGTAAAAAAACAAGCTGACTGACTCTAAGAAAACTTCGTCAATGCCACTCTACGATATAATTTCTGGCCACAGGTTCCAAAAAATACCCAGAATTTGAAACACCAGTGTACAACTCATTTCTGTATGTAGCACGACATATTGCTGACTTTTTTCTCTGTAATGAAGTTCGTGATATCAAACCATCCAGTAACCCTAAAAATGAACACTTGGGAGAATTAATTCGTACAGCTTTAACAACGTATTGTCCAGAATTTCGGGGTCTAGAAAATCAAAGAAAAACTTAATATTGACTATTACTGTGCACAGGGGCGTAACGAGGTTAGATAGCGCCAAGGGCAAGAAGCAAGTTTGGCGCCCCCATGTTCGAACCTGGGGTCTTTCAGAAGTAAATTTAGTGTATTGAAAAAAGTACTTGTGACATTTTTGGTACTTTTCGGCTCCCCCGCAGTGATTCGGCGCCCGGGGTATTGTGTCCCCCTTGCCTCCCCTCGTTACGCCCCTGACTGCACATCATTTCATGTAAAACTTGCATTCTTTACCGTATTTCTATAGACACTACAAACTGGTTTTGCGGCTTGCTGCATCTTTTGGTTTTCTGCAAACGACTCTTCTGCTGAACACCTGGTTTATCCTAAGTGTAAAGAAACATGAGTGAAAAAGAAGCATTGCTGCTAGCAAAGCGCATTGTTTACAACCAATGCTCCCTTTAAAGTGCGCAACTGCGAAGTCCCACCAGACCGTTTGCACAGTGAAATCTCATTACGCGCCCTTGTAACAATCCAAAACATTGGCAACAAATGAAAACAAGGGAAGCTATTTGAATTAAATATGCATTTTGTTCATATTTTGATAAAATTTTATACTTATTCTAATAATTTCCAAAGTTTGGAATCCATTTAGAACTCTACTCACTCAGTCTTAAAATACCCATGCTCACTAAAATAAATATTTGGTTAGTGCGGGTATTTTTAAGGAAAATGTTACATACCCGGTATGGATCTGCAGGGACCCGAAACATTTCCCGACTAAACTTAATAAATCAGAGGTGTTTTGAACGCCAGATATTTCCCTTGACAATTTGCTCTGATTCTAGACACCCGAATCGGGTCCCTAAAACACTGTTTAAACTGGCCTAGTGTAAAATTTTCTTAGAGGAAAAACACTGCCTGCAACTGTTGCCGTAACACTGGGCATTTTCTTTGTGGTGTGGAAAGGGCGAGGCGTTTTGTGTACGTCCATTTGCGTTGCATCATCAATAACCTGAAAAGGATAAGCGAAATGTCGACTTTGCCCCCTCCCTGGAAAAATTTCTGCGGACGCCCATGATTGCCTGTATCATAACTTACGCTATTACGAGACAAAACGAGTCTGTATCAGTAACAGCTGAGGCGAATGAACGTGATGGAGTTGCAGCTGATAGCAAATACAAGGAAAAAACAACAGAAGCAAGGAGCACGTCAAGATCCAATGTTACAGCAAACGCTTTCTGGGCTAATGAACTACATACTTATGGTCCATATCACAAGTGTACTCGAATAGCACGATAACACAAAAATGGTTAATCATAGCGCAATACAGAGGAACGGTTACAGATAAACGCAGACAACACACGGAAGTGACACACACTGAAACAACAAACCAGCTATAACTGCATTCACTCATCATCAAATAGTGATCCAGTGAGAAGAAAACTGAAACTGAAGGCATTTTAACATCAGGTTGTGAAGTTAATGGCTAAAATAATCGGATGGGGATGCCCACAAAGGCATGCAAATTTTTTCGATCAAGGTTTCAACTAATTTTGCAAGTAATTGTTTAGATCAGCTATGTCCAACCCGCGGCCCGCATGCGGCCCAGTCGAGGGTTTTGAGCGGCCCAGTTTAGGTTTTCGCTGTGGTAAAAGTATCCTACATACTGACAACCTGCCCTTGTTCTGATAATTTTGAATTTGATATTTTTGATGCAGGTGGTCCTCAATGCCACTTTATCACGTCTGTTACCATTGCCATAGGCGCAGCCAGGGGGTGGGCAACGGGACCATGGCCCCCCAAATTCATTTTGTGCTTTGAGAGACGGTATCCCAAACAAAATAGTGTTATTCGCATAAAATCAAATATTTTGTGCCCCCAATTTTTTACACCCTTAAATTTTTGGTCTGACTACGCTACTGACCATTGCAGTTAGGATTCGAACACTTTCAGTATATTCGTTTAAGCTAAATTTAGTTTGCTAAGATCAAAGCAAGTCATGCAATGTGCGACCCTCAATGATATGTCATTCAATATGCGGCCCTGGTCAAGATAGTGACATACTTTTTGGCTCAGTAAGCCATTTGGGTTGGACATGGCTGGTTTAGAGAAATAAAAATCATGAGGCGCTACGAAGTACAAAAAAGGTTTAAATCGCTCCCCAAAGGTAAATCTGTAGAAAACAGATACTAAGACAACGTACCAACAACTACTGCAATTGGTCATCGACACCGTCATACAAGCGCGTTAAATAGTGGAGGAAAAATGAAGGTTTGTGAAAAGCATCAGACCTTTGAAGTGTTCGAATAAAATAATATCAGTCTATTTGCTAACTCTTTGAAAGTATATACTGGAAGTTCTGGTTTCACTTCAGAAATGAATAGAGAAGTTTAACGTCCTATGCCAGGTCTAGCCATTAATCAAAAGTAATGATGAAAACTTCTGAATTTAATGCTGTCATTAAAATGTTCTAATTTTAAAGCATTCGTCGAGTGAGTAGCATGTATGTTTGATTTTACAAAGGGGTTGGTTTCAACATATTGCGTATTATACAAGAGCGGCGTCATTTGTTGTTTTTGCTTGAAACATTGCCTAAGTAAGTTGTAGGATTTTAGAATATTTTTTAAAATATCATATTAACTATATGAGAGAAAAGTCCTTTGATCAATCAATCAGTCCGTAGCAGGAAACAGTTGGAGTTGGCTGCCTAGATCTGATCCAGGCAGTTAAACAAACGTTCTCTTGAAACATCTCAAGTTATCTGTTAATAACATTCTTTGAGGGCCGTTTATATTGGTCCAAACTTTAAAGTTTTTTGATAAAACCGTTTTTTGTTTTCGTAAACAAGTTCAAATGACCGCAACAAACGCTCATCCACACAGCGCAATTTTTTTATGTTTTGTGATGATCATATCAAAATTTAGTTCATCATGCGGATCATTTGTTCTGATTTCAACCCCCTTTGCCAAATTGTGTAGACACGGAAAACGGACCCCTCTGTCCAGCGCCAGTGCCCGAACTTCATGACGCTTAACTCCAGTTCTAACTACGAATCAACAAAATCTACTTCACATCAATCTGGCACTTCCCTAAAAGTGCTTGAAAAGTTATTTGTTCTCAGATGGCGGCGAAGATAAAGTCAAAATCTTCGGGGAAACGACCTTTGTGCGATGCTTGAACTTTGATCGACAAATCATGCGCTTCCAGTTGAAGTACATTATATGGGAAAAATTATTCGTCCACGCAATTCTTGTACAAACCCACTTCAAACAATTTCCTTTCAAAACATAAACTAACATTTTCTTCTGCAATCGCAAGTTTAGTGCAGTACTGTTTCGGTAACATTGTTGTAGAAAACACTAGATTTTAAAATGTGGCAGACGCTCTACACTTCTACAGTACTTGACAGATTGACCTTGTGCTAAAGTAATTGTGAGTTCATAAACAATTATGTAGTCACAAGACGATCATTTATTAAGTTAAAAACTTGAATACTGCTGGTGTCTGGTGTGCTACATTCAAATTATGCAGTCCTGATGAGCACTTTGATAATTACTGTATTTATTCGATTGTTAACCGCGCTTGATTGTATGCCGCACGAAATGGTGTTAAAAATTGATGCAAGCCGCCCTTGATTGTAAGTCGTACTTGAACATAGGTTGCCTAAGCCTTTGAGATGCTGTCGCGTACTAGCACATTTTGCATGTTTGGCAGCCTGGTCATGATATTTACACCACTACAATTGCCTTCTGTTCATCATGATTCCTCCTGTGATGGAGTGTGCACGTGATGCTGAAGTGAATTGCGAAATGAGTTTAATCGACAAAACGTAGCCAAGGAAAGACAGCGTTTCTAGACCTTTTGATAAGATAAACAAAAGTTAGCCTCTCTTGATTGCAAGCCTTGTAAGCCACACAAAATGATGAAAAAAAACCTTCCACTGCCTAAAGCTACACATATCAAGCACAGCAACTCGGTGTTGACGCTAAATGTTGTCAGTCTACACTTTCAGCATGAACACGGGAAGCAAAGTAGTGAGTATGAAGGCTACGTAAAGTCAGTATTGTAACAGCAAATAGTCTAGCCTACAAACTATCTACTGTATGTCATTTAGACAATCTTCTGTCGCATGAACAGCACTACATTAAGCTTTTGTAAAGAACATTTAGCTTGTAGAAACTTTTCAGAGGAGCTGAGCTACCGTTAGACCAACAGTCGAGGTATCTAAACTCTCTAGTGGTGAAATTAGGGAAAAGCAGGCCAGGCTAGCAAAACCGTTTGCAACCTAGTTAGCTGATGTGGCATATAACAGCTGTTAACACATCTTTAGTTTAAAGGGCCATCTCTGACATGCTGCTGGTTTACAACAAAACATAACTTACCCCTTTCTCTTGCCGCAATCATAACGTTTCTCCGTTCGGTGTCTTCCATTTCACTTTAATAGGTAATGCAGAACAAATTGAAGCGCAGTCACTAATCACAGNCGCAGTAGGCAGACACAGCGCGCCGACAAGGTTGTGACGCGTTACCTTCTTTGCTGGTCTGGTTGTCATAGACGCTGTTGCATAGCGACAGCCGCGCGAAATCGCCTGCGCCAGTGGGAAATCAAATAAGCCTCTCCTGTGCTTACTGATTATACAAGCTTGATCGCACTCGCTTTCCAGAGCTGGTTAACGACTACTTGACGCGGCAGAGAACGCTCTGGGTAAACAATAGAACCCTTCCCGCGTAGTCGCGGACAATGCCTGTCAGGAGCGTTGAGCTGCTCTTGGTTTCGCTTTTCGCAGGGAAAGGAAGAGGCCATCGAATTGTTCAGCATTGTTGTGAGACAAGACAGAGATGAATATCTGACAGCTCCGCAGTCCGTGTATGAAATCACTAGAAATGCCACACGCCACTTCAAGAAAATAAAACATTTGAAAGAATTTGTTTGGTGTCAGTGTTTGCGGCTTGCAGTTAGTCTGTAACATGGCAAAACATTAAAATATGATTTGTGAGCAAGTAAACTGGCGATCTGTGGAAAAAATTATAACACTTTTTAAAGTCAATACACGGTTGGACAAGTATTAAACGACCTCTTTGCTGGTAAACGCAGACTTTGGCAGGTTGCGTTGTGTTTACCGCTATTACTACTTGCATGAACGCTTGATGCACGTCCGCTACGCAATGAAGTTGTTAATTTATGAGTAACCTATTATATTTCATCAATGGAAGAATCGACACTAATGCAAATTAAAACCTTGCATGCTTATAACAATGCTCTAATATTGTAAATCAACAACAGGTTTTGTTAGAACTTGTACAAATCGAACTCGAATGCTGTTTCAGAAAAGAGATGCTTGAACTCAATATATTGCGCTTGATTGATGGGACGCAAGCGCGTAGCCAGGGGGCGGGCATTGGGGATAATGCCCCCCAGATTCGAAAGTTACACCAACAATTTTCAGTTAATTAAGCTTTTAGCGTGTAAACCAAAGAAATTTTTCAGTGGAATTCAACGAAATCGCTTAAAGAACCTACCTGACTAGCTTTTACTCGAACCTGTTCAAAGCAGTATAGTTTACCGTAATACTGTCCATGATTATTCAAATGTCGTGTATACTGCAATTTCTGGAGAAATCATGCCATGGCTAACTTCACCTGAGGTTTAAGCTCCGTGTGAAAGTTGGCGATCATGAAAGACAAACTTGATTCTACGCGCTTTAAATCACTAATCAAAAGTAAAAACAAAGAGTAACGCTTTTCGCAGCTGTTTCTGATGCTCCAGCTTGCTGTATCCCACCCATGGTGATGTAAATTTAATTTCAAGACCACCGCAAAAATTCCTCTCTGAGAAGTCTGGCGTGCTGCAAACACTGTATAGCCAGTGGCGATTCTAGAAATATAAAAGTGGGGGGGCCACTGCGGGCCCAAGGAAAAAGTGGGGAGGAAAACATAAATGTCTATCTTGCATGGTGATTTTTCATTGTTTTGAAGATTAAGTCGCTATGGTTAACCCTATCAAACCCAACATTGGCTTGTGAATATCGTTAAATATGAACTAACGTTATTATTAGAGCAGCTATGTCCAACAAGCGGGCCGCATGCGGCCCAGTTGAAGGTTTCGTGTGGCCCAGTTTAGGTTTTCGCTGTAGTAAAAATATCCTGCATACTGACAACTTATCCTTATTTTGATAATTTTGAATTTGACACTTTTGTTGCAGGTGGTCCTCAGTCATCATGTCTGTTACCATTGCAGTTAGGATTCGAACGCTTTCAGTACCTCAGCTTTAGCTAAATTTAGTTTGCTAAGATCAAAGTAAGCGATTCAATGTGCGCCCTCATTAATATGGTAATTAATGTGTGGCCCTGGTTAAGATAGTGACATACTTTTTGGCTCAGTAAACCATTTGGGTTGGACACAGCTGCACTAGAGATACCTAAACGCCATTGTAGATGCAATCACACACGTGTATTGCTATGTCAAAAATTCTGTGCTAACCAGTAGTGTAGGAGGCGAGGTGCAAGCGCACCCCCCTAAAAGTTTTCACTTACTGAAAATCAGGTCAAAATCCTTAAAAATCTGGGCAAAATCTGAAAATCCGGGCAAAATGGCGCCCAATCTTGTTTGCTTTCATAAAATAGCGCCCAAACTTTGCAGAAAAACACATGAAGACTTTTTGCCCAGATTTTTAAGGATTTTGCCCTGATTTTTAGTAAGTGAAAACTTTTAGGGGGGTGCGGTTGCACCTCGCCTCCAACACTACTGGTTAGCACAGAATTTTCGACATAGCAATACACGTGTGTGATTGCATCTACACATAAAATGGCGCCCAAACTTTGCAGAAAAACACATGATAACCATAAAGATGTTATGCAACTACTACTACGAGTGTGCAGCATGGATAGGGTGAGGACTATTCAATGCAGTATACAGTTAACAGCTACGAGGTTTCGGCACCAGTTGCACCTTAGTAGCATAACAGCGCCGCAGATAGGCGTGCATCGGCGTTTNGGGCGAGTACCTGATAGCAAGATGTAACAGCAGGCGTAAAACTTAATTTGCAGAATATTCCNAACAAAGTCGTTCATTTTNCTATTAACACTGAATTTTCCTCTGACTGATTCTTAAAATCTGACTTTTCAACCCTGCGTTGATTTATGACTGTCTTGTCACAAGCGAAACACGCACTACCTCTAAACCAAAAAGATTCAGACAAATAGACAATAGCATTCATTCTAGATATTTATTTGAGACGATTAAACATGTATTGAGACGGTTCAATCACTATTATATACCTTGCCGGCGAGTTAAAAACAGTTTCGTCAAGCAATCAGAGTCCGACCTGTTTATAGTCGGAAAGTGTTTCAACTTTCATCTGATGTTACTTGCCACCTAGTCGTACAGTAAATTTGATATCATTCAGCTGCTACGGGAAGAGTCAGCACAAAAATCTACCGCAATTAGGAACATGGGCGTCGGAAGGATTTTTACTACCGGAAGGCCATTAGCGGATTTTGCCAGAAGTAGCCATAAAATCTTTCCACTTGGGGAGCCAAAAGTGGTGAAATTTCATTTTTCCTTCTCAAAACTACGAAAACGACCTTTTAATGCTAAAAATGTAATAGAAAAATACCAGATTTCAAAATCCAGGGGTAAGGTCCCCCTATCCCACTCTTCGACGCACATGAGTAGGAAGATGTTTTTCATTTTGTATGTGCTGAGGGAATTCCCACTGCCATCACTTACAGATAGCTTGCAATCTGTTTTCTCGACAAAACCCATGTGACTAAAATAACATGAAATTGAATTTTTCCCAGTCGATTGGATTTTGGCATTTTTACACTCCTACTTATCCAAAATTATAACGCATGGTAAAAATGTACATGTGTTTAGAGCTGCCAGAGCCGTGTGAAAGGCTGTTGGGGCCCCCCAAAAAAATCCAGATGCCCTTTAATATCAGCAAGCATTTAGGCAGCTACATGCTTATTCGAGCCAGTTGCAAATTAGCCCCCTGAGCAGCGCTATTTCAAAACCTAACCAAGCTAAACTAATAATCTTGAATCAGGAAGAAGTTCTTAAGCTAAATAACTTGCATTATTTAAACAAACTTCACCCATTTTTATTACACATTCAGCAAATAAGCAAGGGCATGCACCGCATTTGTTTAAAATTTCCAAGTGTCACTTTGTACGTACCGCAGGTCAAACGGTATCAATATTAAAAAGATTTTTTTGCGCCTTTGCGGTATATGACAATATGTGAAACCGGCAGTCTCATTAATGCTTGTGATTTGCACCCCGACGATCACAGAGCACCTGGTGATCGCTGTACAGCCTCGTCATTTTAATAACCAGTCTCAATGTAAACAACTTGGTGCTTTCACCAAAAGCTGATTGGTGGAAGCAGTGCGTAGAACTAACTGCTTCCCAACACTCCCTCTGCCTTCACTTCTAATAAGAACAAATTTATTGAAATCTGACACCATCCATCTTCATCATGACATATAGTAAGTGAGATTGAATCTGAAGAGGCTTTTTAAGATCGAGCACGCGTGCGTTAAACTTATTGAGATTATCCCCGTTTTTTCTAGTAGAAACTTTAAATTAGACTGTCTTAACACAGTCTGCACAGACATATATATAATAAACTGACACAACAGCCTTCCTTCGTTTCAACTTTACATAAACTGTCTTAAAGCAGCTTTCACGAATTTTTTTTAAACGTTGAACTAGAAGCCTAGCCTCCCTATCTGTGCGCAACTACAAAGCGATGGCACAACACTCCACAGCACATTCATTATGACGTAAATTTCTCCGAGAATTTCAACGCACAAAGGCGAAGCCATCGAAGTTTAATGGTGAAGGTCAAGACTTTATCAACAATTAACAATTGGCCTTGTTCTGACGTAACCACAACTTTACAAAATACTGCTATAGTGTCCGAATGTCCGCAATTCTTTTTCGAAATTAACGAATCATGATATTACATGCTTAATCTACCGGC
>JGI24021J15306_10002676_pt1 | contig 19505 bp, 13 predicted proteins | sample Ectturendosymbi1_FD_15306 | JGI IMG/M metagenome (IMG submission 15306)
TCAAAGAAGCTAACAATAACGCTTTTCCCACTGAAAAATGTCTGCATCAGATACTTTGAGACAGATAGAGGGAGAGACCTTTCGGACAGAAACCGTCACAGATAAAATCATTTTACAGACCATGCGAAATGCAAGCGCCGCTTTGTATCATTCATGTTTGATTTCCATTTCTTTTTGGTCAATTTCATAGTGCTGACATGCACAGTCATTTGATCGGTTATTTCACAAAGTTGCTCATGAGCTACAGCACAGCTTCCTCGTTTAGAGCTTCCGGTATTCATGTTTTTTAGTCAGAATGTAAAATGATGAGTTTCTTTGTTTACTGGTGTTTTGCAATGCTCAGCCACTCAAGTGACAAGCATTTTTATGGATTTTTAGGAGAATACGCACCATCATTCGTCTATGTGGACTTAACCCAAAAACAAGCAAAAAACTGATAACCAAAGATTCCAAAATCTTAAATTTCTGCCAACACAAAAAAATCCGTTTACGAAAACACAAGCTGCAATAATGATTAAACGCTCATAAATTTAGCTGTGTTTACCCAAACACGAAAATTATGTGCACTTCGTAGGATCCAAATACTCGATAGCGAAAATGACAATTACGACGCTTCGTCTCTTGCAGTGAATACCGAATATCAAGAAAATAGTGATGAATCGGAAACCTCGGGGGAAGACAAAGCACCATTACGACATGAGTTGAACGTGGCTGCATACGCTGTAATAAACGTGTCACCAGGTTGAGGAATATACAAAAAATATTTGACACAGCTACTGAATCGTTCTTTCAAAATTTTAGAAATTTCCTTTGTGAAGCTCTCAGAAAAAAACGAAATGATTTTGTATCCAGAAAATACAATGCAGCAATTATATCAATCATAGCGATGTCATTTTGAATATACCATTCCTCGGCCATAAATCGCAAAATGTTTGTTTGGGATAATGATAATCACTCCTCAATTTTATCAACTACCCACAAAAATCAAGCATTTTATGATTTATTGCAAATAAAACGTAAAATTGTTAAAAAATTTACGAAAACGGTTTTCTGAAATCGTCTTAAATTGCAAAAATATTCTGTAAAAGTAAAAGCATGCGCTAAAGATCACATAATGTGACGAGCATTATTCAGGCTTTGACCTTCCGCAAATTGTCGTTAAATTAATGTGTCGTATTGCATGCGATCCAACAAAAAATGTAAAGAGAGTTCTATTGACACAGGACTATATCACCTGGATTTGCAACAAAAATGTTTCCATGCTATGAGCGTTAGTTTAGAATCCTTACGTCTTGTTTTGGTCGAGTTGATCTCCATCCTTGCTCATTGGAAGCGTTCATGCATGTGGATCGATAAAAATTTTAGATGGATGTTTTTAAAATCAACTAAATGTGATTCTCTCGCATCCCATAAACTTTGCGTTACTCCATGTGGAGAGTATTGAAGTACACGGAAGATATGGTTGCAAGCTGTCAGCTAAACCTCTAACGAAAACTTTGCCCCATTGGTCTGATCTTTTCGCTGAGCACAACACGTGCACCTCACAAACAACACGCCAGAGTCCTATTAAAATTGTAACTTGCTTGCAGGAGACGCAACGCACCAGGAACGTTTAAATCTTTTAAAGAGTGGTGACCAAACATCCAGGTCCAGGCTACCAGTATAGTCATTTGACTGTGGCCATGTTACTCACTCGTTTTCCCGGAAAATGAGACTGGCCAAAATGGCCAGCTTTATTTATTTGGTTTTTATTTGGCCAAAATGCAGGTGAAATAAAACGTCGCGGTTGTGCTATTAACCGTGAAAAATCAAGGCGAAACATCCGATTCCGATTCTGAAAAACCAGTGACTTTTATGCTTGTTTTCATGTTTTTGACTTTGTTTTTGGTGAAAACTTTCCACTGCATTTGGTGTGTATGAAACGCGTATATTGACCTCAGCCTATTTCCAGATGCTGTCCCTGTTTGAAAGATCAAATTTTGTGATCATTTTTTCTTCCAGGCACAAATCTTTGATAGACTTTTATTTGAGCGCATTTTGGTCTTTTTGCTTTTGGGTTCGTTTTGCCATAAAACTTCAAGTACCAGCGAATGCATAAATACTGTAGATAGTTCTCCATTTGCTGACCTTGTGGAATGGTTGAAGATTTCTGAGTATCAAGAATTTATCTCTGTGCTTGATTCAATTGTATGTGTGGTTTAAAAAATCACGTAACTTGGTAGTGCATGCGTTTACGTCCACAGCGTGTTTGGCAAACAATAAAGTGTCTAAATTTGAATCCAAGAATTCTACGCACCTACCAGGAGCCATGGGCGTCGGAAGGATTTTTTCCAGGGGGGCAACAGTGGTGAAATTTCATTTTCCCAACTCTGAACAAAGAACTTTTTTCTACTAAAACGTTCATAGGCAAATATCATATTGCAAAATACAGCAGGGGTCTTGGACCTCTTCCCCCATTCCGAAGCCAATGCAAGGAGCTTTGTTCTAGTTAATGTATAATGATACTACATTGTAATTATTTTTATCACCTCCCCGAAACAACCCGCTGGATACGATCCTGCTGAAGGATGTCGGTTTGTTTGTGCTGGGTTAACTATTGTTTTTGCTTACGGTTCTCACGTGAAGGAAAAGGCTCTTTGTCAAATAACTAATCTAGGGCATAACATCTTGCACCAGATGAAGAATTTCGTTAGGGTGTTTGACTTTCAACAATCGCCACAATTTCATCGGCCTGACTCAGAGGAATTTTGTTTTGTTGGTAGGAGGAAAAGGATTCCTATACTGAAGTTCGTTTGTAGCTACGGAGTCGTCTTCTGGGTTTGGGCTTTTTTAGACTCATTTGACCCAATTTTTATCGGCCACTACACTCGAAAAAGTTGCTTGCTTTCAATCAGGCTTGACCTCGTTGTAGTTCGGAAGTATCAGCAATAATATTTACACTTGTGGGTCCTCGAAAGATCGATTCGTCACCAGGGAGGCGATGTAATAACGCCAAACAACGTCATGGACGAGAACTTGCAGTGCCAGAGCAAACTTTATATGTTGCTGTGAGGCTAACGTAAGTGACACAGTGGTGAAAGTGTGGTAAAAGTGCAGTTGTCATTAGAATTGTATCTTGCAGTACCTTGGGGTTAAGCGTTTAAAAATTGGCCATCATGCAGCAATCGAAAGAAAATACTTTAAAAGTAGGTTGACCGTCTCTGTTAGCTTTTTCTGAATAAAACACACCGTCTTTGTCAACTGCGATTTGCAACAGACGCTTAGTTGTATTTTCAGAGCATTTGTCCTTTCCCACTGTGAAGCTGTTGGGACAAGCAGCTGGTGTTTGTTTATTTTATGGAAATTGTGTTTGTTTGTTTCAATGATTTTAATCATGGCATTACACCGACCTGCGGGCAAGATGAGTGCTCTCCGCGTTTCATTATATGCCAACAATTGAACTGCGCTAGTTTATCGTCGGTAAAACTCTTCTGTAGTTTCCAACCAAGCTTCTGCCAAGCAGTAAGTTTTTGAGTATTGAAATTGCTGAAGTGGCGATATGAGATAGATTGCTGGGCAGAAATTTGCAGTTCAATGACTCCTGACAATAGACAACTTGTCGCCAATCTAGTAGCATATTATGTTACCGAAGAGATGAAGATTTTATGAAGCGATTTACTCTCCGAACGTACATGATTTCACCTAATTTTTTGAATAACAAAATCTTTAAGAAGCAATCTAGTTTTAAACTTAGACGTTGCTTAGTTGTTTGAGATTTTTACAATACAAAAGATCTGTTTTTGAAATTGTTTCTAAAATTGAAAGAACATATTTTTAATTATAAATCTGCATTAAAGACTGTTTATAACGTAAAAATGTAATCCTGGTAACGCAACATATATTTTTGATCAGGATTTGAAACGCATATCAAACTTGTTTCTACATATCATTTGTTGCTTTAAGCTGAATACTTTAAATTTTTCTTTATAAAAAGAATCGGACAGTATGCATTATCGTGGACATGGCTTGCCGGCTTCAATCGACAACCCTTCCAGTTCTTACTGCAAAGCACCGAAACAGTTTGAAGCCGAGAGTGTGAACGACACGCTGAGCTCAACCAGCAGCGAAGACTCGAACGATTTAAACAAACCTTGGAATATTCACATGTTCTCGGCTTCGTCCACGCTGCATGGTTTCAGCCACATCTTTGCTTTGCATCATTCGTCACTGAGGAAGTACGCCTGGCTAGTTGCTTTCGTCACAAGTCTGACTCTGTTTGTTTTGCAGGTAAGTCCACTTGTAAAACAATTACTGTTTAAAAAATGCCTGAAAATTACTTCTTACTGNTTAAAAAATGCTGCTTGTTTTTTCTACTCGTCAACAGGATTCTCTCCCCTTTGTGTAAGACNTTGCATCATTTTGCGCTCGAAAGCAGGTTGGAAGTGTACTGCGCTGTTTCAGACAGAAAAGTGTGAGCTTAATGAGAGATTTCATGTTGCCCGTCAATGTATATTATTTCTGAAAATCTCCCCGCCTTCCGGTCACACTACATTTTTGTGCTAATCGAATTTTCTCGTTACATATTGTATTCTCAACACTTACTATGATTTGAAACTGACTGTGGTGCAATATTGAGACAAATTAGACATTTCTTCGTGCAAATGTCTGATAGAACTAGTTTGTGAAATTCTTCGTGCTAGCATGTGTTACTAACATTAATATCCTCATCAGGCTCTAACGTCCTATTCAATATGGAACTTAAATAAAGTTTTATGTTATTTTCAGTGGTTAAACCTAGAGGTATAGATTTACTGTACTGAAACATTCGAAACAAACTTATGTTAGATATGTCTAATCCAAAAAGCCTTAAGAGGTCTGTCTGTTGCTATAATAATTTGCTCACCAGGCAATAATGCATTATTATCAGGGCGACCACAACTTTACTAATCAAACCAACTTCATTAATAAAACTTTATTAATAAAATTTTTTACTAATGAAAAGCAGCATTTAGNAAGTTATTTTTTCAAACTTGCAAATAACGACCATGGTTATTTGAGTGAATCCCACATTGAGACCCAGGAAAAATTCTTACGTCGACTGTGACAACCATTTCCTGTAAAAATGTTTGATATTCGAAGAAATTCGCAAACATTTTCTTCAAAAATCGAAGTGAAGAGCAAAACAAGGGTCATGGCCTTTTTCGGGATACGATAAATTGTCCATCTCCGTTGTCATCGATCAAAGCCCCGCATTTCATTTCACAACAGCTGTTGTATTGCGAACGTATGATTCCCGTTAATTGCATTTATGATCAAAGACATATCTGATTTTTNGTGTTACCGCCTTTAATTACGCGTATAAGCGCTGAACTAATAATGGTTCCTTGACCGAGCTTGTTGGTTGGTAGAAACCTTGCACGACGAAATGGTCGTTTACAGTGTAGGCCTACTACTTTTATCCAATGCATTGCCTGATGATTTACTCAGTGGTGGTGTTGATTATGATCGCAGCTTCACTTTCCTATATTTTCAAGATGTGTAGCGTCGTAATATCTTGACATAACGCCACTCTGTCTCTCTTACATATAATACATCAACAAACCCATCTCTGCCTTCAGCACAGTTTACCCAGGTTTCTTCCGCCGCTTTCGGGAGGTCCAGCTTTCCGGTCGGAGCAAGAAACTGACCGGACCATGACCACAAAATATCCGGTTCAAACCAGAATGCAAAGTCGCCCTCCTTGTTCCAGTGATGGGCCAACCTTTATCTACAATGGCAGAGGCAATGGCTCTTCGGTTCTACGACAATTGAAATTCGCAAATTCAGAGCCGCAAATTCTAAGCTGATAATTTTAATTGTAGCGTGACACTAAGAAAACCATGGATTAGAAATTTCTATTCGCAAATCTATTCTAGTTTGTCAGTTAATCTGCTAATTAGCAAGTTAGCCTGCTAGCTTTTTTCTCAGATGGGACATTGGTTTGGTGACTTTCATCATGTGTCATTTCGCCACGCTACAATTAATCACTAACATTTAATCACTAGATAGTTAATCAACCAGACAACTAATCACGTACCCTGTTTGGTGACATTTAATCACGTAATGATTAATAACTGACATTTAATCACTGGCTGGTTAATCACGTGACAATTATTCCCCAAACATATAAAGGAATATTAACATTTCATTCTAGTAACAATTAAAAAGTTGCTACATGTTTTTTACTTATACGATAAATACGCAATACTACGCAAGTATATTAAAATCTCACTGAACGAATATCGAGCTACTGCATTTTCGACTCGTCGTTTCAGTGTTTGATAACGTTTCGGTGCAAGTGGCTGCAAACCGGATACNCCTTGTAAAAATGCTGTTAGCTGCATCTGCATATCTTTTTCAACTTTTTTTATAAAAGTGCAAAATACGCCAAAAGCTCTGACATCTGTTTGTTGCCTGGCATGTTGTCAGCTAGTATCAATAAAGCTTCAGTAACGTTTGTTTTTCTGGTAACATTTACAACACCAATGAATAATCCCACTTGCGCATTGTCGATGTCTTAAAAATTCATACTCATTGCGAATTACCAACGGCTCGCGCAGGGGCGTAACGAGGTTGGATGACGCCCGTGGCAAGAAGCAAGTTTGGCGCCACCATGTGCGAAACTAAGCTCTTTCGGAAGCAAATTTACTGTATTGAAGAAGGTACTTGCCACAATTTTGGGACTTTTCGGCCCCCGCAGTGATTCGGCGCCCTCCGCAGTGATTCGGCGCCCGGGGATCTGTGTCCCCCGTGCCCCCTCGTTACGCCCTTCGTAACACCAATCGTTGCTTCATTATCACTCATGTTACGCTTGTATGAGACATCTCTAAATGGCCACATAAACTTACTGAAAACATTAAAAGTTGAGACTGCTCTCAAAGGCCGTCCAAATGGCATGTGAATGAAGTGATCCCCTTTCAGTTCAGAGAAGTTTGCATGGCTTGAAGGAAGAAACGCAGCGATTAACGTAAATTAAGTGTTTGTGTAATTAAGTGTGTGCGTGTTGATCCGTCCAGTGATAAAGAGTCTAACTAAGGGATTAATGTCTGCGTGTTTAATTGTCTGCGTGATTCAACTATCTAGTGAGTTAATGTCGCGTGATGAAATGACACGTGATAAATGTCTGTGTACCAGGACGGTTAGCACAGCTCCTGGCAAGCTCTTTCCGAAGCTAAGCAGCATCCACGTTATCCACGTTGGCGCAGTTGTAGGCCTACTTCTTCCCTATGCTTTTCCTCCGAAAAAAACTGTTTATAAAAACCGTCGACAGCAAACCCAAGCTGCAATCACTGCCTTTCAAGNAATCTNCACAGAAACTTCATCGACCAGCTGCTTTTTCCATTTAGAGCAANGTGTTTGGCGTAAAATACAGCAAGTTGGATTGGCAGCAGCGTATGAGGAACGTGATAGAAAGTTTGCAGTGATTGTTCGCAGCCTGTCTGCGCTATANCATTTGTGCCAGAACAAGACTTTGAAAACGCATTGCAGCACATAATTACAAATGAAAAATTCGANCTCCGAGTTCAACTCCTAGCTGATACTTTTGAGGACACGTTTGGNTCGGTCGACCATCTTGNTCCTCGAAGCGCCCTCATGTTTCCAAGTGGACTTCGGAAATTATATCAACGTACTTTGTAAGGGGAACACCCTAAAAGCAACAGCACTGAAGGGTGGCATTGGGGCTTTCCATCAACTCTTTGTTGCTTCCATCCAATGTTCGCTGCATTCAATGTTCGCTCTAAAAAGAAAGAAAACGTAATAAAGCCCAAATGGAGTGCCTTGTAGCTGGCCACATTTCTCCACCCCGAAAGAGGAATTATGAATAACTAAACGAACGGATCCATAGCATAGTGTTACAGCATGATGTCCGAACAACCGCTCAGTATCTGGGGAGAATTTCTCACAGCTTTAAATGTACATCAACTTGCAGTGTAAATTCCTTTATTAATTTGTCACATTACGCTTTATCTTTAATTTTTGTTATTTCGTTTGATTGTTTTAAAATGCTTGCTTGGAATTATCCGCTTTGAATTTGTGGCGGATTGGGATTTGTGGCTGTTAAAATTTGTAGCCAGCCCAAAATTTGGGGGGACAAATATTTTTACTTTAGGCGAGCACCAGCATTTTGTTTGGAACGCCGCCTCTCACAGCACAAAACGACAAAGTATGCTAGAAATTTGGGAGGACCATGGCCCCCTTGCACCCCTGGCTACGCCTATGGGTTCTAACACCGANAGAAACGCAGCATCAACACTTTACTTTCGAGTCAGAATGATCACAACAACAGTATTTTACTTTCCAGCCGAAACGATCAAACCGGATCTGCAGTGACGTGTAAAAGATTTTAAGGTGAAATTTTAAGTTCAGTGTCTGTGCAGGTTCAATATTCGAGCTCGTGCACTACGATATGATGACTGGAGCAGAAGAATGTAATTTGGTTGCAGATACAAAACCGTTTTCGAGACAGCCCTTACTGGAAAACTAAACATTGTATGCAAAGGCCGGCCGTAAAGTTACCTGCAAGGCATGATGAAGCGCAGATATGATGTACTTTGTCTTTATTCTGATGTTTTGGTTGATCAGGCTTAGTGGCAGTCAGTACAGTGGCAGAGCTAATTGTCACAACGTTATGGTAAGGATGAAGGCCTTGAACATTAAAAGATAAACAGATTTTTGTTAACTTGCTCTTGTTTGCAAATTGACAAACAGCAGTATCAGCACCATTAGAGAGAGTGTTTTCAGTTGTTGACTACTTTTTACAGCAAACAGGAAGTTAGTAGGGCAGACATTTTCGCAGCTTGGTAATTATTCCATACAATCCAATCATTTTAACCAAGTGAAAAATGTGTCTCACTATAAACAATACTTATAAACCATAGTTGCAATGGCATGTTATAACTTAAGAATTGTAGATATGTTTTATAATTGAGAATATGAAGTATTTATTATCAAAATTCTAATTTNATTTTTTCGCAGCTGAGTAATTGAAATGTAATTAACAAATTTTGAAAAGTAACAGAAATTGTATTTGTAATTCAATTTATACAACTTTGATCATGAACGACATATTTAGGTGGGATGGATCGTTTCCTGATAACGCTTGCGTGGCGAGTACCTAGAGAACGCACGTAAAGCATCTTTCGTTCATATAGATCGACGAATCAACAAATTTTATTTGACCTTTCAAAATAATCATAACCGTCGTCAACATAATCCAATTCCAAGAGTGAAATATACGGCACGCCGTTGTAAAGTAAGAATTTTTATTAGAAACCATTAGGCTTACTAGCAAGGTTTACTAGATTACTGGCGAAATTCATGAGAAAACATTACGTTTACAAGCAGTAGCATAACATGAAAGGTATAAATAATTGTTAGTGAACTAGCATTACTTTGCACAGCAGTACATTATCAGGAGGGTATAAAAATCAATGTAAACAAATGTGGACTTTTCCTGAAATTTTCATCTGTGGAAAAAAATATGTCTTCAGCACGGTAACCAGTCTTATTCTCTTCTACGCTGTACAGGTTAAATTGCGCTTTACTCTGCGATTCATCACTGCTTATTATGAGTGTAAAAGATAAGACATCAGAGGTTTTCAGCTATTTTTAAAAAGTTGAATTTAATTTAATTTAATTTATTTATTTGTAGCAGACACGAAGTCTATAGTTTGTAGCAGACACGAAGTCTATAGTTTGTAGCAGACACGAAGTCCAAATATGTATTTCTTGCTAGAAATCATACTATTTCTTTGAACAAAGGGTTGTTAAACACATCTTCGCACTTGTGTTAATGCAAATGTGTGCATGTTAGAAAGAACACATGAGAGAGGTAATCGACTGTGTGTTTTGCGCACTTTGGATGGTTTGCCCGGGCAGCGCTGTTAGCTAGAATCGCCGAGACTGCAAAGGCAAAGCATGCAACAAGTACAAAACCCTTGGTCATTTGGGGCTGGTCTGTGTTTAAATGCTCGAACACAAATGCAGTTTTCCAGACAGCCACTGTCTTGATTCTGTTCGCAAAAAATAATAAAGGTCCTCAGGCATCGATGACAAAACCAGCGACTGCCTTTTCAGAAATTGTTTATATTACCGTTAATTGAGTTACGTTTTTGCTACCAACTGTTCTCTGAATCGTCTGAACCTGTGCTTGTTGTTTTTTCACTGATTTCTTCATGATAGCGCTGCTTGTAAAAAAGTACCAGATTAAACTATTCAAAAAGGTTTGGTATATTCTTAATTTTGTGCATTTTATTTAATTCATTTTGCTCAACTTGAGGCACATCAAGATAATTAAAATATGAATGTGTGAAAACAAACAGAAGCCGGAGCTGGAGCCATGAAAAACGCGAGCTCCGGAGCCAGATCTAGAGCCACACACATAAAAATCAAGAGCTCCGGAGCTGGAGCCGGAGCCATGTTCATGAAAAGAAGAGCTCCGAAACCGGAGCCAGATCTGTGTCATTTTTACCACGGCTCCGCAGCCCTGGTTTAATATGCATGTAATGTGTTTTAACTGGTTTGAGTAACGCGAAAATATTGGCTTCAGGTGTGGGCAATGAAGAGTTAAAAATACTCATACTCATAGGTATCGGCTCATGAAAATCTTATCAGTCGAACTCTACCTTTACTAAAGTTGAAAAAATTCGAAACAACATAATCATCACCAAGAAAGGAAAAGTCTCTTTAAATTGAAAACTATTTTGTAATGCAGATGGTCGATCTGGGTCATTGCGAACTTTGCAAAGTTTTCTTCCAATAAGCAAGGCAGTGCCGTGGCAAGGCAGCCCCGTACTCCCCTGTCGGGGGGGCCCCAACCATTCATAGGGGCCCCACAATTGTATTTGTAAGTTAGAGCCGTCTCTCCACCCTTGACTTTTACTCTTCTGGTTTTTGCCCTCAATGCAGAGCCGGTAGATTAAGCACGTGATATCATGATTCGTTAATTTCGAAAAAGAATTGGGGACGTTCGGACACTATAGCAGTATTTTGTAAAGTTGTGGTTACGCCAGACAAGGCCAATTGTTTAATTGTGAATAAAGTCTTGACCTTCGCCACTTAACTTCGCTGGCTTCTCCCTTGTCCGTTGAAATTCTCGGGGAAATTTACGTCATAATGAATGTGCTGTGGAGTATTGTGCAATCGCTTTGCAGTTGCATACAGATAGAGAGACTAGGTTTCTAGTTCAACTTTGAAAAAGTTTTCGTGAAAGCTGCTTAAGACAGTTTATGTAAAGTTAGGTTTAAATAATAAGGTTAAGCTTGTTGAAATAATGCAAGTTATTCAGTTAAGAACTTCTTCCTGATTCAAGATTATTAGTTTAACTTGGTTAGGTTTTGAAATAACGCTGCTCAGGGGGATAATTTGCAATTGGATCGAAAAAGCACGCAGCTGCCTAAATGCTTGCTGATATTAAAGGGCCCATCTGGATTTTTTTTGGGGGGGCCAACAGCTTTTCACACGACTCTGACGCAAGGTCATTGTCGAAGAAGAAACTTCGGCGGCGCACGTAGGCTTCAGTTGCGTACTGGTAAAAACACATTCTTACCACACTTTTAATCAAAAGAGCTCTTGCCAGTATTCTTTTGACATTCTCTGCAAACTAATCGAACCAAAGTCAGTTGATGATTTTGCAGCGATTTGCCATTCTCAGCTTCCTGGTACTTTTTCGCAGAGCTCGAACAGAATTGTCTACTACATGCATTTCCCCCACGTGACAAGGATTGACGAAGTCACCGCTGTCAACCTCACTTTTCCAGCAGTGACAATTTGCAACCTGAACGAATTGCGATTTACTCAGCTGACACGTCAAGATATGTACCACGTTGGTATGCACGTTTCTAGCTGAAAGAGCTATTTAAATTTCCATCACCTAACCCAAGTTCGATTTGTGCCAAATCTACACTGCAGTTAGGCACGTGAAAGTAGTTGGTATCTACCAAACGTATTTTTGCCTTCAGTTTCTATGTAAGACTATATATTTATTGCGTTGTGTACTTAGAAAGTGCATGGTTAAGTGCTTAAACATTCGAGAAGCATTCGGAAATTGTTAAAAAGTGCACTGCGCTTTAAGATTGGGCATTTTGTCTGGCAGTAGTGGTGAAACCTTTCATTTTTATGGATTTCATACTGCGAAGTGACTACCTTGACATGGAATGCCTTGTTCTTTGCTATTATAACATATTGATAAACAAATGGGCAGCGAAGGTTCCAATCGTAATGAAGTTGGTATTTTTTCGAAATAACTCACAGCTTCTGTTTATTGCGAACTGGCACTTCATTATCCAGTTGCATCGCTTCGACACCGCACAGACCGCTTCTGTACCGCTTCAACACCGAGTGAATAAATTGTCCGTGCTCGGAAGAAAAAACTGATGGCGTATTTCTCTCTTTAGGGAATTTCCTCAAGTTCACGGACAAGAACGACAAACTATCAACTCCTAAATTTCTAAAAGAAGCAAGGCAGCTTTCGCCCAAACTGCGAGATTTGCAACAAAAGCTCAAGAACTTGACTGACTTTTCAAACTTCAGGTGATTTTCGAAAGACGTTGGCAAGCAACACACTTGGTATTCGTAGGAAGATAATATTTGCTGTTGGAAACGTACTTTTACCAGCAAGCGCAAACGCAGTTTTTGTCCGCAGTTTCTGTCTGCATTCAGCGAATTCTTTTTTCTCCAGAGCTTAAATGTGGTGTATGAGTTTGAAACTAATGAAATTTCGTCAACGAGACAAATATCTGTGTTGGCTATTTTTGTTTTTTTATGTTTATTTAACAAAAAACAAAAAAATTACCGTGTTTCTCTAGCGTCGTTATTCTTATCCTGACGTGACAGGTGATTTTGTTTGGTTTAGTCTTGAGGAAAACCTCAAAAAATGATCAAAATTTCGAAAACGCGAACAATCATCGTACAGCGCTTCTAGATTGGTGGTGCGCATTTATGGAGCAGGTGCTCCTAACATTTTTTGCTCTTGCACCCCTAAAATATTTGTTCTGATCTCGTAGTCCCTACAACTTATAATCAAGAACTAGCTTTGAAACTTTTAGAAAGGAATTTCAATAATATAATCTGTAAAGAAGAGCAAACATATATGGATAATATAGGGCTGCTATGATAATCAGAAATAAGAAAAGTTTATGCTATTATCTCCACTCGCAAATACGTGCAGCAGACCTGTACGTCTCTCCAAATTAACAAAACACTTTCACAACAAAAACAATTCACTCCAATATGAAAAGCAGTTCACACTACTTCTTTCCTATACCCAGAGGCAAATTTTCTGCCTATACCTTACGATTGATTCATCTCAGGACTATTTACCAAGAATGATGAAATATGGAATTCACTCTTATATACTACGCTCAGACTATCCTAGAAATGTCCAGAAAAGTAATTAACACCTAACAAAAACAATACCAATATCGAGTTAGTTCATTCGAGCAAAACTGCTACAATTTCGTAAACAAGACGAATTAATTGGAGTTAATGTTTACGCGAATAATTAGTATCATGGCACATAGGTGTGAACGAACCTCAGAATTTTGTCTATAATCCATTGCAAAATAAAGCAAAAAATCCTCAAGAGGGTAAGAAATACTGTAGATCAATTTCCTGTCATTAAAACGGACACTTCTCACACCCCCTGGAATGATGTCTCCCACCCCGAGAGGGTGCTAGCACCCTTTGGTTGGGAACCGCTTTGTAGAGAGTCCATTAGCAATATTTTTATATTCAGCTGATTACATGTTACACACAGGAGTGTAACTTTCATGAAAATGGGAAATAATCGGTTACAAAGCCAAATGGCTTAATGTTTATTTGAAAGTGTTTTTTGAACGTTGCTAAATTTCGTGCCGCAGTCGACACTTTCGGGGAGGCACTAAGCACAACGTTAATCAGGAAGTTGTGATTTTGATCGGTACAGCACGCCATTATAAATCGATTCTATACTGCTTATTTTGTTTCAAATGTAAGCTATCGATTGAGTTCGAAAGAGTTACAGCATTTTGCTTTGTAACCCAACACTCTTACCGCCTGCCATTGTCATTCCCAGCAGTATCCGGTAGAATCAACGACTTGGCATGTATGGTTTCAAACCACCGAGTGGGTCAGCCTGGAAATCTGAGGGTATTGAGCTTATTATCAGTCGCGATCGATCGTCAAACGTCTGTCAGTGTCAGGGCGAATTTACAGTATCAAATGTCTTCAAACCCACATAGAACAAAGAACAACACACGCATATATGGCAAATTAAAAGTTCTATTGGTTTGCTGTAAGCTTTCGAGGAATCAGTCGACTGGGTTCTGCTTTCACGACTTTGCAGTGATTCAGACTGGCACATATCTGTTTTCAAGTAATTAATTTTCACAAAGGTGGTGAAATCAAATCATTCAGCAAATCTTTTTAACAGGAAATCGATTTCACGTGACTCTGCGCATCCCCAGTCGAAATAAATTTGGAATGCAAAGAATTTTTCGAGACAATGCTATTGGCAAAGTGTCAACCTTGATAAGCCGTTTCAGGGTTTAAGAGGTTTTGTGGCACAAAGGGACCTAAAACATCGTCTACCCCGAACCGTTAAGAAAAGTGATAGTGCCATGCATAACCTCTCCTTTTCAAGTATATTGATTGCTGCATGAGTGCGCTTGCAGTAGACTCAATGCAAGGCCTCTCCTACAGAAATATGCCCACAGCAACACCTTCACGTAGTATCCCCTGATATCGCAAAATTTTCTATGAAAATAGTGCCACCGGTTTGTCCAACGGTACAATTGGGCAGTTACTACACCATGAAATGCGCAATACCAACCAAAACCATCGCGCGTCGGTCGTCGGGTGCGTCTACAAGGACCGGGCTCGGTCTTTAGGCAGAGGGTTACCGTTCGAAAAATTCGCGACTCTCTCTCCCAAGTTGCGCTCGCTACGCATCTGGGGAGGCAAATGGGAACAGAGCAGAGTGTTTCTACTCTGGTAGAACTAAAACCCACCCGTAAACGGTAATCTTGCCTTATGCTAGTGCTTGGAAACTAGAACATCGCTTCACTCACGGGAAAACAGCACGAACTGGTCGGGGAACTCAAACGATATTCCCTGATTGTTGTTGGCATCTCATCGACTGAGCGCCGTGGTTCTAATACTGCTGAGCTGGACGATGGTTAGAAACTCTTCCACTCGGGCGTAGAGCCAGCAAAGTTTGCCCAGCCTGGGATGGGGATACTTGTTAGCTCGCAACTGGCATGTTGTGCTAATGGATGAATCCCAGTAGGAGGAAGGGTGCGTGCTGAGGATGAAGCTGTTAGATCGCTAACTATGTTTTATACAGGTATACGTCCAAACACAAGTGCACAATACCGGAATTCGTGGAAAAAAACTAGCGGTGCCCTGCAAACGTTTTAACCTACAGAATCCAGATACTTTTGAGATATCTTAATACACATGTAGGGAACGATGCTGTAGTATGGAAGAGTGTGATTGGCGAACATGGTGATGTTTACGGAAATGATAATGGAAGGCTCTTGCCGAAACTGTGCTGTAACAACGCACTGTGCACCATGAACACTTTCGTCTAGCACAGAGATTTCTACAAGTACACATTTTGCAGAGATTTGTTGGGTCAACGGCCANTCACATATTTCTGCACAGTTTCATCNGACGTGTTCCAATCAGTGGCAGCTCGTGACAAATAGGGTGCAGAACTCTCAAAAGATCATCACCTGGTGGTCTGCAACTCACGTCTTGAAAAACCAACAGGGTCTACACAAACGCAGAGGCCCAGGAGGTGGAGGACCTGGTAGAAAAGGAAGCAAGAAAGATCTCAGCAGATAGTGCATTGTCCTTGTTACGAGAGATTGCGGAATGCATAGCGGATGCGAAGGTGTAGAGCGGCACTTGTTCAAAGCAGCTGTAGCTTCATCTGCTGCTCGGGTCTGCGGACTGACACGACACGGTGTGACGAGTAATGGCAAAAATGTAACCACTTGGTGGAGTCAGGAAGTGAAAAATGTTGTTCGAGCAAAGAAAGTAGCTTATTTAGCCTGGCTTCAGAAAAGTAGCCGAAATTTCTTTACATCCGCAGTATAAAAAGAAATTTCGGTTTTCACTGTAAGTAAGCGGCATTACACTGCAGCAGGTGGAGAGGTTCAAATACCTTGGAGTGGTCTACACGAGTGACAGAAGGCGGAACAAGGAGGCTGATACACGGATTGGTAAAATGCCGTTCTGTGGGATTTTTATCACTGTGTGGTCACAAACCTGGAACTTTCAAACACCGCATAGCTGTTCGTTAATCGGTCGTTGTTCCGATCCTCACCAATGGTCATTGCATCATGGATAATGGTTGAAAGAGCGCTTACTCAAGTACAAGCAGCAGAAATTGGAATTTTGCGAAGAGTTCACAGATTGATACTTCGCGACAAAGTGCACAACTTCGAAATTCGTAAAGTCCTGAATGTCGAGTTACTTCTCCGAATAGGTAGATTTCAGGTATAATTGTTTGGGCACGTGACCAGAATGCTCCAGGAAAGATTGGAGATGAAAGCATTGCTGGCTACACCCACGGGAAAGCGGCCCAGTGGTCGCCCGAGGACCAGGTGGCATGATTATGTCTCTGACCTGGCTTGTTCCTTGGTGTGGAGCCGACAGAACTAAGAAATTATTGAAAACCGTGGGGTATTTCNCGTCCTCCTAGCCTGGGTCTGTTGCCCCCGCGGCACTCCTGAGGGGNAAAANGGTTATGAAAGTGAATAAATGAGCGATATTGCGTAATCACTTTGCGAAAGAGAAGTTTGGCTGTGCAAGCGTTTATTGCTTAGATTGTCCGCTAAATAACATTCTGCAGAGGGAACCTTGTGATTTCTCCGGTGCAGCGGGAGCTCTATTGACATAATCGGCCACCCGGATCATCGCCTTTGTAGCATTTCGAAGACCACGGACAAACGCTCAAGCCCGATATTATTCCCGTTCTTGTACACAATGGTCCTCGTGAGATATAAATTAAGTGTCCGCAATTTGCTGCTTTCTATTCTTGACCTTTCAGGTAATATTAGTTGTTGTTCTGAGAAAAACGTCTTAAGTATGTTGCATGGTTTTAACATTCAAACATCTGACAGTGATTTCCCAATGGTATCAGTTGTCTGAAAGTGATCTTCCTCCAAGGCTCGATCTCTAGTTGCAGACCGATAGGCGTCATTTAGATAGCAAACATGGTCAAGCGGCGACTGATGTTTCTTTCTTTTTCGCCTTCAATTCAAGTTCATTTCTCTTTGTCAAATACATATAAGAAAGGTAGCAGAATTCAGCGTTTCATGGAAGATATGCAGTGATATTTGCTTAGACTCCGACCTATTACTGGTCAGTTACTCAAGTGGGGATTTGTAATGACTCCAGTGTATTTCATATAAACAAATGAATTGGTTTAATGCACACTTCGTTTACCATAGAATGTGTTTTNATTCCAATCACAATAGCAACATAGTCCGAATATGTCAAAAGANAATTTTTCATAACCGCCTAAATTCTACGCAAAGGAAGCTCAGGCAAAGTTGCAACACTTGATGGATGCAGCAGCACTTTATTCTTNGAAAACGCTTTGCAGTTTGTTCTTGGCAAATACCTAGTCACTGATGTCAATGCTATTGTTTGCAATTTCAAAAACCAGTTCGGTTTTTCATGTTTGGTAGAAAAAAAAGACTCTTTTTGTGAAAGCCCTCGGCGTCTTCCCCAAACAAAGAAAGAAACGATGTTGTCCACAACACACAATTCCTTGTTTTACCAAATCTGAAGAACCGAAAGGAATTCGTAAAAATAGGAACCGACATAGATTTTCATATTGCATCGAAACTGTTTGATTGCTCACAAAAACGTTTAAACATGTAAGAGAAAACGTAACTGATTTGGCAGCAAATATCATTAAAATTTAGTTTTTATCTTGCAAATATTGGTGTTGCAAATTTGATGCCAGCATAGTCTTTACATTGCTCTGATACGNATGACAGAACATTACTCTTGTTGCATCTGAGGCTGAATACTGTGCTAAATACAGTACNCCTTACGAGGGTAAGCAACTTTGTTTGCATCAGTATATGGCGGCGCACAGATCTTTTTCTGTCATTTCCGAAGCTCGCCATTACGTGCTTCCGCTCTCTGTGTAGATTTTGTAGAGTAATGTGAGTGGCAGGTTGCTTTTGCTTACAGGGTAAACGTCAGCTTCGACATGTTTGAATTCTACAACCGCGCCGGGCACGAGTTGAAGGAGATGCTTCTGCAATGTACATACAGAGGAGACAATTGTAGCGTCAGAAACTTCACTGAGGCGAGTGTTATATAAAACTTCCCGCCAAAAAATACACATTTTCGACTGTTTGCTGGCAGTGATGGAGGAACCTTTTACAAAATGGAGGCGAACAGGTGCACATCAATAGAACTATGTAAAATGTTTTCATTAAGGGATTTACTTCAACAATGGACCCAATACTAATTTTGTTGCTTAAACTTATTTAAGCAAAGTTCTAACTGCAAAATTGGGGGGCCAGCCTCCCAGAAAAAAGGTGGGGGGACCTCGGCCCATGCGCCCCCCCGTTCCGCCACCCCTGGTTGCTGATCCCAAATCATGTTTTGTTTGAGAACAACGATGCTCATTTTTTGAACTAACATGAGATAAGGTTTCGGATGCAAGTAGTACTTTTTTCCTTGCTTAAAGGACATCTTCAGTTTTTTGTTTATTGCTTGGTTATTTTTGTTACACGAAAAGCGGAAGTGCTAAATAGCCTTATAATGAAAATTACGGCCAATGAAAACGATATCAACGACATACTGCAGACGTTTCGATAGCTCCTGTTGTCATCATCAGTGCATTGCAAATTATACTAGCTGCTTGGTTATTCATCTCTGATATTCTGAAGGATACAAGTTACAAGTTTAAAAAGAAAAACTAAATAGATGTTGCAGAAAATATATTGCAGCCAGTATATACTTACAGCAATGCAACAGCATTTTTTTGCAAAAAAACGGTATTTGTATTTACCGCATCAAAATACGAAGATATTGCTGCAAACAAAAAATAGTGTTGACAAAAACGGTATGCTTCGTTAGCTGCATCATAACCATGGGGAAACCTTTATTATATTAGGTTATAGCCTTCACATGAGGTAAAAAGCTTCACATGAGATTTCAAAAATTTAGTGCATGCAAGTACAGATCATACAAACATACTCAATTTAGTGTTGCAACACAATTTCATTACTTAGAGGAAAAGTGTATAAGAAGCTATAGTGGGATTTTTGTGAACAAAATATACATATATATGTATATTTTTTTAGCGTACTACGGAAATCAAGCCCTACAACTTTTCTGAAAATAAGTACATGCAGATCAAGAGAAGCAACGCGAATAAAAAGATGTACCAAACTTAGGGACAAAAGAGGAAGGAGATAATCATCCAATGCTACACAATCAAGCATAGTTAGAAAACTTTTTTTTTATCCCAAGAC
>JGI24021J15306_10002680_pt1 | contig 19494 bp, 17 predicted proteins | sample Ectturendosymbi1_FD_15306 | JGI IMG/M metagenome (IMG submission 15306)
CCATGTATGCATCACAATTATGGTGGAATTTCAGAAAGTCATGCATGCAAAGATTGCGTGTGGCCTATAATTTTGGATGCAGAGCTCTATACAACCTCCCCTGGAGAGCGAGTGTTAGTAGTCATGACTCATCAGGTTCAATGTAACAGTCCTACATTTGAGGCATTATTAAGAAAAAATATGCACTTGTTTCTCGAAAGATGCAGAAAGTCAAATAATGTAATGGTTGCCTGCTTTGACGCAGTTGGGTTGTTTATATTCGTCCATATTCTTTGAACACCACAACCGCATTTTACGTTGTGGCTGAGTGCTCGGACATTGCAGTGTTTGTTCGTTTGAGGGTGTGCATGTCACAATGCATTCGTACTTTACTTGGGTTTAACCAGTTCAGGAATTAACGCCCCACTCTGCAGTAGTGTTGTACCAAGTGAACAACTTGTGTTAAGAATGGGTCTGTTAACCTGAGGCTCGGCCTCCAACGCCGTTACAAAACGTTCTGTTAAGTAAGTTTCTGTAGCCCGGTGTCAAGCGAAATTTTTGCCAGATATTTTGCTTCCCAGAGTAAAGGAATAAAGTTTGGCGATTACTTTTTTGATGTGTGTTGTGTAAATCAAAACTTTTTGGTTAGATGTCAGATACTCACAACAAGCTACAGTACGGGAATAAGTAAAACCAGTGAAAATATTGGACTTAATCTTAGATTTCAATTATTTTTCTTTTTCTAACTGTAACATAACCCTAACCCGACACGCTTACCTAAGCACCAGCCCCTAAACCCTAATCATCAGTTTTTTCAGCGTATTTGATATGTAGAATGTTGCTCTGTGCATGTGTATATGGCGTGAAGTCAGAATTTCTCTTGACACCGGTGATTCACCCTCCAACGCTGTTGTAAAACGTTCTGTTTTGTCTGTTTTTATTAACCAGCGTTGTGCAGAATGTGTGTGTTTGTGCTATGGACTTCGTGTCTGCGGGAAAAAATACATTATTATTATGTGACCGTTTGCGAAAAAGTTGTACCACGGTTGAATAAGCACGATGACGTCATCGAATGAAATTTCATGAAAAATGCCCCCTCCCGAAATGAAGAGCTGGTTAAGCCCCTGGCCTTTAGTGTCATGTAGTGGCTGGCTCAAAGCATTTCTTTGTATATAAAACCTCTTTCAGAAAAATCGTTGATGATCTCCGTAAAAATAGTTTGTTTGGGGAGAACTGCTTGTCAAAAAGAGGGCTTGGGATTTTGTTACCCTCATCATGCTTCTAAACAAAAATTCATTTTGTTAGATGTTGCTTTCAAACAAAAAACTGACCAGCCTCGGTACATTTTACTGTTGCATTCTTTTGACATTAAACCAAGTACAAAAATAGTAACTTCTACTTACCCATGCACTGGTCAACGAAGCCTGTTTTTTCCACCACTAAACTTTTATATCCAGGTTTACATCGACAGATGAATGAACCATCGATATTATAGCACTCCGCATTTTCGCTACAGTTATGGGATCCGATAAAGCATTCGTCAATGTCTAAACAACAGTGAAATAAAATTTTAGTACGTATCGGCAAAGCTGTTACAACAGCAAATTTTATACCAGTTGTTTTGAATAAGTTGAAGCGCTTGTGTTTTCCATATTTAGGTTTCTGTGTGTATACTTTTATTTGCATTTTACAGACCTTTTATTTGCATATTGCTGTAAAATTATCATGTTCCAATTCGTTACCTCATACATTTTTTCTTTAAGTGGGAAGAAGTTCCTTATAAATTTACTGTTTTTCATAAACTTTTACACGCGGGTTTCAGAATGCAGTGTGTTTTTACTCCAAAACACATCAAAAAATTGGTGTAACGAAATAGTACAAGTATTTCCTTGTAATTGTAGTCCGTAGATCCTTACATCAAATAAAAAACTCCAACAATCTTTTGTTGACCTAGAACAGTTAATAGTCAAACGCCTGAATTATCCTGTTCAGTGTTGTACAATTGCTGTAGCGCCCTTTTTGCTGGCCTTCCAAGACATCTGTTTTTCAAGAAGCATAGAGTTTGAATGTTTTAGAACATTTGTAATATTACTAGGGTTTTTTATAAGGAAAATGTTAGGTACCCGGTATGGATCTGTAGGAGCCCGATTTCTCTGATTCTAGGGACCCGATTTTCTCGGTCCCTAAAACGGGTCCCTAAAACGCCTTAAAAAACCCTGAATACTACATTCGAAATTTTAACAAGCATTACCTTTGTTTTGTTGCAGAATTTTGTATTGCAGTTCAGTATCTTTCACATTTGAGGAATGTCGATTATCGCTTGTTAACGATGTTAACGAAAGCAAAAGCACCAACTCATCACTTATCATAATGCCGTCTCCTTTTCCCGACATTTCTTTCACCATCCTGGTGTTCACGAAAATGTGTCTATTTCATTATGGAAACAGGTTTCAAATGTTTGTTTGTTCGATATTATTGATATTATTAAAATAGTAGGCTTGAATGCATGATTGTTTCCTCCAAGCGGATGCTTCCGCTTTTGTTTGTAAAAATTAATTTGTGCCTAAAGCAAAAAAATTCCAATGGACAACGTGTACAAATCCGACATCTTGATGCTGATAATGCTACTTTCGGCTTTTATGCATGCTGCTGCCGTATTTCATGTCTTGTTAAAGATGGCGTCAACGTTATTGTCAGTGGCAGTAAGCTTCGCAGTCATCCGTACCTCTGCAATAATCTTTGAAAGGACGAAACCCTGGCTTGCAATGGCACTCATATGATCCGTACGTATTGAAGCACTCCGAGCTGGCCAGGTCACATGCATGAAGATTTTCCGCGCATTCATCAATATCTGTACAAAATGCACGTGATCCTTATCAATCAACTATCTAATGCTTTTGAGAACTTCGCTACAAACTGTTTTGGTTTTCCCCTTTCGGAAAGTAGCAATACACAACAAAGAGGAGAGAAAACGTTTCTCCAGCAATGCTGAATTCCCATCACCATAACAGAGGAAGAAGCGACGAATACAAAATGAGCAAACAATCCTTGACATACGTCAGGCCAACCAGGGCAACAAAATGTCCTCTACATTTGACCTATTTCAACCGCAAGTCATCGCGGGTAGGGGCTTACAGTATAAAAAACTAAGAGAAAAAATACACAGAGAACCTTACTTAAGTCGCAAAACTACGCTTATGTTTTTGGTTCTAACTCTGTTTGTCTCATCCATTTATAAATTTTTTCCATCTATATGATCTCAAATAGTTGACATCTGCATTGCCTGCGTAGCAGTTCCCTGGTCAATTTGGCAGTGCATGCAAGTGGCTGTCCTTGTTTTCCTCTCTACAGTAGATAAATATGCTGTCGTTTCTTGGGGCTTCCGCATTGTTTCCGGCAGGACATTTTTGATTGTTTTTTGATGGTGCACTCCTTAATTTCTGTGCATTAGAATCTTAGTAATATTACAACCTCTCTACGTTCCCCGCTGTCTTCCTTGCTATAGGCACGACTGACACGTTTCAGCTCACAAGTGGAGTGATTCGCAAGTGTCAAGATTCTTGTCGTGTGCATAAGCCTACCATTTCCTTTTGGGTCCTGCATTTTTCTCAAGATATAGTTGGTTACATGGGCTACATATGCGTTGACAGCCGTTAGATTGTTGTAAGTGAACAGCATGATTTCACGATTTGTCTTAGCCTCATCACGTCTCATTACGCAGGTTGTTATTGGTTTGATGATGACCTACCTCTGATTTTGCACTTATGTCCACTGTTTGCATCTTTTTTAAAAATTGTCTTTGATGTTCGATGTTAAGATTCAATCATCCATTTTCTTGTTGTTTTCCACTTGGAATATTTGTCTCGCACATTTGACCAGCTGGAACTCAATGCAGATGTCATTGCTCAAAATCAAAACCGGTGAACATCCGCAAACAGACGACTGCTAATGGCGTGCTTTGTTTTCGGTGCATGCCACTTTTTCCGTGCAGAAGAATATACCGTAGCTCAACGTGTTCATGGATGCATAGAAGAGTAAAAAAATAGAAAACATGAGCCCGGAACAGTTCACGTTGGTTTTTATCTCAGAAATGTGTTTTCCGACTAATGCAAGGGCAGTGTGCCAATTTCTGATTGACTGTTGGAGAAAACTGATAGTTTTGTTATTATTCTTGCGTGAAACATTTCTTTATTACCCGGTAACTAGTAATTGTTTTCTTGTAGAGCGTCAATCCAGTGGCCAAAGTCGTCTGCTTTCTCCTGGAGTCTGGCAAAGAACCCCGCTGATCAGTATTCTTCGGTAGCCTGCTTCGCCATCCAGACCAAATTCCCTTCTATGTGCAGTGTGAATGCTGTGAAGTCACTTTATGTTGAATGTTGTTGGTCTGATGTGATTGGGGTGAGTTCCGCATGTGGGCCTCTTTGTATGAGTACCTTCAATAACGATTCATTTAATTTTTTTAATTCCGTTTTATATTTTGTATTGGTTTTGTACTGAATATTTCTTTCGAATACTATACTTAATCGTGGCGTCTCAGTCCAACATATTCCTATCTTTGTTTTTTTGCTCACCTTGACAACGGACAAATCTACCATTGCGATCATTGTATTTTCGAACGCCATCTAGACACGTGCACCCATACGACCCCTCTACTATTGAACAAAAGGCGCTTCTCTTTCGGAGCATGTGCCCGCATCTATCCTGGATAGGATTACACCATTCGTACAGGCCTTCTGGACAGTTCGCTTGATTGCAGTCCTTGACCTTCAATATTCAAAGCATGTTAAGCCACTTAGTCATGAGCAGGGCGAATCCAGGGGGAGCGATTGGGACGATCGCCCGCCCTAAAACCTACGAAAGTAACTTTATTCACCATGTTTTTGTACAATTCGAAAAAACATTCGCGAGTAAAGGCCATTTTGTTGTCCATTGTTTTGTCACAACAGAGTTGTGAGGTATACTTCATCTCTCTTGCAGTAACAAAGCTGTTATGTGACTTGACTACCAAATATTACTGAAATCTCCATCCTAAGTTTACTGACTGAATCCGCATCTAGTTTTGAGGACTAAAGAGGCTCAAACAGAGGCATGCAAGGTCCGCTTTGAATCAAAGCTTTCGCAAGAGTATAAACAAAATAGTTTATGCAAATAAATCATAAGAAAAAAAATTCGCCGTGGTTTATTAGACAACAATTCAAAAATGAAAGGCAAAGCGCGAGAATTTTTCCACGAACAAGGCTCAGTTCACAGCACACAGCTAAACCGCATCAACCAAACAGATTTTGTTTTACCTTCTTTTCATTGAAATATCGTTCATGTCAGCTAAGTCAGCCATTCAGCTTCCTAAAGAGGGCAAAAAACTCATTCCCTTATTTCCTCGAACACAACGTGCTGCAATCACGTTTAGTGATAGCGAGTGAGTAATCTCCGACTCTTGAACCGAAGCACCCCAGGTTCCAAGAGTTTTGTTTCTTCATACCATCAACAGTAACGCATGAAAAATCTCGCTCAAATCGAAAGAGTAAATACAACTAACGCTCTCATTTTCGTATCCTTTTGCTACGTGTCCGTTCATGAATAACTGTAGGTAATGTTCTGGGGTAACTCGTTTCGGTCTAACTGGAAATCCAGAACAATTTTAATGCCTAGGTACTCACGCATCCTTACCTGTATAGACTTTCCTTTGCACATCTTCCCCTTCACAGTTGGTGCAGGATTGTCACAAGCTCGTCTCCTTATTTGTATTCCATTATTGCATGTTGCTGAACAATTGTTCCAGGAATTCCATTCACCCCAGCCACCATCAGCTGTAGCAGCATGTGCTGACACTGAGCTTTCACGTTAAATACTGTAGGCGGTTACAGTTTTCTAAAAGTTTGAAGTGAGCTTTTGAATGAAGATGTTGCAAAAAGAGGCCTCTTGTATTTGATTACTCTCGTATCTACTGTAGTATTTTTTGTAAGAAATAGTTGTCGAACATACCTTCTTCGCACAATCCGCCTCTGTGGAGCGGCAAACATTCACATGAAAAACTAGGATCGCTTTCAATACATTTTCCTCCATTAAGACAAGGCGCGTTTGGTCCTTCACAGTTCACGGCATCTGTGTGTCAAATGCGCATTTTAATGATTCCAGAATTATTGCAAATATGGCAAATGTAAGCGAAGCCAGCCAGTTCAATGACCACTCAAAACGTTTTAGAAATCTTCCCATGATTCTCCCCTTTGTTTGATTTCTACGACGTGAAAAAAGCCGCATTAGAACTTAAACCACACAGATTGACATTAATTTGAACCAGACTTCATTTTCATGTCTGGCATATTTGGGATGCTGAACAAAAGCAGAAGCTCCATCACTAGGAATGACTCGGTAGATTGCTTTATGTTAAAGATTTAAATTTGTCATCAACAAGTGGCACATTCACGTATGTTTTGCTATAAGCAACACACCAGTTATTACAAGCTTATCGTATTGTGTGATGTCAAAGTTGAGAAATAATATTAACTGAAGAAGAGCCCAAGTAAATACCCATGCCTGAAGTTGATGTTTCTTGACCATACGTATAAAAATTTAAACTGAAAATAAAGCTTAATATCAATTTAAGTCTTTGTCGCTGTAGTGAGATTGCTGTGGTCAAGGTAACATTTATATACAGTGGTGTCAAAAACTGATTTTTAGAATTTTTTTAGGGTTTGACGGTTGCTGCTAATAGATACGCAATGATTTTATACCTGCGGAAGAACTATCTTTCAGAGTTGTTAATTGAAAAAAATAGCAATATTTGCAAGATTAATTTTTTTTCATTTTTTTTACACTGCATGTTGATATTTTCATCTTTTTTGCGATCTGAGGTATTTGTAGGTCAATTTCCGTTTCTAGCTTTGTTTTATGTCAGTGAAATTAAAATCCGTAACTTTTTGCATTAAATATATGTCAAAAATACAAAAGGTCTTTCTGCTATTTTTTGGTGCGTTTGATTTTCGCTTGTAACCGAAATTATATATTTGCTTTTGTTCAGTAACTAATTTGAGGTTGTCGTCTTCTGCTATGCCAACAGAACTCTCTATTTGACTGAATTTTATTTTAGAATAAAAAGTTTCCATTTCAGATTACAATAACTAAATCTTTTGTTGAGATGAGTGTTGCCTACTCAAACGTATCCAGTTGAGTAATAATTTGTGAAAAATCAGATAATTTAAGCCGCTCTTCAGGTGTTAGCCTTGACAAATTTTTCGTTACACTTTTACGCAGTTTTAAACAAACAAGCTTTCCGACAGTCAACTAACTGGGAAAATTCTGCAGTCAATGTTGAGATCGTTTGAGATCTTAAACATACAGCGCAGAAGTTTCTAACCCTGCATATTGTCAAGTTGCATATTAGTTTGAAGTTCTCCCGTGATTCTATTCATGATAAGATCTTGCACTTGAAGACTAGCGCCATCTATGCTTCGGGTATTGCATAAAAGCACATTTTTAACTTCAAACGTAGAAATTGGTAATTCGATCAGGGCTTTGCCTAATACTAAATGTAAACATTTTTTCGCTAAAAGGTAAATCAAAACCTGGGGTTTAATATTAAAGGCAAATTAAGCAGCAATTTGCTTGTTTGCGGCGTTCAAATTTGCTTCCACTAGCTCACAGAGACGAAAAATTGTACATGTCATCTAACGAAAAGAAACTAATACAATTAACACTTTTGATGTGAGGTGCATTACCTCTCATAATCAGTACCTTCACAAACCAATGCTGTTCCTATCCACTTCTTGCTGTTGCCATTACAAAACACCTCATAGTCACCGCTCGCATGTTTGTAAGAAGGTACGCACGAAAAAATGATTGTGTTTTCATTGGAGAAGGTAACATTTACAGCAGAATTTCGTCCTTGGGGTATAGCGCCACATGGGCTTTTGAAAACTGCACAGAAATAAAAAACAAAAGATTTATATGAAAACTGGAGAGACACATCACACAGCCTTGAAGACATATGGAAAAGCAGCATAGCCATGGTTCAACCGTTACCACATTGCTGCATTCAGGGGCATTACGCGAAAACCAAGACTTAGCTGGAGAAACTATTAACAGCTCTGTGCCTGTGTCTCTGCGTCTGCGTGAGTTTAAGCGTGAGCATCAAGTTGTGAACTTATGCACGTGTGCGTGCATTGCTTTGCGTCAGCGTAGCAGTCGACACCAATTATTTAAAGAGGCAAAGAACAGGCCAGTTAGATGTAGTTATTCCAATCAAAGGCCCGCATCCAACCTTGGCAAGTGATTCGAGACCGTAACCTCCGATAGCTAAAACTCAAGCCGAAAAACCTGTGTTACACAAACAATTAGCATCAGTTTGTATCGGGTCTAATGACAAAATATACAATAAAAACAAGTGGTAGAATCCTAGGAAAACGTGCAACAGGTGCGCAGCGTTTACTTTTTTTAATAACTTTAAAAGTGTATATGCATTGACGCTAAAAACGTTTACACAGGACTGTCTCATAGGTTCCTCTCAGAGTTGACCCGATACTGTTTCTCAATGATTTACCAGTAGTTTCTAAATGCAAGTCTTACCACTTTTCTGACGACACCACTCTACCGCTTTAACATAAAAATGCGAGGCAACTGGAATCAAAAGTTTACTTGGAAATGCAACAAATTCAAAATTGGATGAAAACAAATAAACAAGTTGCTAATTGCACAGCTCAAAGCTCTAGGATTGCATTAAACGTTAGAGGAATCAGCCGACTGGTCTCTGCTGTCATCTTTTTGCAAAGATTCAAACTTGCACATATCTATACTCAAGTAACTAGTCTCCACAAAGTTGGAGGGTTTGAATCCATCAGCAAATTTTTTTAATAGAAAATCGATTTCACGTAATACTAGGCATCTTCAGTCCTACAATATTATTCAGATACAATTCACATTCAAGAGTCTATTTGAATAAGATTGTATCTTATTCAAAATAAGCGTTTTTCCACCATCATTCTCGAGATAAAAAACAAAGATAATTATAAACTAGTTTGCATAAACATAAATTATAAAACCAGAAGTTGTTACTATCCGCAGGTGAGTACGAAAATTCATTGAGTCATCACAATTATGGCACACAATTTGATAAATGACATTATGGATTCTTTGTTTAAACCAGCTAAGCAGCAACGCCATTTTGTTTATAGACTCTTTAACCGATAAATAGATCTCACAAATTCGTCATAACGTTAGTGTGAATAAAAAAATATTTGGAAGGTTGGGTGCTCGATCCACAGCCACTAAATGAATTGCCGTAGCCCTCATTGGGCAAGAGCGTTCACCTCAACCACCCAAGCAAGAAGCACAATCCATGCTTCGGCCTGCCGCCAATTGCCATCACCAAAATTAACCAAAAAATAATAATAATAGTAAATTTGAAAAGATCAAAAATTAAAATCAGACAATGAAAAACAACATTTTAAATTATACAGTTTAAATCTAATCACTTTTTTGTTCCTGTGAATCTCGGGTATACTTGAGTCAGGGCCCAAACTAGGAATTACAAGGCCCAATTACAAAACTCACAGCAGGGTTCTTACTTTACAAATGTAAAAAATCTGTGTATGTTCTTATTTCATGTAGTATGCTCGTCTTTAACCAACAAAACACTAAATGCTTGATACACTAAAAGTTTGAATAGCAACAGAAAAGTTGTACTTTTTTAAATACAAAGTAAGGCAATTGCAGACATACTGCTTGCCAGTGGAGTATCTAAGTATGACAGGCATGACTCGTACCATGGGCACCACTTATGACGGGGGCACAAAACTAGCTTGTGGAAAATTATAATTTGACTTACAGTTTCTTCAGCCTCTATTTTGCGCCCCATGCAACTAGTAACTGCAAAGCTGCATCAACACATCGCCCTTATCTATCTAATGCAGTGGTTCTCAAACTTTTTGAGATCGCGTACCACCGGATGTTTTTTTAATGTTAGAGTGTACACGCCTGGTTTCAGAAGAACGTAATTTGCTCAAATGTACTTAAGATTAATATAGAACATAAATGAATTAGCAACATAAACGGAACACACGATCGAATTATTACACAGAAACGAATTAACACAGTTTTTCGAAAATGACAGGAAAGCTGCTCGCGTACCACTAGTGGTACGCGTACCACAATTTGAGAACCACTGATCTAATGCATTACCTTGGGGCGTGTTACGCCAGCACTGCCAAGCATTATGACAACCTTGCGGTTTTGTGACACAGCACGACGATCCTACTCACGCTCTAAGATACGCTAAGTCAGCCCGTGCTGCTGCGTTTCAGGCAAGAGGATATCAGTGAGAATCTGGTTGAGACGAGTTTAAGTCTGTGTTGTGAGAATCTGACTGTTACGCAAATACTTGTTGTTAAGCTCCCACAGATTTTCAACTGCTGCGGCCAACTCCGACTGTACGAAACTTCTTCGATGGCCACTAGTGTCCGATTCAGTGGTCCCCAACGCCTGGGCGGGCCGCGGATCAGTTGATACCGGGCCGCGATGCTTGCGAGTCTTAGCGGCCACACAAAAGTGCAACAGCTTTATCTGATGGATCAAATTGGTAACTTTTTTTCAGCTGTTAAAAAATAACCGCAATCAGAGAGTACTCCCTGGCTGCGGTAGAACTGTCAACCGTTGACCGGTACGCGATTACAAAAAAGTTGGGGACCACTGCGATATATAATAGGCTAAACACAATGCCCAGATGTATTGATGTTCGATGGGATTGTGTCCTTCGAACACAAATAATGCATGGCTTGTATTAAATAACTTGGTGTGCTATCCAAAATGTGTTTCATTTACAATAGAAATTATGTTTGCAGTTGCAATATGTTGTGCGATTTTTGCATACGATTTACAGTTTGGTCAGCTAATACAATGTACAAATGATGATAACGTTATTATATGAATGTTTTCAAATTCTTACAACAAAAATAAGTGAGTAAAGAAATATGTTATGAAGCTTATGGATAATTATAATTTTATTTGCTGAAAGGTTTAAAGCAAAATTAATCATATATTTTCTGTTTTATTCAATGATGTTCTTCATGGTTAATCTTTCGTAAAAATTGTGCTTGTATGGAACACTTGCATTATTGGAAAGGACCCACACTTGAACTTTGCCATGGGCGCTATTTCGCATAGATGCGCCACTGCTGCTTATCCATACACAGGGCAATTCTTATAGAAGAATACTTTTCTGGATTTTTTATTTGCAAAGTCTCTCAAAATATTTTCAAGGTCAATGGTTTTATCAAAGCAATTTCCTATAGATAGCATTGCCAAGTTGTTTACCATCTCTTCTGAAATTGTTGACCGTCAATATGTTTTGATCAGTTTTAGTTTTGAAAAGCGTTCTTCACCTGACGTGACTGTTGCAAGCATTGTTAAGTAAATCATGCACCGCAAGTAGCTAACCCACTGAAACTGGCTGTATGGCTGCGTGTTGCTCGCTTTGCGACACTCCTACAAATTTCTACAAGGGTCTTCAGAGTTCAGGTTTATAAGCCAGAGCATGTTCACGTAGCTTCTTTTAGTGTTATACCTGCAAATGCGCTGGTAATGCATCAAACTGGGGGTAGTGCGACAGTAAAAACTGAAGACTTTGAAGTTCGAATTGACAGTCACATATACAGAACATGAAAAAAACTCAACTGAATCCACCATGTTAAAATTCTGCACAATATTGTAATCTGCAACTACTTTTCTGCGCTTATTTTCATTACACTACGTAACCAGCTATTGCAACGTCCTCTCGCTGCGAGAGCACCGGTTGTGGTTTTCTAAACGCCGGATGCCAAACACTAGCAGTCTTCACAGCTGTGTAATCAAACTGCAGAAAGTAGCTCGCACCACACCCACAATAGTTTCAATTTTTTAAAATCCGAAGCACCATATGCAGCAGAAAAATGACAAGGTCCTGGAAAGCCAACTCAAATTCTAGAGTTTGTCAGCACATGCGCCTGCTAATTGATCACGAACAACAATGTGCCTGAATGGCAAACTACTGTAAACAATCACATCACATTGGCATTTCGTCGGTGAACCGTGAGAGTGCGGTAGCCAATGATTTATTCGTCAACGTCCAATACAATGTAACTTTCGTGCAAACAACACTTCCCAGATGCGTCAAAACTTGTGCTTTGACATTACAAATGGCCCACACACTTCCAGAACCTACATCATTGCGACCAGTACCAACAATTTTTCTCACGACCTCTTCTGTCTTCTGCTCCAGCGTTCCTAAGTGCCATGATACTACTGTAAGTAATACCACTATTTTGTGCCAATTCTACTGTGTGTTCAAATCAACTTTTACGCGATGGACCACACATTCCCTCCATTTCTGTCTTGAGGTAGCTTCTGAATTTTATTCCAAGCTGTTGGTTTTGTAAAAAGCCTAAACCGTTTTTTCCTTCTTTTCCTACTCTAACGCATATCAGTGGGAAACTAATGTTGCAGTCATTCCACGCCTGTTACTGACAAACCAAAAATTTATGAGGCATCTCCAAAATTTTACACAAGACATGTTTTCTGCACAAAGTAGTTTTTTCTCAACAACCAACTTCTTGCAAATCAAAATTGAATCCTAACAAAATTGACGTTTTTTCCTAACAGTGCTCATTTGTTTCCGAAAAAAGACCAAACGACCAAAAAATCATCGTGGATTTACCTACAGTAGATTTCCAAAATTTTCCTCACAGTGGTTCCAATTGTTCGGAAAATTTTTTGGATGTCACTTTGCAAAATTTTCACTAATCCAATCTCAACCATACCGAACAAAGCGCTATTTTCAGTTGTATTGAGAAGGCAACTTCCACCGCGCCACAGCCTGCCACGGATATGGACCCCACTCCTCTTAGCTAAACCTTGTAAGTTCGCAGATGTCCATGAGACGTTTGTTTTCCTATGTTTTGCAGAAAGTTCCATCATTCCGTAGTCGATACTTGCAGTGACATAACGAGCTTCTATCGGCATAACCCTATGTGGTTTGCTGTCTCTTACAACTAGTGAAGTCTCTAAGGCTGAAAGTACCTGCTAAGTAGGCGAAACACACACCCTGTAAACGTCATAGACAGAGGTGGGCAAACTTGTTCAATAGAATATTTAATTAGCAGAAAACCAAAAACACCAGTGCCTCAAAATCAATTTGCAGTGTCAATAGAAATACGGTAAAGAATTCACGTTTTACATATAATTACCAAACTCAAACACAACAAACGCATTGTTCATCGATACTTGGTTTTGGTTTGGTTTAGTAGTCTCCGAAAACTTGGACAAATTAGTTCTTGTGCGAATTAATTCTCCCAAGTGTTCATTTTGCAGGGTTGCACAATGTTTCGATTTCACGAACTTCATTACAGAGTATAACTGTTCACAGGATTATCCCGTGCTAAATGCCAAAAGTACACTGGTCTTTCATTTTTTGGGTATTTACTTTCCGGAACCTGTCGCCAGCACTCAACTGTAGAGTGGCACTGTTTCAGAATGTTGATGAAAAATGGCCTTTAATATCAGTGGTTTTCAACCTGAGGACCACAACCCCCAGAGAGGTCGTGAACCATTTTTGGAGGGATCGCGAGTAGATATTACATGTACACAGCTGTATTGTATTTGCTATATTCGAGTTCTAGATGGGGGTCATGGCTTATAGTTGGTTGCTATAATGGGTTGCGGTACAAAAAAGGCTGAACACCACTCTTTTATATCAAAGAAATCATGATTCTTTTTCCATGATCAGAAACGTGATGTAACGCCCTTTTTCAAGAAATATTTAAATACAAAATGTGGGAACAAACGACGTTGCTTAAAACGGTAAGATGCTGAATAAATTTGACCTGTTGCAAAAAAGCTAGAGGTAACATTTCCATGAAAATAATGTGTGGTGATTGATACAGTAGAGCAGTGTTTTTCAACCATTTTGCTGCAGCGGAACCTTCCGCAAATGTTTGCGTTGCTCATGGAAACGTACGCAATGATTCAACTGTCTATCCTACTTTTTGTAATAAAACAGATGAGTAGAAATGTCGCATCTATGTTCTATTTCTATGTTTCGGCGGAACCCCTGGCAGCCACTCGCCGAGCCCCGGTTGAAAACCACTGCAGTAAAGTGATATCAGCGGGTAAACACTATTGTCATTTGAAACTACTGATGATTGAACCTGTTGTCCGCTTAGTTTTGAACTTCTTAGGAACGCTGTCTGACTGCAACGCGTATTTGCTCTCCACATACATATTAAAGTGTTTATTAATCTTAACGTGTGCAAAATTGATCACACGTGTACGATAGCGCACAGCACCACTCACGAATCTACTTTTTATTTGGTAAAATGCTGGATGGTTTATTTGAAATTTGCACTGAAGCTCTGGGATGTCTGACATAAATTACGTTTTGGTTGCACATTCCCCAGGAAAAAATGATATTATTTTATCTAAAACGTTATGTTATCACTGTGATAGGCAACAGTATCTGCAAAGTGCAAGCTGTTCAAAGGATCTTGCTTAATAAAGGCCTGTGGAAGTTGCATTCTGGTGTTCTTCTGCGACCCACGATTAGATGAGCACGTTGCAATCCACAACCTCCTCGCATTATTGCGATTCAAACGCGTACGGATTTTTTGCCGCAAATTTGCAAATACTTCTAACCACGTAACGTGCGTATAGGTAAAAAATAAACTCACAGGAACTTCACTGCCGTGTTGTAGTGAATTTATCCATCATAACATAGGAAGTTCTAGCAGCGTGATTAGTTAAACTGCAGTTGGCATTGGAAACATTTAATTCGCTGTGTGTTTGGGAAAGACATATAAAAGTGTCATTATACGCACAACCAGTGTTAAGTAAAGACATGCCGAACCAATACTTTACCTGATGTGCAGCACACAACCGAATCGACAGGTGTACAAATATTCGACGCCGGCAGGTTCCAGTGAACGCAACCAGCATCCGAAAGCAAATCCTTGCTATTGTTTTACAACTAAGGGTCTTTAAAAAGCAAGTAACGAGAACATGAACTTCTCAAATCTTTTATAAGCTTGTACTGTACTTTTGACGTTTATGCCGACTTCACTCCCTTTTACAAATTGTATTTTATTACAATATTATTCTAGTCTTAGATGTGGCGCCATGGATCATTTATTTGACTTAGCATGACATCCAAGAACAAAGTGAATATTCGTTTTTCCTGTCAATTCAGTTCAAACCAGGAAGACACGCTTCAGAAAGCAAACACATTCATTTATAAACACCGAAATACGTAAAAGCTACAAAAACAATGCTGAGTTTTACGTAATTCTATTTGTCGGCATTTTATTTGCATTAACCTGGTACATAACACGATTCATAACTAAATAAAGCAACCTCTCATTCTAAACAAAAAGCTTCATTAACACATAGCTGCCAACTTTAGCAGTCACCGCTATCAGACTAACCATTACTGAGACCAAGCTTCCGTGCATCGATGCCAAATAGTCTGACTTACCATTTGCAGAAGTTGAACACACTGTGGATTGAAAAAAACGCAGGAAAATCAATGCAACCACACATGCACTTGCTTGTCCAAGTTTCAACAGCAAGGCTTTTGATTTGGATAAGCCACAAGACATTACTTTTCTATGAAGCATTGTTTAACAGCTGTGCGCTCATACACATATATACTGCAAGTTACGAAACCCGAGTCTGAGCATGCCAGTGCCTACGAGCTGCATTCTCATTTCTGCTTCCATGTTGACCAGGCGTCTACGAATATCGACATAAGCTTTATAGCTTCTGGCCCTGCCATTCTCTTAAAGAAATTCAGACAAAATTTTCAAATGTTTGGTTGTTGTCAAAGGGGTGTCCCACTATGAATGCCGCTTTTTTCTCTATGCAGGGCAAACGCAAATGGTGTTCTTGGAAATAAGACAAATATCATCAATCATTTATGGTACTTGACAGCTGATAAGAAAGTGTTAATTTTGTTGAAAAGCGTGTCGCGTGCGCATGGCAGCCATCAGACTTGCACGAACGTGTGCAAGAACCATCCTGAAGACCTTAAAACCTTGATGGATTTGACGTCCAACAATTTTATTATTTCTGAATCGAAAAGAAACTAAAATATTTCAATAATTTTGTCACTTTCTTCGGCCGTATCAAAATTGCCACAATTATGCGGTTTCTCACATGGCTTTATTCGACAATTTAAAATGAGATAGCATCACCCAAACAAAGAAAAATAATAATAGTATTAAATTTTAAAGAAGCGTGCGTTTGTTTGGTTGAAACAAGAGTCAAATTCGAGTAGGCATAGACGGGGCTCAGGGTATTCTAGCTCTCCCAAAAGTTGATTTGCAGTAGTGCTAGTGGTGACCATTCTAAATTTGGTCCTTGAGACGGAAACTTGCCAGTAGACGATTCAAAACATTTCGTGACAATATTTCGTGAAAACATGGTATTTGATTGCCACATGATTTATATTCAGATATAACTCACGATCAACCGTAGTCTCAAGTAAAATAACAATAAGTCGTCATTTAACATTAAAGCTTTTGGATTGACATTACATATGTTTTGCAATAACAACACAAAATTTATTGATATGGGATAAAGCATTATTCTTAAACTATAAGCAGTCAAAATGAAACAAGATAAAATGCGAGTTCGAACGTTATTCAACTCCTGAAAAATTGTATGATGATTGTCTTTTCAGTTGTTTTCTTGCTTACCTCACTCCCTAGTAGCAAGTTTTGAAAGATTTCACCTTTTGGCAACGAAATAAAAAATCTATCTTAATTTCAACTTATTTTATGAAATGAACGATAAATGCTTCCTAATATTTCAGCAAATTTTGGCAGAATTGACAAGTTTTTATACCGTTTACAGCACAAAATGATTTATTGGCTTCAAATAATAGTTTCGTTCAGTAGTTGCTTCAAAAGTGATAGGTTATGTTATTTTTCAACCTAACTGCTCTTCATCTTGCTAATTTGCCTGTTAATAGACAAGAGAAATGTTACTCAGGCAATACAAAATATCTTGTGTAACTCCTCCTACTTCTCTTTGATGTAATTGTGTTGGATATTTTAAAAACTGTGCTACAGCTGTTCTTTCATGAGCAACAGAGAGATTTCAACACAGTGGCACAAAATAAAGAAACTTGAGGCCGACACACACCCGCGACAGCTAAAAAAAAGCGGTATGAATTTTGAGAGTAGAAATAGTGCGTGTTGTTTGAAGGTTGCCCTGTGCTGTTTTCATAAAATTTGCAGCTAGATAAATTCGTTATCATTAATTAATCATAAATGCCTCATGATAGAACCAATGTGACGCTTTTTCCACAGACGATGTTGCATGCTAAATCAGTAAGCAAACAGCACTTTTTTATGAAATATGACTGACAGTAGCAGTTGGGGCAACGAGAAATATAGAATCAGCGTATTTTAAGTAGAAATTGGACGAAGAAAAGTTCGGAATTTCTAATTGTATTCAGAAGAGGTACAACTTCATATCACTAGACAGCGTTACGTAAAGCAAACGGTATCTCAGCGTCTATGTGCGCAGTGTAGGTGGAGTAGAACCGCTGCAGTGCGATGGTGTCACAGTATCAGTTTGGCAACTTCATTCAATGCACAAGACGCAGAAGAGTTCATTTATTGTTCTCTGACGTATGAACGTCTCACGCATGACGTATCAATACAATATTGCACGTATCTATGATAAAAAACTGCGAAACAGTGAGTCTTTGCGTGCTCGAAGTGCGTGCCAATGTAAATTCAGCATGTGCAGCATAAAACGTGTGGCGATTAGGTTGTTTTTTCTTTTTTGTGTGCTGAGCCGCTGCCACACGTGAACCACATATTAGCAATAATTCTGGAGTGTTTGACCAAGGTGCGCGAGCCAGAGAGCAAAAAGTTTGATTTTCCAGTATTGATAATATAGGGCAGAACAAAATAAGGAAATTAAAAATACTGTCAAGACGTCTCAGTATTACTGGAAACATTTCTTTCTGGTCACAAAGCGCTTGGGGCACCGGAGCAGTGCTTCATAAACCAACCTTTGAATCAATCACTCACACACATCTAATTAAAACGTTTATTTATGAAAGACTTTTTTCGTCTCTCCGTCTAGTTTTAAACAAGCGATAAAAAATATAGCTTCATCGAAATATAATTCTGAAAACAACGTGTAGAGCTATACACAATATGTATAAATACACACAGCGGACCTCTGTGAAATTCTAGCCTGATATTTACCGACATTTAGAATTTCGTAAGCTTATTACTTCTATTGCCCTTTGAAAATATCGACCTACCGGATATTTTGTGAACTAATTTCCTATGGTTCTGACAGGCTTTGTATCCCCTTCCATTTTTTCCTGGGTTTCATTTTTACATGTCCGACATCACAATTCGCCCTTTTCAACGTTTTTCATAGACTTTTGCCGTTTACTCAAGTTCTGTGCTCTTGGGATCCACTACCATGATATGCGTGTCGCACATAGGCTTTCATTTTTCTGGGGTTTTCTGACTGAATGAAGTACGCTAGACGCGTTTTTCAGCAATCTAGGTACAGGCACACAGACTCAAATTGTTAGTTTAATCTATTTGATATCAGCTTTACAAAATACCCGCAAGCAGCATTTTGTGAATTGAAAACTTGTGCAAGTTAGTTTCCAAGTGATAGACAAAAGAAAAAATGCATAGAATTGGATATTAGAACAAACGGCTCAATATTTGTCGCAACTGGTATTTGCAACAAAATGTATTGTCCATTTACAGTAAAAAAATCATCAACCATTTCAAGTAGGTGTACAGGCACACCGCACTAACGTTTCGCAGGGGCGCTTTAATTCGCACAAGTTTACAGGTCAAAAGAGTTCACCTGTTTGTTTCATAAAGTGCATTGGTTTTTATAATCTTTTCGTCATTGACGGCGTCTGTTAAAGACATTGTGTTGTCTGCAAGTTGTGAATCAGTTGATATAGATGGATGCGTATCAGGTTCAAACACAGAGTGACTTGTGTTTGCTTTATTGCACGATATACTATTTGCTTTTCCGTAATCCTCCATTGTTTCATAAACGTTCTCCTCAGAATTAGCATCAGCGGCCATGGTGTAGACGTCACTGGTCACAACTGACGCAAACGCAATGGCGTCATGGCTTTGCGTAAATTCGTCTCTGGCTGCGATTGTTTTCCCGTCGTAAGGTTGTTTCTTGATTCTCCGACTGCGTGCACGAAAAGTTGTTGATGTACAAGGCAAAAAAATTAAGTTTATAAATCAAAAATCGACGATTCAAATTTAAAGCCTATGTAACCAAAACCAACAACCCAGACCAACCACACAACTTCCAGCAGTCATTAATTCAATTTATTATTTTGTGAGCAGACACGAAGTCCATAGTATGAACACACACACTCTGCAGATCCCAGGTTGATAAAAACAGACAAAACAGAACGTAGTACAAGGCATTGAAGCCGGTGGAATCACAGGGTTACAGACACTTTTTGCAACTGCATTGAAGACAGAA
>JGI24021J15306_10002681_pt1 | contig 19493 bp, 17 predicted proteins | sample Ectturendosymbi1_FD_15306 | JGI IMG/M metagenome (IMG submission 15306)
CTCACCTGCCAACCACCATCTCCAGAATGTATGCATATGCTGACGATCTAGCAATCATGCATGCTGATTGAGGCTGGAAGGTAGCAGGTGTGCTGAGCAAGGACATGGCAACCGTAGGTGACCACCTCCAGACTTAGAAGCTAAAGCTCAACACTACAAAAACGGTATCGACAGCCTTCCACCGTTAAGGTGGAACAACAAGGAACCTAAACGTGAGCTTAATGTCAAATACAACAACGAAATCCTGCCCTTCTGCTCCGAGTCCAAATACCTTGCAGTAACGTTAGACAGGTCGCTCACGTATCGCCGACACCTTGAGTCACTTAGCAAGATTCTGATATAACGCTTCGCGCTGCTGAGGCGGCTCGCTGACTACGGTTGGGGGGCTGGAGCAACAAATTTGTGAACGGTCACCCTAGCCCTGGTTCATTCAACCGCACAGTACTGCGCGCTCCTGTCTGGTGCCACAATGCTCATACCCGCCTTATCGACCCCGCCATCAACGACACCTTGCGAACTGTGACTAGATGCCTGCCCCTTACAACAGCGGACAACCTTCCAATCCTCGCAGGCATCCAACCCGCTGAGTTTCGTCCCAGTGGAGCCACACTGTCTCTGGCAAACCGTGCCATGGAGCCTGGACATCTGCTCCGCTCAGCGCTCACCTCTCCATCGAGTGCAGATGCACGGCGTCTCAAATCAAGACACCCATTTGTACCCGCCGCACAACAACTCATGAGTTCATCTGACAACAACAACATATGTGCGGCACACTTTCATCTTAAACAACGGCACTCCCCCTCCCTGAATGACCCTCCCAAGAAGAGTTTTGGTCCGGCTTAACCGCCTCCGCACCGGTGTCGGACGTTTCCGCTCTTGTTTGTACAAATGGGGTATGGCCTCCTCTGCGGCCTGTGAGTGTGGCGCAGAAGAACGAACCGTCGACCATGTTGTCCTCCAATGTCCAATTCATCGAACTCCTCATGGACTACACGGCCTGACGGTTCTGGACAATCAGCCAATCGAATGGCTGCTTATCTCCTGCCCCGAGATCTAGTGCGGCCAAGCTGTGGTTAGAAGAACTGGCTCAAACGAAGGAGAAGAAAATCATAAGAAAGCAAAGATAACAAGCCAGAAAAGTAATTAAAAACGGATTTCAGTCATTTGCAACTTAAATTCTTATTGAGAAATGACGAGGGTAGAACTGCATTAATTGTCTCAAAAAAATTTTTGAAAACTTTTCTTCAGTTTTATACTTCTGTCAAGCCAATGACAAAAACTTTTTAGCCTGTACCAACAATCACTCACGGCTGCCGGTCAAACATCTGAATAAGCATAAACACTAAGATTTTTACAAAATCACAAAAAACTTGCCACCCGGACGTGTAAAATCAGAAGACAAGAACTTCTCGAAAATAAGAGTTTTCAGTTGTATCTTTGATTTATAACCGACTTTGTGGTTGTGCTATTCCTTCTCAGTGCATATTCACGAGTGAGATCGTTTTCTCAGAGCTCAGATGCATGATTAACACGCCAGGAAACTAAAAGCATGCATGCGAAAACTTGAAAATATAAATTAAACATACCTACAGTTTTGCTGAATGTCAGTTTTCTGCAATTCTTGTTGCAAAAAAATGCAAATACCACTTTTTGAAATGTAATTCTCAATTTAAAAGTGCAACTCAATTTTAAAGTCATAATGCAAGATTTGTTTTGCTTTACCCACTCACCAAGGTATGAGTCTTTCAATTGCGTTAAAGTGTCATTAACAAACACATTTTGGAGGTCATTCAAGTTATAGACAGAGATATTTTTGGTTTGCAACACCCCACCAACAATGGCGTACTCAGCAATAGATCCAGCCCTGTCGTAAGATCCTCCAGCCCCAAAAACGATGTGTCCTGAGTTCTGAAAAGAATATGCGTAAGAACAGAACAAGTGAAAATTTACTTAGTTACATTTTAATGATCAGATGCATCAGGAAATTCTCATCAATATATCGCTTGTTTTAATGCTTAAGCAAAAAACAGGTAAAGATTGCTTAACACAAGACGTTTGCGTTGATTTTCTGACATTCTGCAAGTCTTAAACTTTTTACCTGTGTTGTGTGAGACGACAAACCGAGCTGACAAGCGGTTAGTTCCGTAGTGACGTTACTGACAGAGCCTGAAACAAGTGTGAAAGGTTAACCGCGTACACTGAACAAATCATTGGTTAGTGGTGTTGTCTTATGAGATACATTGTTGGTATTGCTGCCTCTGTTAAAAGCTGTTGTGTAATTGAGTATAACTCATATGAAATTAGTCATATTTAAATATTTTAAGGAAATGTTTTCATACTGTCTTTAACTGTTTCGTTTTTGTGAAGTTTGTAAAGCAGTACTAAACGTCAAAATTTGTGAATGCTTTGTTAGATAAACTTCTGTATATAATTTTGAAAAAGATTCAGAACGGTTGCTTAATTTTAGTTTGATGTAAACGTTCTAATTTGTACAAAAACAAATTGAATGCATTTCAAACGACCTCCAAATAATTGTTTTGTTTTTTAAGAGGCACACGATGAAGGCAGAAGGGTGACGGCGCAAGATCCGAGGAGATCTTGAAGCGTTTCCCGGTTCTCAACAGCCTCTAATGTTCTGGTGACTCTGCACCAACAAGTGATCAATTAGCTGAAATATGTAATCCTGCTGCATAAACTTCGACCAATCGACCATCCTCCGGGTCCATGTTCAGTGTGTGTGGCCAACAGAACTTGTCTTGCCAACCTTTCGCAAATTCAACCTTCTAAATTTGCAAAATGAAGCCTTTGCCTAAGGTTTAATCCATTCATATCAAACACCACTTTTAACCTTCGAGCGTTGTTGCTGCTGTAAGGGTAATTACTTTCCTCAGTTTGTTTAGGATGGAATCGAGGTTGTTATAGTCGGTTGCGTACAGCACTCGTGATGGATCGCCGGCTATGACTTCCAATTCAGCTTCATCTACACCACGTCCAACACCTACTGCCACCAATATTATGTTTTTCAACCTTTAAAAACAACGCAATAAATATTTAACTATTACATTGTACGCAAACAAACATCTAAGCCTACTACGAACGTTGAACTTGTAAAGAAACGCAAGGAAACGCGAGTCACAACAGATTTTGAGGCAAATATATGACTTTAGCAGTGAGACTTTCATTTTGCTGAAACATGAAGGAATCTTGTTCATGGATATGAACTTGAAAAATATAGAGTCAATGCGTTGCAAACTGTATAAACATCTTGAAGGCAACAAACACAATCATAAATATAAAACCTAGCTGCGTTTGATGAATTCTCCACAGAACCTCCTCCATTAGCTTGGCCGTCAGTTATTACAATCAGCAACTTTGGAACATTGGTTCTTCCATACTTGTTGAATTCATCAACTGCTGCATCTATACCATTCGGGGTTCTGGTAAAGCCTCCATAACCATAAGTTGTCAGGGACACTTTTTCTGCGTATAATCAAGATCTATGGAACATTTTGTGCGTTACATAAAATCTTTTGTTTCAGGTATCAAAAAACATTGACATAACTTGATTTTTCCCTAGTTTCAAAACTAGCGCAAAACTTCTTAGGGTTTTCAAATAGGACACCTGGGTTTCGATGTCTGCTTGTCATTCAACAACGACACTTCACATTAATGCTATCTACTGTACTTTTGATTCGTAAAATTTGCTTATGAAAGCTAATTTCTAAACTGTTTTGAAATTATTTTTAAGGTCTGTTGCTACTGTAGCTTATCAATGTAATCAGCTATAAAAATTGTGACTGAGCTTGTAAAACCACTGCTATGTTTTTCGTTCTTATGCTGACTTACCATCACATCAAAAATGGATCTATTACCGTAAATGCACAAAAGTTCAGGAATACAAACTACTTCACACTGTTGTCTGTGATATTTGCGAAACATCAGTGATGCACTGATGTCAGTAACCTACAAAACCAAGGTTCGGTTCAAACTTCGAAAGTGCGACCATGACTTGTTGAAAGACGCGAGATTGTTGCATTCCAATTAAGTCCGACGAGTATGTTCCAATAGGAAGAAGCGTCCATAGTTGCAGCAATTTAATAATATCTAATTTTTGTAATTTCACTCTTGATATGCCAGGACCGTCGTACCACCTCAAGGGAGGTCGATTATTATCGGAAGAACAAGAAAGAGTTTGATGACCGCGTTAGTCACTGGCTGAAAGAAGCAACGCAAGAAGTGCGAAGTGTATCTAAGCGGTCCTCGAAAGGTGTACAGAGTGGATCTGAAAGGTCATCTAAACGTGGCAGTAAGTCGCAGTCTGTCGATGCAACGGAGCTGCGTTCTGTCTCTGTCTCTAGCTCGGTGCGAAGTGAAGTTTAAAGAAGTAAGGTCAAGATAGACTCGCTCGTCTTGCAGCGGAACAGGGAGAAGCGAAATTGCTCGAGACTTCCGAAAGAGTACGAAAGGAAGCTCTAGAACGTGCGGAAAAGGCACAACTGGAAGCTGACCTGCTGGTAGCGAAGGCGCAAAGAGAAGTCAAAGAGCTTGCTGCTAAGTCACAAGCACAAGCGGCTAGAGTACAAAAGGGACAAGAGACAAATGCCCGAGAAGCAAAGCGAAAGGCCGCAGAGTTCGAGGAAAAGGCTCGACTGGAAGCAGAAGAACTGGTTGCCCCAAGCTCGACAAAGGGCGATGGACGCACAAAGAGAATCAGAAGCTAATGCACGAGAAGCAAAGCGGAAGGCCGTCAAGTTTGCGGAGAAGGCTCGACGGGAAGCAGAAAAGCAGAACACAAGGTTCGGAACATTGAAATGGAAGCCGAAAGAGTCCGCAGTGATAAAAGGAGATAGTTGCAACTTGCCGAAGCTGAGGCTCAAGAGTGGGAGCAACAATCTGCCGACCATGCATTGCGCAATAGTAAAAAGAGCAGATCTGTTAAATTAGGCTTACCCGCTTCTACCCCCACGCATCAAGATTGCGTGAGTTCAGCTTGAATCCTGAGGCTACTGTGTTTAAGATGCCTGAAGTGACTAGGCCAATAGAGACTCAACCTTTGATGCCGCCATGGAATGCGCATGGTTATTGGTCGGAGCACATGCGATCCGTCATTTGCCGTGCCAGGATATGTATCTGGTGTACAACAGCGGTTCGATTGTTACGATACGCACCTAGAGTTATTTCCGGAGTCACGGGCAATAAACTCTGATCCTTGGGATCGCTTAGTACAAGAACGTTCATTGCCTAGGCCCATCATGACAGAGTTTGACGGAACTCCCATGAACTATNAATCATTTGTGCGTCAGTTCACAGCTTACATANCAAAAAAAACACGTAAATGGACGATATGAGACAAATGTTTTGGTTACAGCATTGCAAANCCGATGTTCGTGAAAATATTGAGCGTTTTGAATTTATTTAAAGATCCTANAGAGGGTGACCGACTAGCGTGGCAAACGCTGTTTGAAAGGTATGGACAGCCACACATAATCGCGCAATATTGTGAGCAGNATCTCAAAAGGGCACCAGAGGTGCAATCGCATGATCCCGAAAGTTTAACGAATCTATCGGTTTTAATGGACAAATGCTTCACGCCCATGCAAGGGATTGGGCGTGTCTCTAGCGTTGACTCAATCGAAGTAATGCTAACTGTGCATAAAAAGTTATCAGTTTCTTGCAGGAAAAATGGGTCTTAAAGTCATCTGAATTAGAGCGGCAAACAGGTCGACGAGCAAAATTTATTTGGCTACTTTCATTGCAGAGGTGAGTACAAACGCCAACTCAATCTTTCGTAAGGCCTTGTTTCCTGCTGTGGAGCGTCGATTGCCAAGGTTAGAGGGAAGGTGTCATCGCACAACATGGTAGTTGCAACGTCCGAAAATGAAAACGCCGCTGCGGCGGCGAGCACCAATAGCGGTGAGGAAACAATATTTGTCCGTGCTGCTCCGCACCACATCATCTGATTTAAGTGTAAAGTGTTCGCTGAATTGACGTCTCGCGAAAGGCGCAATCTCGTTCGCGTTAAAACGTTGTGCTTCAGATGTTTACGCAGCTACCACTTGATCCAAAACGGGCTGCAGCGTGGAAAGCTGGGACAAAAGGATGTCGCATCATAACCTGCTTCACGATTCTAAGCCGTCACCGACCGGAGGTTGTGTCAAAGAATCCAATCGAAGTGGAAACGGTGACTGCAGCACAACTGAGACGACTATGGCCTCGAGTAAGCGTGTCTCAGTCTAAGGTGAATCTTAATGTCGTGCCTGTTGTTCGTTATGGCGGGCAGGGAGTTACCGTTTACGCATTTTTAGATTGTGGTTGCAACGCAAGTTTCTGTCACGGCAAACAAAGAGAAATTCTTCAAGCGACCGGACGTCCTAAATTTCTTACCGTTAATGCGCTCACTGATAGCAGAAAGTTAAACAGCGTTGCCATAAAAGTCTCTGTTCGAGCAGTAGATGGCAGTGAGTGGATCAGTCTCGAGGAGCTTGGTGACAGACGAAATATCGGTAAAACCGAACACTCTACCTTCGAAAAGAGTTCTTAACGCTTTTCCACACTTGCGCAACGTTCACTTTCCGACAATAGATGACGGCACAATAAGCTTGCTAATTGGGGCTGATGTGCCCGAAGCACTGCGTGTACTTGCTGTTCGTCATGGTCAAGGTCGGAGTCCAGATACTATTAAGACACCACTCGGTTGGTCGCTGGCGGGACCGGCGTTCGAGGGCCCGAGTCGGGCAGGCGAAGTAAACGTGGAAGCTGCGAACATTATGTTTCTCCGAGATGAATGATGTGCTAATAATGGGGATTTAGATGATCAAGGAGGCCTAACCTCTTTTTCTCTGTTTCAGCTGACGTTAGAAACGGTTTGGTTCTATGATGGGCATTACCAGTTGCCACTTACGTGGAGGTACGACCATCAGCTTCGACCGGACAACCTGAAAATGGCTCAGAAACGTCCTTCTGAGTTGCAACGCCGTCTGGCAAAAGACGCGGATATGCTATTGCAAGTACGTGGAAAGGATGCAATCGATTTTGGACGCAGGATATGCCGAAGAGGTACCTAAGATGAAATTAAGTCTTCAGGTCGTGTATGGAATTTGCCACATCACGGTGTGACTAATGAAAGGAAGCCTAGTAAAAAGTTGTGTCATTTTTTATTTTGCCGCCGTTCATAAAGGCCTGTCTCTCAACCAAGTTCTAATACAGGGGCCAGATCTGGTCAATAATTTGGTTGGTGTGCTGTTACGAATCCGTAGAGAATCGGTTGCATCGATAGCCGATATTGAGTCAATGTTTCAACAAGTTTATGTCGCGCCACGTAATTGAGACTGTCTTCGATTTTTGTGGTGGCCTGGGAGCGATATATCAAGGGACCCTGTTATCTACCGAATGAAAGTACATCTGTTCGGTGCAACCTCTTCACCTCGCTGTGCAAAGTTTTGCTTACGCAGAGTTGCGAAAGATTTTGGTGCTGAGTTTGAGCCTGTCGTAGCATCGACTGTGGAACGTTCATTTTATGTCGATGTACTGTTGACCGGTGTGCCTGATGTAGAGAATGCGAAGGTTCTGGTTAAAGGATTTTGTTCCATTTTGTCAAAGCTGGGTACCACTTAACGAAATGGTTATCTAATTGTCCTAACGTTTTGCAGAATTTGTCACAGGATAAACCTTCCGATCCACGTCAGTCGTACGGTTTCAGTTATGTTCAAGAGAGCGTTCTCGGAGCCCAGTGGAATGATCGCGAGGACCAGTTTTGCTTGTTGGTCAAGCTGCACATGAATCCGTGTACGTGTCGCGGGTTGTCAACAGCAAATTCCCTGTTCGATCCTCTCGGGTTTGTAGCGCCAGTTGTGTCAGAGGCATGTTGTATTTGCCGCAGCTTATGTCAGCAGAAGTTTGAATATGACGAGCCAATGCCGGAGAGAACTGTGAAAATGGGGAATGTGGTTGTCAAGTCTATCGCAACTGCAACACGTAGCAATTTCGCGTTGCATCGGTCTCAGCTCATATGGTGATATGCAACGGTGCCAATTGCATTATTTGCAAATGCATCCACTCTTGCTTATGACGTTGTGTATTTCTTGCGTTCCGTAGATAACGAAAATAACATCTTATGCTAGTTCATAATGGATATGTCTCATCTAGCTCCTCAGGATGAAGTCTCAATCCCGAGGTTGGAGCTCATGGTAGCAGTTTTGGCCGTCAAACTAGACATGACGGTAAAAGAGGAACTGCGATTGGATCTGCGACCTTCAATATTCTGGACCAAATCCTCGATCGTTCTTCAAAGTATACGAAATGATCGTAAGCGATTTCCTATGTTCGTTGCCGGAAGGCTGGCCTTGATTTGCAAGCATACTTGCGTGGCTAGTTGGAAGCACGTACCATCGGAACAAAATCTGCCCGATCTGCTTTCGCGAGGTGCTACAGCAAAAGTTCTTGGTAAGACTAAAATGTGGTTTAATGGCGCGGACGTTTTGTCAGAGGAACCGGCAGCTTGGCCGAAGAAATATATTGATTGTGAAGTGCAGTGACGCATCCAGACCAGGCGTTTGGTGGGGCAGTCAAATAAGGGGCTCCAAAAAGTCTTCACTTGTTTAAATACCCCAGGTTCCCTGCGACAATCGTTGGGTATCACACAAGTGGTTACCTGTTGTAGCCGAAGAAAATGGCTATTTTTGTTGCTCGAACTATTGAATCTTTCAGTGATTCACCACAGTTTTAAATCACCTTTCATCATTAATTCACAAAAGTTTGAAGCACGTCCAAAAAGATAGGTCCTATTTTTCACAAGCTACACAAAACTGAAAACGGTATGGGTGTCCCAAACAATCTTTTATGTCTACTATAGGTATTGGAAAGATATACACAGTGGTCCCCAACCCTTTTGTAACCGCGGGCCAGTCGTTGCTTGACAATTTTACCGCAGCCCGGGAGTACTCTTGCAACACTGTTTATATTAGAAAGAATCGACCAATCACATACCCAGAAAGCGAGTGGTGTCACCACCAGTATACATTCTGTAATTTCGCGTAGCAGGGCTTGAGGACCACTGCCCTAAGCATGCTGCGCGCTAGAGTTTGACGCTGTTTTGGATATCCGCACATCGGAAAAACAATGTCTGAAACGTATTCCGAACTGCTTAGAAGTAGAAGCTTTCTTCTTACACTAGGAAGTGACAACTCATGTTCTAAGTTAGGAGTAGAATAAATAACAAATTGACGATCACATTTCCAGACGAAGGTTGTGCAGTTACATGCACATGAAAAGCATATTTATTGCTGAATCGGCAAAAACAAAAAACAAATGATAGACATTTGCTATGACATTACTCCCATTTTAGGTAGCTCTGCTGGCTATCATGAAAAACGATCTCATAATTGCTTGATAGGCTCAAACGGGGTTGAAAGCATATTGGTTTAAAATACATTTAACGCCACTAATATAAGAATAATTTCAATCAAGAAGTGTTTAATACTGTTTCAAACATTGTGACACTGGATTGCTGATGTGAAGAAAAAGCATCAATCTCACTAGTCCAGAACATGAAGAAAAGATGTGACACTGTTCAAAAGTAGGGGCAGTCGGGATGGCACCATCAAAACCACAGTGAATACCTATAAATTCAAGCTCTAGTCTCCCTGAAAGTCAATTTCCAATTTTGTGTATACATGTTTTAAGGTACCCCCAGTGCTGTTGATCTGACGATGGATCTGCTATCCAGGCCAGCAAACACAAGTGAGAAACAGCCTATAACCAAAACCATGAATCTCAGCCAATCCCACATATAGCAGTGAAATAGTTAAAATTTGCCTTGGTTCTCTGCCTTTCTACTCAAATTTACGTGATTTACGCGGAATGATCTTGCCCAGGGCCTCCAAACTTTTTAGTCCGAGGCCCAAACAAGGTATAACAGAACATGTGCGAGGGCCAGACGTCTTACGTAATGTGATTGTTTTGGGGTATGTTATATTCTACCAAATCAACAAATTTTTGTAAATATATTATTTTTTAATCAATGACAAAATTTCGTCGCAGACCGTAGTTTGGACCACTCCTGATCTAGCCAATAAGCTGCGCATTGTGCTGTTGGTTGCAGATTTCCCTAACCATGCCAAATTGGCCTTTTCCTAGTCGGGATGACCTGTCTACGCAACAAAAGGTTCAAGACAAAACCATATGGCATTCCCCACCGCGTATAGCCAACTAATCATTCCACCAAGCTGCTGACAGATGGCATTTTGTCAAAGTTTCTGCATTACAGCCGACTGCTGAGTACCATGGTTTGTTGAGGCGCATCGTGCTAACACGTAGTGATTCAATGCTACGTTGCGCTGGGCCGGATTAAGGGGAGGGTAATGGGGTCAATTGCCCCGGGCTCCCCGCTCGAAGGGGCCCCCGTGATGACAATTATTTGTTTTAAATAAAATATTCGTTTGAAAACTTGTCGCGATTCAAAAGCGATACAAGAATGCAAATCTGCCGATCTTACATTAAGTAGCATGTATTGATTTCTCTACAAGTTTGACTTTGTACCAGTTTAATAATCACTACTGAATATAAACATTTTCGGTTTTGTTCAATGCAAATATATTTGAATTTTGTTTGTAAATTGTTCCTAATAATCGTTATTTTGGCATGGGTATGGTTATCTACAGTGGCGTGTCTAGGGTATAGCAGGCGTATCGTTGCCGTGCCAGTTAAGCAAAAAATATTAACTCATGAACGAAGAGATTTGTTAGTTTTGTTTAGAGCTAGCTTTTTGTGCCAGTGGTTTGGCTGTAGCACGTTTAAACGTGGTGTTGCTCTTGTACACGTAACTTATTGTACCATCCAAATCAAATGTGATTAATTTCAAACAGAAATGTCGTTGGTAGTTGCAATACGTTGTGCGATTTTTTGCAAGATTTACAATTTGGTCAGCCAATAAAATGTATAATTTATGATAACGTCATTATTGGAATGTTTTCGTATTCTTTATAACACCGTGGTCCAACTGCTTTTGACCTACGTGTCATTTTACAAAAACGTGACAATTTGCGGGCCACTTCTAACAAAATGATGTGTAAAACAACAGATTTACAAGATGAAAACTGAAGAAGCGGGTGCGTCATTGAAATTATTACACAATAGCAATTTATTACAAACGTCTATCAGTGGGTTGCCTGTGATTGAGGCTTCTCTGACATTTGCAATACCAGTGCTAGTGGCAGCAAGCCGGAGACTATCGTCCAGTGTTTCGTCTGCCATTCGATTTCTGTTTTCAAATTTGACTTGCTTCATCGTAGAAAATATACTCTCACACACGTATGTGTTTACACACATCGAGTGAATTTTTAGTGTGAAATCTTTCAGTTTGGAAAATCTATCTTTGCTGACTTATTTCTGGACGTTCTCTACCGTCTCCTCTAACGCCGTTGATATTGTACATTTTCATTAAGAGATGTTATGTAAATCGCACAAAACATTAAATCAATACTAAGAAAGGTGGCAGGCCTTAAAAATCCTATCGGGTAGCATGTGGCCGCCGGGCCTGTATAGTTGGACCAAACAGTTTTATAATAAAAATAAATGACTAAAAAAGTATGTTATGGTCCGTATGGATAATTTATAATTTTATTTGCTGAAACAAGTAAAGAAAAAATATACATGCATCCTCTGTTTTGAAACATTTATTTGCTTCATTGCTTATCTTTCGTAAAAATTGTGCTTTTCGAATTATTAAAAGTTTAAACTTTGCCATGGGCGCCTGTTTGCATAGATACGCCACTGATTATACTCGTGTATCACGCCTACTGCACAGATGTCACGAAAACGATATTACAATATAATTTGCGTGCTAAAGCTATACCTGCTGTGTTTGCTGTTTGGCAGGGTTGCCAAACTGTCTTCGCCAAAAAAGCTAGACCTTGTCCCCAAAAAGCGAGATAGCCGTCTTACGACATACACACATGAAACATGCATACAGGGGCGTAACGAGGTTAGATGGCTCCACGCCCGTACCCAGCTTGGGACACCAGAGGAGGCGAAGAGTTTTCTGAGAGTGGCCCAAATTTTCTAAACTATGTCCAATACATTTAAAACTATGTTCAACATATTTTTCCAGGGGGGGAGAAAAATTTTCTTGAGTGTGTTAAGAATTTCTTGTACCCATAGGTACGTTTTCTAGCGTTCTTGAGTTTCGCCGCTGTTTGTCATTGGGCGATGCGCGTTCGATAAGCGGCGCGCTGTCTTGAATTGTTTAAATGTGCTTCGTTCGTCAACTGATACTTGTTTGTCAGTGTCTTGAAGCCGGTAAAAGCATCGTGTAGAATGGTGCGCTTAGTAAAATATATGAAATGTTGATTCCGTCCTACAGGACCAAGGAAAGAGATTACCAGTTTACAAGTGCAGGTGCGTGCGGTCAACCAGACTTCAACAGTCTTGTTAGGGAATTGGGATCACCGGCACCTGCAAAAATTTCTTTAAAATCCAAAGTCCTTAAGATAAAACAATCGAGATCAGCACCGAATTCCTTATTTCTACATCACGGCCCAAACAGAAATTCTGAATAAGATTTTTTGATACCATGTCAAGAACTTAGATCACATGATCAATTTGCACCACTCTGAGGACTGAGGAGTTGCAAATAGAAGTGGCGTAAGTTTCANTGCTGTTTACTGTAGCTTGTCCAGAACTACCGCAATTGCTACGACAAAGCAAAAAGCATCGATGGCTGTACATTAACGAAAAGTGGCTTGACCAGTTGCTGATGCTATCTAGAACGCAAACGTACGTTTGCCTCTTAACAAATTGTGTGATTAAACTTTTCCTTTCAGAATGTAAGCTTTTACATTTGATGTTGGGTGACGGCAGAAGACCACATTCTTCCTCTGCTTCTTACCACGAGGCGTTTGAAGTGAACGTTCTTGCCCAAGGAGCGTAACAGCAATTCACTCACTGACCGTGGGTCGAACACAACTTTAATTGCAAGGAAGACACTCTACCACTGAGCTGTCGCCACCCGACCACTCAACACTGCTATTGTTTCAACTTGTGTTTTGAGAAACAAAGAACAATTAATAGGTTCCTGACTTCGCAAATTTTTTGTAGACATAATCTAGAAAACTTTACAAATGGTGATATGCTGCATCCTAAATTTTAAACTTAACCAAACTGGAAAAGTCAGACGCGAGGGCCAAATCCGACCCGCGAAGCCATTTTGATCTGACCGCAAGGGCATTTTGGCATTAATAACATATTTACTAAAAAATTGTTGATTTAATAAAATTCAACATATCCTAAAACAATCTCACTACGTGAAATATCTGTCTCTCAAACTGTTGTAGTAGCTTACATGATCCTCGAACAAAAAAGTTTGGGGGTACCAACTGTATATCAACACACGATTTCGAGAGTACTTGTTATGCCAATGAACAGACGTCATACTTGAAAGTTCTGAAGTAGTTTGTTTTTGCAGAGGAATGGCTATTATAGATGTCTCTGAATATCTGATCAATCCAATATAAGCAGTTCCGTCGTCTATGTCCTCACTGTCAAATAATATAAGTTAAGTATTTTCCATTCGTTTTTTTTCTAGCATTTAATGCAAATAACATTTTTCAAATGAGCACAGTTGTAAAGAGATTTTTCAAGCAACCGTCAAGTTCAAGGTCCAGATCTACATACCATTCTACTCTGTAAAGCAATAATTATTTTTGAAATTTACGTCCAATGGTTTATCAGTAGCATCCCATAAACTCGCGTGTTTTGCGACTTCGTTGTTGAGAAAGTTTTAACAAAATCGACTTACCTGAATGAACGTGTCACAGAGTTTATCCAATTTAACGCTTNCTTATAGTTCTCTCTTCGTACGCTTNCAGAATCATCAAGAAGAAATATTATGTCGACTATTAACCCGGTNTTTGGGCACCCTAAACACGAAAATATACTTTTTATTCTGAAGATCATGTCTTAAAACAGTGGCTCCCAACCGGGGAGAAATTTCATGAGTGAGTTCAGGGAGGAATTTCCACTTTATAATTATGTTTCCTATAAATGTGATCTGAGTCATCGCAATATAAAACTTCCATCCACCTTGCTGAATTTGTGTAATAGGGGAGGGATGAAAAGTTCATAAATGAGCAAAAGGAGGGATGCATCAGAAAAGGTTGGTAACCACTGTCTTCACCAGATGTAAGTACCGCTTTTTTACCATTGAGGCATATTTGTGCAAATCTACAATCCAAAGGATTAATAGCATTTGAAAACATGTGCCAATGTCACGGAGTTCAAAAAATGTTCACTGACATTTTGCTATTGGAAGAAAAATGTTAAGGACTCCAGCACTAAAAGAAACGCAACTGTTAAGGTAATAACTCCACTGTAAACAATCACTTTGTATTCAACGTTAAGGCAAAAAATCTGCGGCGAAGTGGTGTTATCCGAACGATACATATACTGTGCAAAAGTTTAAGAATTTTGCCTAAGCGTCTGGGTAACACCGTAATGTTGTAAATCGCAACTATACAAATGTGATCGATGATAATGTTAACGCTTTCTTAGCTTTGGAGAGAGTTGTATTGCAGTCCAAGCATAATGTTACAATTTCATTTTAGTTTTCGCAACTGTTTCGTATTAATCAGAGATTTTAATCTTAATATTGAAAGGAAACTGCGTTATATCATGTTTCACAATTTATACACTATAACTCAGGTCTGAGATAAAGCAAAGCAGTAACTTAAATAAATTAATAATTAATCAAGTCATGTCTCATCAAGGTCAAACCACGACTTGCCTTTTTCAACGTTCTTGCAACACAAGCAGGCCCGTAACCAGCTTGTGACATAGGGAGAGCAAAGAGTTTTCTGAGACGGGTCCAAATTTTTGAAACTATGTCAAACAGTTTCAAAATATGTCCAACACATTTTTCCAGGGGGAGCGAAAAGCTTTCTAGGTGGGATTCGCCCTCCCCTGCGCTCATCCTGCGTACGGGCCTGAACGCAAGGAGCACTTTTTCTAAGAATAACGCAAGTTGCAAGTTTTTCTTCTCACTTTGTTCTGTCGCTACTGAGAACATATTTGCCTTCATTTCACGGATTAGTGTTATGCAAGGTTTTGAATACAAAAAAATTTAGGTAAAAAAATCTTTGAAAATTTAAAGCGATTTCCCTCTTTTTTTATTGATTTCAAATATGATGGTTTTAGATTTAGAGAATGACTGCATCCAAAATAAAGCTCTGCTCACGAGGTCAAAAATTCTTTTGTAGGTAACTTGAAATTTTCTCAAATGATTCATTAACTACGCAAATAAGGAAATTTTACAAAAAATTATAATGCAATACTCAAAGTCTAATGCTCTAAACCTCTCGTTACTGGAATTTTCCACGTGACAGGACTTCATTGAAATAACATTGAAAATATTATCTTGTTGAAACAGCATGAATTAGACATTTTTAATGCCGAAACAATTGTTGTAGAAGCTAAATTTATACTTTCTTCAAATGGACTGGAACACGTAAATCTCCTATGTAACGTGATACTTAAATTGTATACATCATTTGTTTGTCATGGCATCTATATTTGTTTGTCATCCATTTAATCCAAAACCGGCCAAGTGGCAATGTTGTTTGAGCACGCGTCATCAACGCCGCAGACCACTCATGATAATCCGAAAGGTGTAAAAAAAGCGAGTTTAAATGAAATTGGACTATGTTATCGCTAATTCGAGCGGTTCATCTACGCTTTTAGGAGATTATATCAGCAAAATTGCGTTGATAGTCAGTCAGTGTTAATGCGAGTTTTTTCCATTGCCTGTTTGATGAAAGACATCTATTCAAACGCAATTCGCATAGCTTGTAACCATTAGTGCAATATTTTCTGATCAGAAACTCGATCCCTTTTCAATTTTACTGTCTAGAATACCCTTTCAACCATTAAGCTGGTTCTATAACGAATTTTTGTTTGCAAAANTATTTTTAACAGAATATATAAACTCTTACAAGCCCCGCCTGCGTTTTTTACTGCTTGTTTTCNAATTTGGATTCGTTTCCATTAATTGTCCCCAACACTTGCCTGCCCTGTATTTCCCAAGAAGTCAAGATTTCCAAACATATACCGCATCGNAAATATATGCATTTATGAAAATGAAGCCTGGAGGGTCTTCAGTGAATATTTCCTTTTGCAAATTATACAGTCTTGTAATCGTCTTGCATTGGCAATTTAAAAGCATGTTTTTGCGTAAAGATCTTTAAAAAAACGAGCAAACAATAGAAAATATATTTTCTACAAAGAAAATACCTTAGAAAAGCTCAAATATTCATTGATCGGAGTAGCAAAAGTACTTTAAGAATTACCATGCCTAATCAAATCTATGAATGACAAATACAGTACCAATACTATTCGAAACAAGTTGAACTTAGAGAAACACCAGCGGTACTTTAATTTACTGTGATTGTTAAGTTAGATTTCAAAAATCTGGCAGCAAATTGATCCGCAAATGATGTGAAAAAAGCAACGCATGCTTTCTGATCACCCGTTTGCTTACCTTTTACAACAACACCTTACACTAAAAAAACTCAAATTAAAAACAAGAAAAAGACTATTTGAGTCATTCAGCACAGGAGACCTTGAAGATCATAGCCCAAAAACACTAAATTTAAAAGGGTTTGCAAACTCATCTCTCTCAAACCCCATAACCTCTGGATTGAGGCTGCTTTGTTTCGGCAAACGTCACTTTATTCTAAAGCAATCGACATTGAAAGAAAACAAGCTGCTAAAAATCTGTTTAAGTTCAGCTCTTGTTCTGTATTTTGTGACACTTTTTTGTCCTTTTATCAAGAAATTCCTTCGACTGACCTCATTTTGTTTTCCTTTTGCTTTCAAGTATTAGCACCCCATTTAACGACCGCTGTTCTTTCGTATTTTAGAAAGAATTTCTGACATTTGCTACACCTGTTTCCAAATCTTCAAAGGTTTAAAGGAGTGTATAGTTTTTGCAATCTTAAATCTCGTAAGATATACGCAATGCTGCATTAGGAGAAGACAATTTCTTTTAAGGGAAAATATCTTATATTTTTTGTTCTGACATCGAAATGTTGGTATTTGCTTTTTCAGTTTTTGTAAAATTCTCAGCAGCTGTGACTGCAACAAGAAACGCCTATTTATTTTATAAACATGTTTGCACTATACTCCTGCGCATGGGTGTAACGCGTTTGTTTTTTAAGTCACTTGAACACCAGTCCACTCTGGGTGTTACCATTAAACTTTTTCAAGCCAGTTGACGCCGCAATGCAGCAAATGTGATGTTCAAGCTAAAAAAACACAAGCGAACTTTTCTCACAACTATTGACAACGAGAGATTTTTATTTCTTTATCGTTTATAACAGCGGTTTTCAACCTAGTTTGTACATCGACCCATTGTAGCAACCCACTATAAGCCAACGATTTCCATTTAAAACTCGAATAAAGAAAATGTAACACAGCTGTGTATGTTTACATAAAATATCTACTCGCGACATCTCCAAAAATGGTTCACGACCGTTTAGGGTCGTGACCACAGGTTGAAAACTACTGGTTTGTAATCTCTGAAGTCGCTTTTGCTTAACGGAAAGAGTTGGTAGTACAAATGGATCTACTCCAAGGGTATCGATGCACACATTTTTTAAATTTCTTGACGTGAAAACATGCGATTTTTCTTTCACATCTCTGAAAACGCTTCAAATGCTGATGTTTCTCAAACTGGAAACAAAGTATGTTGCAATTTTGGAGTGTATATTAAAATGGGCTCAAAACCATTGTCATGATGTAATAGAAAAGCAAAGCTGGTTGATCGATTGTTGTGCAGATATTGTGTAGTAGTAAAGGTGGGTGCACTTTTAGTTATTCGCATACCTAAACAACAATAACTTTCAAACAAACTCGAAAAACTTTAATTCGCATGCAATAACTTCATATAATAAGACTACCAAAGCGAGTAAAGCACGGAGAAGGTAGCTCTGTCAGCAGCGTGTCCATTGGATTCGCGTTGAATTTGTAACAAGCTCCGACCATTCGTTCAGTGCTGTTTGTACCGCTGCATTGGAAATAATACTGAGGGGCGCACACCTGGAAATAGTACCCATATTGGAACGACAAACGTATGATCATTTTGATTCAATCATTTCGTAACGAGTGTATCAATATATGGCCATGCTTATTTGTAGACGATAATACTGGTTATTTTGAAATAGGTTCTCAAAAGAAAATACTTTGATTGAAAAAAGCTTTAAAAACTAAAAGTACTTTTCAATTGCTTTTTTGTTTTGTTCAAAGTTTTTGATATTTAAAACAAACTAAAGAAANTTCACTAAAGAAAACAANTGATATCCTAGTNTTGAGCTTTGTGAATCATGATTCATATTCAAGAACGTTTTTACGTAGTGAAATCATTGTTTAATTTTTATTTGGAATCANGCTTTACATCAACACAGTGAGTATCAAATTTCTGAATACCGNTAAATAAAAAGTAGAAATTAGGACACAAAATACAGTAGAANCGATTCATTTAACAACCCTGAAATATCTNTCAAAAGAAGTGGAATACACTCCAGCAAACAAAAGGTTTCAGAGATGTCTTACCGTCGCTTCATTTGTTGTTGGGATCACATCAATGGATAAACCAACTGCTCCAGTTTTTTCTTTGAAAAGAAAGCAATATTCGCGTTATGTTTTCAGTGCGCCAATCAACGTAGTACATCTGATAATATTTCGGGAAATATTTAGCTTTACGATTTTGAAATTCTTGTCAATTGTGGATTGCGAAACCAATCGTTACGTGAATCAAGTCAATGAATCGATTCCAGTCAGGTTTTCTAAAAAATCTGTGGCGTCTCGTACCGACTCTCAATTTTTCAAAAGACACTGTATTGTGTATTGCGTAACGTCTTCACTCCCACACGCAAGGCGTTAGACTTTAAAACAGGCATCGCAGTATAGAGAAAGACACAAATACATGAAAGAGGAAGAGGATATATACATGGGGGTAGTAGAAAGAATCCGCTTGATGGCGCTAATGATTTTGCTGCACTTTGATGAAATACAAGCCATGAAGACTAGGCCGTACCAATTTTGGGCGAATGTCTCAGATCTCTATGCAAGCTGGTCAAAAGATGGAGTTGGCCTCATCATTCACAAAAATGACAAAAAAAGTTGAATCAATTGTTGTTTGACGACTCCTCTATGAGCATTTCCATGGAAACAACCCAAAAAATAGAAAAATGCAAGATCTCAACAACTGAAAGAGCTAGAACAAAAATTTTTTTTGTAAATGAACCAGAATTACCATTTTCCTGTACGCATTTAATACATTAATTGCTTATTTTATATGGTTTTTAAAATATTTACGATTTCTTGTTTGTTTGATGATAAGCTAAGTTTATGATTTTTGATGCTGACTGGTACTTGTATGAAACTCAAGTAGAGAATTTAGAGAAAAATCTTGTTGAACATTGTAATCCACACTGTAATGATCAGCC
>JGI24021J15306_10002682_pt1 | contig 19490 bp, 9 predicted proteins | sample Ectturendosymbi1_FD_15306 | JGI IMG/M metagenome (IMG submission 15306)
CCCTTACCACTGCTAACGGCAAACGGAGTAGGTTAGGACGCCTCAAAAGTGGTGTCCCACCAGGATCTGTCCTAGCACCCCTTCTCTTCAACATCTACACCTCTGACTTGCCAACCACCGTCTCTAGAAGGTATGCATAGGCCAATGACCTTGCAATCATGCATCCTGATGGAGATTGACAAACAGTGAAAGTGGTGCTACGCAAAGACCTGGCAACCGTAGGTTAATACCTCCAGATCTGGAAGTTAAAGCTCAATACTACAAAAGCAGTGTTGGCAGTCTTCCACCTCAACAAGGAAGCTAAACGTGAGCTGAAAGTCAAACACCTCAACGAAACCGTGCTCTTTTAGTCGGAGCCCACATACCTCGGAGTAACGTTGGACAGGACACTCACGTACCGCCGACACTTCGAGTCACTTCGCAAAAAGTTGACATCACACGTTGCACTCTTGAGACAGCTTGCTGGCTCTGGCTGGGGTGCTGGAGCAACAACGCTGCGAACAGACACGTTAGCCCTGGTCCATGCAACAGCAGCGTACTGCGCTCCTGGATGGTGCCGCAGCGCTCATATCCGCCTTATCGACCCCGCCATCAGTCTCACATCGGCCTCACTGACCCTGCCATCAACGACGCCTTGCGAACTATGACTGGATGCCTGCGTCCTACACCAGCAGACGATCTTCTAATCCTTGCAGGCATCCAACCTGCTGAGCTCTGTCACAAAGGAGCCACACAGTCTCTAGAACTCCTTACCATGGCGTCTGGACATCTGCTCCACTCAGCGCTCACCTGTTCATCGAGTGGGAATACAAGGCATCTGAAATCGAGACACCCGTTTGTACCCGCTGCACAACAACTCATCAGCTCATCTGACGACAATAACAGAAGTGCGGCGCTCTGGTCGGATCACCGATGGAATGCGGAAAGAGTGGAGAGCACTACGAGACCCCGTACTTTCATCCTCGACTCACCTCGCTGAAATAGCCCTACCAAGCACAGCGTGGGTCCGGCTCAACCGCCTCCGTACCGTTGTCACACGCTTCCGCTCCTCTTTGCATAAACGGGGTATGGCCGTGTGAGTGTGGCGAAGATCAAACCGTTGGCTATATTGTCTTGCAATGTCCATGCATCGACCTCCCAATGGATTGCACGGCTCTGGATGATGAGACAATCGATTGGCTGTTCAACACCTGGCTCGAGTTCTAGTGCGGCCAAGTAGTGGACTGAAAGAACTGGCTCAAACGATGATGTTGATGAAGCAGCTTGTGCTTGCGTGCTGTAGACATTCCTATCTAAACCAACCCCACTGTGCAGTTTTTATATGTGTTAAATAAACTAATAATAAAACTTAAGGTTTTATCATCTGCAGCTTTTCCTCCCCAATTGCTCCCTAGAACAAATTTCCTCCCAGGAATAAAAAATTCTTCCCATAGTGAGCCAAGTGGCTCCCGTTTGAGAACCACTGGTCTAAATGAAGTAGATAGACTGTCACAGCAGAGTCGACGAGGATGTAACTATTGGAAGCTGCAAAGTCAACAGTTCAAAAACGGTTTGGTGCTGCTTGAGTTCTCTTAACAGGGCCTTACCTTAAGCATGCACTTCACCGGTTTGCAGCTGCGTGCTACCAAGCGAGAATGAAAAGTAACACTAAAATACTGAGGATATTATGTCTCTACCACGGTTGTAGTGGGGCGGGAACGCGTGGGAACGGCGTTCCCACACCTTTTTCGCGTTTTGCTTTGAAATGGCTTTGAAGCTGTTTCAAAATTGCTATTTTTTTGGATGCGTTCGCATACCTTTTTTGTTAGCACTACATCCCTGGTCTCTACAGAAACCGGAATATGTTATAAGTGAGTGACAATGCACTCGAGTAGCAGGTCGAGAAGTTCATTTAACTTGGGGTGGTATTCGCAAATGACGGAAAGCGGAACAAGGAGGTTGATAGGCGGATTGCTAAAGCAAACGCAGTATTGCCTTATTGCGTAGGCTTTATCGTTCTGTGGTCACAAAACGGGAGCTTTCAAACATGGCAAGCTGTCAGTTTTTAAATCGGTTTTTGTTCTTACCTATGGTCGTCAATCATGGTAAGAACTAGGGCCACCAAATTTTTGACCTAAAAACGCAAAACTTTGACTTTATTTTGACCTATAAATTTTCTGCGTTTGCAACTGCGAAATAATTTCGGCCACACGTGTTGAGGTTAACCTAGAAGCATATTCATGGTCTCTATCCGTCGAAATTTTAAAACATGTGCTTGTTTACCTTTGAGGTGATATTATGATAAGTGCATTAATAACTACAGTAGAGACAAAGCTGAGAATATCATAAAGTTGAAAGACTGTATGCATAATGGATAGAGCATTTACCAAACCAAGTACTGTAAGACCAGTTTTCTTGCCTTACCACGCCTATCCTACATATCAATTGTCCAGTAGCGGTCAAAACAACATTATTACGTCAGAAATTGCAACAAATCCATTATTATTACAGAATTGCAAATAAACTTACAAAAGCATATCAATATCTGTTGTTTCAGTTTCTAAAATACCGATAAAGAAAAAAAAACTGTGCTGCAAGAAAAGTTTGACCCGACGATAAATTTTGACCTAATGATAAATTTTGAATTTTTTTGACCTAATAACTTGGGATTCTTTCGTGGTATGAGCGTGTAATTTGGTTTGTGGACGTTTCATAAACTTTGAAAAAGGAAGAAAAATTTTGACTTGATTGACTTTTGGTTGCCCTAGTAATGACTAAAGGAATACTATCCCAAGTGCAAGCGGTAGAGATGGGATTCGCGAAGAGTTGACGGCGTGACACTTCGCGACAAAGTGCGCAGCTGTGAAATTCGTAATGCCCTGATGTGGAACAACTTTTTCGAATAGAGAGATAGCAGTTACGATATTTCGGTCATGTGAATTACCATCGGCGTCGGAAGTGGGAAGCCTTGGCACCCCTTGGTTTTTGAAATTTGACATTTCCTATTAATTTTTAGAAAAAAAAGTTTTCGTAGCTTCGAGAGGGTAAAATAAAATTTCACCACTTTTGGCCCGTCCCCTCCTCCCTGGAAAAATCCATTTGGCTACCCCTGGAAAATTCCACTATTTCCACCCCCCTTCGAAAAAATCCTTCCGACGTCCATGCATGTGACCAAAATGCACCAGTAAATTGACGAGGCACGTCCTGCCGGCTACATCCACGGGAAAGCAGCCCAGAGCTCGACCAAGGACCACGTGGCGTGAATACATCTCCGAGTCCGAACGTTATTTTTCCGTCTTGGCGTGGACCCAACAGAGCTGTCAGAGATTACTGAAAACCGCGAAGTATGTCATAACCTCTCGGAGCTGGTGCCCCCCGCGATCCTACCAAAGGAAAAACGAGTGACTGTTAAAGGTGAAGGGGTGGAAAAACATTTTCACGCGGTGGCATTAACTATAAGTTGGTGCAATCGAAAAGACCACAAAGAGCAACTGGGGACGAAGCGATCCATTAAAACTAGCAAATGTCTTCTCGTGGCTATCACGCACGCATGCAAGCGCAGCGTGAGAATGAAATAGGTGCAGCTTAATGAATTGTTGCTGCACCGCAGCACGATCAAGAAATCAACTCCTTTCAAGCGAACGAGACAGTTACTTGGAACCGCTGCGCGTAGGAAGCACGTTGGTGTTTGACTTCAGAAGCCAAGTAGGAAGGCAAAGCTGTTGTTTACGTTGAGGGAAGCGAAAAAATGTGAACTTGCTGCAAGCTACATGCTTGCTTTTACAACAAAGCCCGGATTACAGAAAAATATAACTGCTGAGCACTTGAAAAACAACGGATACGACCTAAAGCCTTGGAAAAAAATAAGAGTTGTGTTCAGTGTTTTTAACAAAATACATGGGAGCCTTGACACGTAAATACATGGCGCCGTTCGTAAAAATATCATATCGGACAGATTTAGCACAAAAAAAAACGGTAAATCAGTCAGATTTAGTTTCATCGGAGCAGATTCAGAATACTGTTCCGATATAATTAAAATTGATCCAATATAACAAAATTTGCTCCGATTTAGCTAAATCTGCTCCGATGTAACTAAGTTTGCTTCGATTTAGCTAATTCTGCTCCGATATAACTAAATCTGACTGATTTAGCAGTTTTTGTGCTACATCTGTCCGATATAATTTTTTTTTACAAACGGCACCGCATACGAAAGGCTTCTGTGAATGCGTCAGAAGGCCTAGGTGGCAAGTACCTCGCGTGCACTGTGGCAATAGAGAAAAGCAATAACAAAAGAAAGTTCAGCCTTCTTTTTCAGATCTAGCAGGAAAGCATTACCATTGCTGGGTTGAAAAACGGGGGAAAGGTGAAGGCACTACTGTGCTGGAAAAGAAATGCGAAACCTAAGCTCCATACACTGCATGCAGACGACAGCACGGAAAGCTGAGAACACAGGTGGAGTTTGGGAGATTCCAGCAACGGAAAATGTCAGAAACGAAAGCAGACTTCCCAGTGAGAAAATTCTGGTAAAAATCGCTTAGTAACCAACGCGGAGCAGCAGATTAACTCATTACGCACAACGATCGTGTATTTTTCTCAAACTCGCCCTTAAAAATAGATGTTTTATTAAAGGTTTGGGGAACCTGCGGCCCGTGTGAACATTTAGTACGACCTGCATCAGAATTTTCGTTACCCAGGTTAGAGGTATCAGGACAATTGCCAACTGGACAATTGCCAACCGGAGAACAGCTTCTGTGAAACGTAGTTGTAGCCAAGTGGTTTATCTTACAACGCTTCGTAGACAATCTCTCCGGTTGGAAGTTGTCTTGGTTGTTAATTGTATTGTAGGCAATTGTTTGGTTGGTAGTTGTCCGATTGGCAATTGTCCGGTTGTCCTAGAACCCAAAGTCACAGTAGAACACAACATCGCGTCAAAACCAAGCTCCACGATGAGCAAATATTTTGACAGTGAGTCAGGAAACGTGTCTCTCGCTTTTTCTTATTTTTTTCTCTTTTTTTTCTTTAGAAAGACAAGGGAAAATTTTTAAGATAAAATTAATTATTTTCGCATCCTGCCAGCGATATTTCACAACATCTGCGGCCCGCGATAGTAAATAGGTTCCCTATCCCTGTTTTATAACGTTAGCAACGCAATTCCTGTGCAGCGTATTTTCACCTACTAACATGAAATGATGCAAGGGCAACGAATAGCGGACAGCGTTGTGGAAATAAAAACTCGCCTTCGTGTATTCTTTTGCAAGCAGTTCTTATTGCGTGGTTAACGTTTAATTTATACCCAGTTTCCTACATACTGTATGATGGCTTTCCATTGTTTGTTTATGGCATCGCGACTTGGAATCTGACTTTATCAACAACATGTTTGCTCTCGCTAACAGCCAGTTAGTTAAAAAAGCATTGCGTTAGATTGCAGCTTGTGAAACACGTGCTCAGTTGAAACTTAACATCAGCATGACTCTGCATTACGCTTAAATAAGAGAAAAACGCCGAAGGTTCAGCGGGTTGGGTTTTGATCCGTTGTGCAGCAGCACTGAGAACAACGAGGCTTCTATTCAACGTCATGATATTTGTGACGCAGGATCACAAATTGTAAAAATTTTATTGAATTTGTTAAAGTTTCATTCCTGAAAGCAAATCTGTGCAGTGTGGACTTCGAGATGTTGTTTTGAGTGCTATATGAACTTGTGCGGACTGCAGCGAAAGCATTGTGACATGAAGACATTGCGCTTGACAAACAGTCTGTGACGTAAAGTTTTCCGGCGAATCTATGTACGTCGCAGGTTCGTAAAACCTGAAAAACACATGCTATATAAATTATGCCCCCTTCTGATAGAGCACACTTCGAACAACGGACTTTCTGCAGTTAGTTTGCCTTCGAATTGCCATGCTTTTTATTCTGACATCAGTTTGATTTTCAAATGTGAAGTGATCAAAGTATAAAGTTCTGACCGGTGGTATCACATCTCGAGGCCACTTGGCCTTGCGCTATGAAGTTCATTAGCATATTTGTTGGAGTAAAAGTACAGCTTTATGTCTAATAAATACGAATGTAGTATGACGCAAGGTATCTTTCAGACGTCATGATGACAATAGCAAATATCAATGTGTGTTAAATAGAAAGCCACTTAGAATGAAGTCGACTATAAAGCAGTGGAAAATAATTAAATTAATCGAACCATTCATCAAACATTTTTTCTCATTTGAATGTTCAGGCCCTACCCCAAGGGTGTGCAACAATAGCATAGGGCAGTGGGTGTGGCGCACGTGATGACAGAAAGTAAGGCTCAGCCGAACAGTGATTTTAGTTTAACCTCAAATGCAACAACAGACGTAGAAACATTTCAGAAATTTCGTTCAGCAATTCTGCAAGTGTACAAATAAGGAAGTAACCTATACTTATTCATTGATATTAAGACAAAAAAACAAACCCAATTAATAGCAAAAATGTTTTTAACTTTGAAGAAACCAGAAACAACCGTATTTACTCGATTGTTAGCCGCCCTTGATTGTAAGTCGCACTTGAACATAGATCACCTAAGCCTCTGCTGAGATGCTTATTCGTAACCCTGGCAATGATGCTTACACCACAACTGCCGTCTGTTCACCATAGTTCCACAGGTGACTGATGTGCACGTGATGCTGAAGGGAATAGAATGTGAAAAGAGAGTTTGTTCGAAAAAACCTAGCCAAAGAAAAACTGAGCGTCATCTGTATCTTTCGATAAGGTAAAGAAAGAAAAAAATATAAGCCGCACGGAATGATGAAAAAATCTTTATAAGCCGCGGCTTACAGTCGAAGAAATACGGTACACAGAAAGTATCTTATCTTTAGCAGGCTTCATTAATCGACTGGTCAAGCTTTGCCTTTTTGTCTCTGGCACCTGCTTTCCGATTTGATTTGCACAGAATAGCTGGAAAAATCTGGGCAACGGCACAGTCGTGTGAGTTGAGCAACGGAGAACAACAGAAACGAAAGAAGCAGACTTCCCAGTGATAAAATTCTAGTAGGATACCGTCAATAACCAAAACATTACCAGATCACAAAAACCCATTACGCACAATTTTCATGCGCTGCTCTCAATATTCGCCACTAAAACTACATGTTTTGTAACGTCAGCAGCGTACTCCGCGTGGAAACGTGTTTTCACATACTAGCATGAAGTGACGTAAGGGAACGAATACCTGACAGCGTGATGGAAATAAGAAGTTGTCTTTGCGTATTCTTTTACAAGCAGGTGTTGTTACTTGATAACGTTTAATTTATTCTCAGTCTTTTATGTATGATTATCGACGTCGGAAGGTGGGATGCTTGGTTCCCTCTGGATTTTAGAATTTGACCTTTTCCTATCAAATTTTTACCAAAAAAGGTTGCTTTCTTAGCTTCGAGTGGGCCAAACAAAATTTCACCGCTTTTGGGCTTCCCCCGGAGAATAATTTTGGCCACGCCTGAAAAAATCCACTATTGCCCCCTCTGGAAAAAATCCTTCCGACGCCCATGCATATGATGGTTTTTCATTATGGGTTAATAGCATCGTGACTTCGAATTTGATTTCATCCGCTTATTTGGAGACAGCCAATGAGTTAAAAATACATAATTGCATTAGATTACGTCTTGTGAAACACGTGCTTGGTCGACAACGTTTGATACTTAACATGAAATCAGCATGGCTCTGCATTATGCTGAATAAGCACAGAGACAAATGCTGAAGGCGCAGCAGGTTTGGCTTTGATGCGTCTACGTGGCAGGACTAGGAACAAGGAGACATCTATTCAACGTTTACTCTCTCGTGATACCACAGCAGGGCAGTGGGTGTGGTGAACGTGATGGCGGAAAGTAAGGCTCAGCCTAACAGTGCTTTATGTTTATCCTCAAATGTAACAACAGCAGTAGAATAACATCAAAATTTTCGCGCTTGCAAGTGTGCAGTTGATCAAATGATCTATGGTGTATCATTCATTCTGGAAAACTATAAAAGACAAACCAAATTAATGAAAAAAGTACACAAGAAGTATCCTGTATCTTTAGCAGGTTTTAATTATTCGAAAAGTCAAGCTTTGCCTTTTTGTCCTTTGAACATGCTTGCCTATTTGATTTACATTTCCGCAGCGCAACAGCTGGAAAATTTTGATAACGGCAATGGGCTGCGCAGCAAAAGTAAAATTTCTTAGAAAGAAATGATTTGTGTTGCAAATACTTTTTTCATAGTTTTTCACGCAGCAACCTGTTACTTTGAACATTTTCGAAACTATGATTTTTATACCAATGTTTCTGCTGATATTTGCCTTCTTAACAGAAACGTTTCTGGATAGAGCATTCTGTCTGCTGTTATTCACCATCTTCACAAAATGAAAAACAGATTTTTTTATATTCGTGCATTTTTTAGCTGACAGCAATAGTTACCAAAACTAGAGTGATATCTGAATAACAGAAAAGTCGGATGCAAATCGGCACAAAATCCAAGCTGACTTTTCCTACCCTTCAAACATTTGCAAACGAAAGAGAAATTCATCAACGGCGAGAAAAACAAACAACTCATATATGTTTTCTTTCGGAGCCAGCAGTTACATTTTGCAACAGAGAAATTAGTATAGCGCTGCAACTTGAGAGCGATGGTCGTTAATCATGAAGTCGACACGGATGAGGGCGCTCCTCCAAACGAAATCAAACTATACAAGAAAAGGTGGATATTGTTGGCGTGGTTCGCTTTGATACAAACACTGTCGTCGTATCTGTTTTCTTCGGTCGGCCAAGTGAGCAACGTGTACGTCGCATACTTCAAAGTCAACCACTGGCAGGTTGACTGGGCTTCACTGACCTACGCTCTGGGAATGTGCGCTGCCGCACCTATCATGGCCTGCCTGAGCTACATGAAAATCATGCCTTTGAAAAAACTCAGCATGTTTTCCGCTATCACCACGGTAGTCAGTCATACATGCTTCATCCTTGGTTCAACCACTAGAAGCACCTTTTCGTTGATAGTTGTTGGCCAACTGATCAACGGGTTTGGCGCTGGCGCATTGTACACTATACGTCCGAGTTTCGCTGTTCACTGGTTTCCCGACAGTGAAGTCGGTACAGCCATTGGTGTCAGCATTGCCGGGATCGCTATTGGAGGAATCATGGGCTTCATCCTGTCTACAGCAGCGTTTGGCGCAATGTCACCTCAAAACCATTTGCTTTCAAAGGGAAGCAACTTCAGCATGCCCAACATAACGCGAAAATTCAGTGAAATCGCCGTGGTTCATCGGTCCACGGAGTCCACGGGCGAAGCATTCACTGCATCCACACGTTTCGTGGTGATGAACGAAGAAGTCTGGCAAAACAATGTGAAAAGGTGCTTCTTGATGCTGTACCTTCCAGCCTTGAGTTTGTCGGTAATTGTCTTAATATTGATGGCTATGCTTATGCAAGACAAGCCTCCGTCACCGCCGTCTCGAGCTTTGGTCGCCCACCAACGTATTGAAACATTAGAAACAAAACCGTCGATGCCGGAATTCTTCAAAAGCACTCTGAAACTGTTCACCAATGTGACGTACATGTTAGCAGCCCTAATCTACGGTTTTGTGCTGAGGACCGTCCTTGTAGAATACACAATGATGTCACAAATCGTTGCTCAAATGAGAAGCGACCTGCCGGCGTCACAAGCTGACACTATCGGCGGTTACGTCATGGTGACGCTGATGGCCGGGTATTTTGTGGGTTCAGTGGTGGGTGGCAAGGTAGTGGATATGTGGAAAAGATACAGGCGCGTGGCATCGATCTCGATTGCGTTCACTTTGATTAGTACAGCGGGTTTGTTAGCAAGTTACCGGTTGTCCAGTCTCGTAGGTCTGTACGTGAGCAATGGACTGTACGGTGCTTTCATTTTCATCACGGTCATCACTTTACACGAGATAACAACGCAATCAACGTTCCCACTCGACGCCACCTTTGTGAGCGCTTGGCTTACAGGTATACAGACAAGCCTGGGATGCATACTGGCTGAGATCGGCAGGGGTCTTTTCAAACTGTATGCAGGGACTGGTGTTTTAAGTTTGCAGTGCTCCGCGATGCTTGTATCGCTGGCTATTTCTTTTGCGATGAAACCCCAAAACCGACGCTTGGAAATGAGTGAAGCAGAAGAAACACAACCTTTCCTAAACAACGACAACTTCATCAGGAGCAATAAACCCTAACGCAGGGGTACGCAAACTTTCCGCTACTGCCGACAGCATTACGAATATTTTTATGAATTACAACCGCCGGTGAATTCAAGATATTTTTATTTTTTGCACTGCTTCTGCTTCCACGCACTGAGCGTACCCTGCTTCAAGTCGCCTGCTTGGCTTTATTTGCACCAAGCATGCCCATACACTCAGACAAAAGTTTTTGTTAGCACACAGCCGCTGTAACTCATGTTTCAAATTACATGTGCACAGCTTCATAAATTTTTATCGAAGGCCGCGGGTTGTGCGCCCCTGCTCTAGATTGTTTGGCCATTCACCCCTTCCCTACTGTCATTTCCGTACATGTAGTCAGGTTTACACGTTATAAAGGGTGCAAGAAAAAGATGCAAAACAATGCTTTTCATGATAGAAACAAAAACGTTTATCACCTTGTTTCCACTTGGAGAGTTTGTGATAGAAAATCGACTTCGTCAATGAAATGTCACTTTTTCATTTCCCTGCTATTTCAGAAACTACTGTATTCTGTGGCTCAGGACCGCAACCAGAGGGGGAAACCGGGCAATTTTCCCCCCGAAATTTTCACAAACACGTTTGGTTGTTAGGTACAACAACAAGCTACAATCACTTTGACCCCCCACCCCCGAAAATATCAGCTGGTTGCGGCCCTGTTGTGGCTTTTGTGTCCGGGACACCAAACAAGAGAACCGAGAACCCGCCACAACTTGCTTCGAATATGTTTACGCAGAAACCTGCCTCGAGATTGTTACGTTACGGTTCAAGTGAAAAGGGTATAAGCCTCAGCACCCAAAAAACTTGTTGACCGTGTAAGTAGAACATAAGCTGCGTTCAAAAAGCAAATCAAGACTTTCTGACAAGATCGCTTTTGTTAGCAACATGAAACACATCCCACTGCCTCTCTCTCACGCCGTCTCATGAAGTATAACAAGTCTGTCAAGGTCAAAACATTGCTTGATTGAGAGCGTTTTTTTGCGTATATGGTAATTTCAATGACGTGTTTTGCCCATGAACGGTAATGAACTGAATAAAATTTATCTAAACTTTTTTCTAATAATTTTTCACCGCCACTCACCGCGTAGGTTTGTGTCGCAGTGTCTTTAGTTCGTTTCTTTTTCATTTTAGGCGGTTACTTGCGGAACCAGCGTTTCTAAATTTTGTTTTCGGGAACGCGTTTATTCACAAGACACGATCCTGTGTGCCTATTGTAGAGGTTCCCAAACTGGGGTACATCTTCATGTTTGAAGAGGTACATTTAAGGTTAGCAGAAGTGAAAATATATTTATATAATTTTTTCCAAATATTTATACACATATCTGTGAATGTTTTTTTCAAAAATCATTACTTGCTTATTGTTAAATATATCTATGATTAGTCATGATAAAATATGTTGTCATGAGAAATTTTAGGGGTACATGCCCGCCTGTCGATACGCTGAAGGTGTGCATGGTCAGAGAAAGGTTGGTAATCCCTGTATGTATGTGGAGCGGCAGGTAAAGCACGGCATACGATCAAGCTCCGAAAACGGCCGCAATCATTTGCGGCGGCGGCGCAGTCTAAGCGAGATCAAAAACCGAAGGCGGGCCTCGTTCGCAGGGGCCAGGAAACAAGTTTGAACTGGTTTTGACATGCGGAATCGCATCAACTTGTTGCAGCAGAGAAACACCTTATTTCGTGGATTTGCAAAAGCTCGGCGAACAGGAAAGGCGCTAATCAATCGAACTACATGTAAATGAATAAGAATGTACAAACGCGAAAGAAGATGAATTGTTTGGCCGTCGCATTCTTTCTATTCTGTTTCGTCAACTATTACGCCAAACTACACTCGTCTCTCGACTGCGTTCGCGCGTCTGACACTTTGACACATGGAAAGTTTTACGGCCGTGCTGTGTCAGCAGATAATTTTACAGTTTAATTCAATGCTGGGTTTTGTTCTCGGCTTCGTCGTTGGATGCGAGTCTCGACGTTCTCGGCAAACATCTTGTTTTCGGCTTCAGATGGCCTTTGCCCACGTTTCTTTATTGCAAATTGCAAAGCTCTTTGCCTTCCACCTCAGAGTAATCTTTCGCGAGATGAACTCAGTTTGACAGCTAAAGATGAGGCCTAACACAGCTGACAGCTAATACACACGAAAGGCTGAAAACGGAATGTGGAAATAGTTGAAATTATGACCAGTGGTGCATGAAAGCGCAAAACCAATCTTGGCGCGCACATCAACACTTGTGCCATAGCCATATGTTGCAAAAAATTGTCGTCGGTCTTTTAGTAAGTGAGGTTTCTTGAGTGATAACCCGATGATCTAACTTCAATCTTCTAATAAGAGATGTATTGATTACCTGTCAGTGTTATCGGTGGTTTTTACTGAAATTGGTACCGCACAGTCACAACATCATCAGTGCCAACTATCTGTAGTTTATAACGCTGGGAAATTTTATTGCAAAAACTCCTGTTTAACGAACTTGAATCTGTAAAACAGGCTGTTTGTGTGACATTCTAACTAATGAAGTTTAAGACAGATAAAATATTTAGGACATCGTCAGTACACAAACTTAGAGTTAATAAGCAGAATAGCTGAAATAAAATGGGTTGATGAATTGTCGAGATTTCGATCATTTGACTCGCAAATGTATTGCAACATCAAAGTATTGGGCAAAAGACATTTGATGATTCATAATTGCCGGAGAAATCTGCATTGGCGTGAATAATCGGCATCTTCATCAGCTTGGCAAATCTCTATTTACAGTATTTCAAATGGCAATTTAGGAAATATGTGCGTTTTCATCTACGGTACAATATAAGCAACCACAAATTATACTGGCGTTGATGGCGGTATATTCTGTCCTTTCGTATAAAAGCAGATGGCGTATTTAATGGCATCACTCAAAACGGCACGTTTTCACCCGACAACAACCACGCCTTCAGGAAAAATAGTTTTTGTTGCTAGCTCTTTTTGAGGGAATTTAGCGGTGTGTCTTCGTGAACTGGCTTCTTTATGTGCGAAACTAGTGTCATCGCTTTGGTTAAAAGCACAAACTACGTTTAATTTCTTCCTGGGTCTATTTTTGTCATGTCATTGTCCGGAATCAACCCACACGCATTAATCCAGGCCAAAAACACCGGAGATTGATAGAATAAGTTTTCCGGTCTAAGTTTGCACTGCAACGTCATCTTCAAACCAACACAGCTGTGTTGTCAGAGTGACAAACCATGCATGTGAAAAAAGAAGGGAACAAGTGTACGTTAAGTGTGACGCTGTTACTGCAAAAAGAGCAGCTTGTTGGATCAGCACTGGTTTACAACAAGTTTTCGTGCTTCCTGAAAGCAGGTATACTTGAAGTACAAAGTGATTTCAATTCAGAAATTTTCGCGACAGGCGTGAAATTATTCGCAAACTTGAGAGCACACAATCTATAGTATACAGTTTTCTACTTACAAGTCCTGCCGTAAATAATTTCTTGCAAAATAACTCTTTGCACAGCAGGGGCGGATCCAGGCGGGGGCGCATCGCCACCCTGAAACTTGCAAAAGTAACTTTTTTCGCCATGATTTCGTAAAATCCGGAAAATTTCCCTGTTGTACGAATCCGCTCACTTTTACCATTTCCAATCGCGAACGTTTTTGGCTGCCGCGGATTTTTCGCCATTGCTGCTGTGACAAGCAGCCAGCAAAACGTTCAACAGATGAAAACTCGTAAAGCTGACTCGTGAGACCAACTCACCCTGTGACGTCAAAAGCTTGCCAAACAGAGTCTCAGCAATCGCTTGTCCGCTCACGTTGCCCAGCTTCTGCATTATGTCGAAAGAATCCTGTGTATCAAAGCATTTCATTAAAACGAGGTTCTGCAAACAAACTGCAATTGAGTGCCACTATCTTCTTACTGTAGGTGCTGTACAATAGGTTGGAGTTCAGACAGAATTACGACACAGCGGTGCGGACAAGCGATGCTTGTTCATGTATTCTTTTGGACGATGCATGTTTTAAAGCGGTGGTTCACCTTTTCTCTACCACGCCTCCCTTAAGTAATTGTCTTTTGTTTCAAGCCCCCACCCCCTTACTTTAAATAAGTTTTAAAAGAACATGTCTTTATTGGTAAATTTATTGATCAAATTTTCAATGTTATAGAGCGCGAAAGGGCTTGCGCCCCCTGGATAGTTCTTGACGCCCCCTGGGGAGGTGTGCCCCCGCGGTTTAAGAACCATTGTTTTGAAACGATCGAGTATGCCCGAATATAAAGTTAAAGTAAGGTTCTGACACTGAGCTTAACTCATGCGGTCTCTGTTTACCTCTTTTCTCCATCAATATTTCAACGCTCAATGCGAGATTGAACAAAGCGGCATTTCAGACGATCACACGACTTGTGCTTGGACAGAGCTGCAGTTGATTTGCAACGGCCCGAATCTAGTGATTAATTATCCTGTCCGGGCAATTGCGAACGCGTGCGAGAAAATCAACCGTTCAGAGCGGTTTACAACAGACTCACAAGAACAAGTTGATGAGCCTCTTCATAATAACCGTCACCAATCAATGCTTCAGCGAGTGCGAGTGAAATGTCTCCTGCAAAAATAAGCGATAAGTTCATTGTTCGCAACACACGGTTCACCTGACAGTAAAAACCTTGATGTTGCAGGCCGTATCAAACCTTACCAATCACAAATCACTGTCACGAATATTTCAGCAGCGTTGCCTACTCTGAGGTACAGCCTAAAATTACAAATTATTGTGCTGCAAGTTTGAGTTTGCTGAAAATTTTGACTCTCAGTTGGGTTCAATCCAGTTCAGCATAGGTATACAAGGTAAATCAAGAGCTGGTGGCTGTTATGGAAGTTACATTCATTAGAGACTAAGCGTGGTTTTGACCTATGTGATAGATGTTTTTCATCTGCTGACACAAGACTGTAAACAACTGTCAAACTTAAAAAATAGCGTATGTAAAACCACTAAGAAGGCAAGTTAAAGTTGGAAATTACTAACATAATACGCCATTTGCGCAACATGGAGGCGGGAGCGGGATACTTATTCCATAGCAGAGTTTCAGACTGCACAATTCAACGGACGTGGAAAAGTTGGTGGAGGTTCTGCTGTGCTTATTGCTTCTCGCTTTTTTAATGAGATAAGACGGACAAAAACGCCACATCCCATACGTACAGTCGCAATCGGAAATCCTGTGAAAGCTCCTCACATACTGTTTTTGTCGTCAGCTACAGCAGGGGTGGGGAACCTGCGGCCCGCATGGACATTTGATACGGCCCGCATGAGATTTTTCGTCACCCAACTTACAGTACAACATCGCGTCAAAGCGAAACTCAAATGAAACGCGGGTACTTAGTAAGTCAAGAGAAGTCACTCTTCCTCATTGTTACAAAATTATACAATTTTAGGATAAAATTAATTGATTTTGCGGCCCGCCAGCGATTATGAACAAATCATGCGGGCCGTGATAGTAAATAGGTTTCCCACCCCTGAGCTACACTGTTACAACGCTGGTTTGAAGGAAATTTTTTTTCTTTTTTCTCAACGCACCGACGGTAGTTTCCCGAGACGGGTAACGCAATGCGGGGTGAAGAGGCACGTAATCTAAAAAAATCACATCCTTGAAATTTAAATCCGCGTGATCGTCCAGTACAAATTACAGACGAAGGAAAAAATATTACACATTGCGAAAGCTCTCTTTGGTCAAATAAAGTACCACATACGATTAAGCTTTCCGAAGCATCGCAGATAAAGGAAGTTGCGTGGCCTTCGCATACCTCACCCAACATGATATGCTTACGTTACGGGGTATGGTATACCAACAACAACGTACTTTGGAAGAGATCTGCGCAACCGAGTTCAGTGGGTTGGGAATTCCATTGGCTAATTTTCTGTATGTATTTAACATTTTCCTCAATATATTCACTTTTAAGGTGAAGCCTAAGAAAGCTCGCCTATTTAACAAGTTCTTTATCATTTGGACCAGCAGGTTCACTGCCCGTCAGCATTACGCTAAAACTTGTCAGCGAAACAAATTCAAATATTTCTTTCGAGAAAGACATAGCGTTTTTTGAAAAATGATTCAGGTGAACGCTGTGAAGCAAACATTTATTGATGAAATCTCTTAGCGATTCAGTTATCAGCAGGTCAGCCAATTTTGTAACCTAAATTTATTTTGTCCTATCAATTTCCTGCGTTTGCAACTGAAAAAGAATTCACCCCTGGGTGTTGAGGTTAACTCAGAAGCAATATTTATGCACTATATTTAAACTGTTAAAGAATTTGGTTGTTTAACCTTGGGCATGATATATTGATAAATACATTAATAAATACAGTAGAGTCAAACCTGAGAACATCGTGAAGTTCAAACACTATATGCATATGGATTGAGCATTTACCAAATAAGTACTCTAAGAACACGTTTCTTGCCTCACCACGCTTTAGTGCTAGCCTACTAAAACATGCAATCGTCCAGAAGTAGGCAAAACAACATTATACCGTCAGGAGTCGCAACCAACCCATTTGTATTATTTCAGAATTTCAAATAAACTTGAAAAAGCATGTCAATATATGTTGTTGTAGTTTTAATAAAATATCGATAAAAAGAAAAAACTGTGCTGCAGGAAGTTTTGACCTTGACTTTAATAACTTTGAGTCGCTCATGGTATCAGCATGAAATTTGGTTTGTGGACGTTTCATAATCTGTGAAAAAAGGCAAACAATTTTTTGACTTTGACTTTTGGTGGCGCTAGTTATCAGTGTCGATTGCATGCGCATTTTCTCGTTGCGGAAAGTTTTGCAATTCGTCTTGTTCGAGACACGCGAGAAGAAAAACGTGACACCGAAAAAGCATCAGATTGTTTGCAGTAGGGCTTGAATGGATGAATGTCAATACAACAGTAAACGAAAACTTGGCACTCACGCGTGATGGCGTCTGCACTGACGAATGAGAGCAGTCCATTTGCTGCTTGCAACAACTCTGTCGAGCGATTGCAGCGCAGCAGAAAAACAAAAGCGCAAACGCAGCATCAGATAGCAAATACATCTCCAAGCACTTTGCAGGCCCCGTCAAAGATTTTTTTCACCGTTTTCACCCTACGAGCTGTCAAAACTTACTTGGGCGTAACCTTTTGTATAGAAAATTTCGTGAACAGCAGACGGAATGTGAAAATTTTCACTACCTTTTCCTTGCAAAAGCCTTCTCTTCTCTACGCGATCCAGTTCCATGACTTTTAAGGGAAGATCACTGTACACGTCCAGCGCGCTGCGCAAGTGCTGAAAGTCGACGGCGCTGGTGTGGATGCATTCGAAATGTGTCAGTTGAAACAGCGCCAATGCTTGTGCGCCTGAAAGCGGCCTGGACTGCAGATGACAAACGGTTATCAAGCGCTGTTGCAACCAAACGGTTTAACAATAAGCATACTTTCACATCAAATGTTTCGCATTTCGCTAACGTTTCTACTATTCAACCTTTTAGCGGTGAGGCGGCTTTGTGGAAGCCAGTGAACACCAACACTGTCTTTCGCACCGTAGCCTTTCCTTCGTCGAACACCACTCAAGCCATTAGTCGCATTTGAATTGCCAAGAGCACAGAACTGAGGAAACGGGCCTTCAGACTGCGCACGCTAACTCCAGCTTTATCAAAAAGCATGTCAGATCCGCAGAACTGAAACATGCGGTCATTTCTACAGAAACCTGGAAAAGTTTTCTTCTTTCAGATATCGCAGCTAACGGTGAATCGATATGCAAGTTTTGAAAATCGCTCCAGCATTTTTTTTTAAACGTGCATTGGTCTCAAGCAAATAAGGTACGTGCTCAAGCAACCTACTGCTTTTGGAAAAAAGCACAACTTCACGGAATGCGGCGAATTTTCGCCGAAAACTGTTCCAAACAAACCGTTTTTTCGTAACAATGATACGAGACTTGCTCGCCGACAATAAAGGCGTTTACGCAAAGGTTGATTGTTAAAAAATCTAACGTTGCAACACAGCGCAGATTAAGGAGGATGAGTCTGATGGAAAGCCGACCACTCTTCCGAATTGTTTCGCAATGAGCTCGAGTACGTTAACAACAGAGTGGTTGGAAACCGACAAAACAGCATCTTGAGAGAAAATATTAACGGCATCACAGTATAACAAAGCTGCTAGTTTCAAGCAACAAAACCAACAGCTCACTTACAGCCTCCAATTGCGAGCGTAACTCGTCCAGTCTCTGGCATCCTTCGTTACGAAATCGTTCCCCCAGTTGAAAAAGAAACCAAGGGATGCGCAGCTGGAGGTCGACAAGGTCGTCTTCCTCCAGCGACGAGCAATCGATGGGATTTTCAGGATTGCCTTCGGATGGAGTCCAGCCTTGCCGAGATAACAAACAAGTGACACCTTTGTGGTAAAACCGCAAAACAAACAAACACAAAACGGAACACAGAAAATCAGCCACTAATTTTTAGCACGGAGTTATAAAAAACATCCTTGTTCTTCAAAATCTTAATGGAAAATGTAAAGTCACGTGCGAGTTAAAGTGTTGGACGGATTTGTTGACAATGAGCTGAAGGCCCGTAGCCAGGTTTTAAGGTTTGGGGGAGGGTCAAATACATTTTACCGGGGGAAATGTTTTTATTTTTATTATGGTGTTTAAAACACATTTTCTGGGAACAACAAAATTTGGGGGAAACAAACAAAAATTGGGGGGCACTGCCCCCGAATGCCGCCCGTGCCTATGGACATGATACGCTGAAATGCTTTTCATCGAGCGAAAAGTTGATTCCGTGGACTTGTGTCATATCAAAACGCGATTATAACTCGAGAGCCTAAGCAAACTACCTCCAGCATGCAGCTGGTGTTCCGCCTCGCTTTCTGTGAGAAAGAACGAAAAACTTTCAACGTCACTGAAGTCTTTCTCCTCAGTTTCGGATCGGCTATCGTCGGCGCTTTTCGAAATAGACGCGGCAGAATCGTCATGCTGCGTTACGATGATCGCCGAAGGCTTAATGAACCCATCCGATACCATCCGAGCTTTGACGTCGCGAGGCGTGAGGCTGGGCCGCAATCCAGCGCTCTCGGCGGTCTTCAAGTTCCCATCCCTCGCTGAGCGCGTCATCAACTGACCAACATTGCGCAGTTGTAAAGCAACTAAACCAGTGGTTCCCAAAGTGGGCGGTACCGCCCCCTTGGGGGAGATGAGAAACTCTAGGGGGGCGGTGAAGCAGAAATGGGCGGTTAGGGGGCGATACGAGACCCAGTTAGTAAGACACTTTGAGTGACCAAATGTCATAAAAAACAGTATGATCAACAAACATGTATGCATGTAATTTGTAAACAAAAACTTTGCGTTTTGGAAACAAAACAG
>JGI24021J15306_10002685_pt1 | contig 19485 bp, 12 predicted proteins | sample Ectturendosymbi1_FD_15306 | JGI IMG/M metagenome (IMG submission 15306)
CGTACCACATCTTCCAGAACAACTAATTTGAACTTAGTTGATTCAGAAGAATAACATACATTAAAATAACAATAAAAGACCACAACTAAATTTAATGATATTTTTGTTTGTTTGCCTTCCACCAATTGGTCGATGCGTGGCGTAAATTTGCTAAGAGTGCATCGAAATTCACAATGTTACGAAACAATCGGAATAGGAGGCTGCAGGAAAATTTGTTTATTTAGAAACAAAGGCCGATACGTAAACTAGAAAGCTGTGAATCCAGGTTTTTGTGAAAAACAGGAAATTACTCGCGTACCACCTGAAAGACCTTCGCGTACCACTAGTGGTAGGCGTACCGCAGGTTCGTACCACAGGTACGGATTGGCATTTCAGAATTCGTGATTATTCTACTGTATGTGTTTCCTTGCGTCAACCTTTTTCGCCGAGGAAATTGTGCGTGTGTTTACGCTCGCACGCAGATTTGATGCGCTGACCTCATTTCACTGGTACTGTTTAGTGGCGTTTTCATTCAGCAAACTGATACGTAAAGTGTGGTGAAGCCTGGAACATCGCGAGAAAGCAACGTTTGCTTTGGTGAGCATAAAATTTTAACCTATCATGGCCAGAATTTCATCTCTGCAAAAGTCCAGCTTTCACGTTCGCGGAAATTAAGCGCTTTTGCCTCGGGCCACAGATAAACGCATTTCTAGGTTATGACTCAACACGACAAATATTTTTGCTTGAGGTGTCCTCATGAGATGCAGTGCCATTGCTTAATTTCTGTTTGAAAACAACATAGCCTATGTGTGATTCAAAGGTGCAAGTGATTCTTAAATCTGTTTGATGTGAAAATTTGATAACACCGACCTGTCGTTAAGCATTGGAAAAAACGAGTGAAAGCGAAAATATTCATTTAGGTTTTAGATGTTGTGAGGGTTTCTTGGTCGGATACTTTGCAATTAAAATAAAAAATGCGGCACAGTAAACGAAAAATCAGATTCATCACTACGTGGTCATGTCCTGATACAAAATTAAGGGAGGTTAGCCACAGAGTTGGCTTTGTTGCTGGCACATGTTTGCACTTGAGGTCTTGTCTTGACACAGAAAAGACGCATTAAGTAATTTTGCAAAATTTCTTTCTTTGTAGTCTTCCTTTCTTGATATTTTTCTTTGTTTAACAATTTATTAACCGTCAGCACAGCGCGATCTTGATTAGAAACTGCACTGATGTGCTGCAGCCTGTTTGTATGGAAAATATTCTTTGCTAATTTGCAAAAAAATCTACGATCTTCTTTCAAATGACAATTATGTATCTCTTTCCACTGTTTTCACTCAATAGACGGTTTTGATGTCACTTTAGAACCTGCAACACTGGAGGAAATGTTATTTTTATACATTTTCATCTATTCATTTTTTTTCCAAAAAAGCAGTTGGAAGCAATTGGAGGCAAAACGCTTAAGCAAAATAATTGTTAATTATAATAATCCTTGCTTTGGGATGTTTATCGAACAGGCGCGTGGAGCCTTGAATTTTAGTCTGAATTTCCTACTTGGGTAAGGAATGAGATTGCTGTTTAAATATGTCTTTAACGGACACCTGCCCTACATTTTGTATCATTTCCTATGAGACCGGGTGCTTTATTTCGCGTTTTGTGATAGGCAACATTTATTCGTTTTTGATATGTTTCTGGGAAAAATGTGGATTTATAAAACTAAACCGCTTTGTTTCCCATTCGTTTTTCATTGCCTTGTTTCAACATCTTGTAAGCTAAACATCAATATTTTGGTGTAGTAGAAATAAGAAAAGCATAGCTCTTTAAAGAAGTTGGTCGACCGGAATAAATACAACTCATTTAATTAAACATGAAGCCATATGCCAAGAGTAAGTCATTGAATAGTGTTTGAACTAATCCAGCTGATTTCCAAACCGCATGCTGTTCTCAACAGGTGTTCATGCTGAACACTTGGCGGTTGGCCAGTCTCTAAGAGCAGTGCTTCCCGACAATTTTCAGCTTGCGAATTACTTTTACTGGCAATTTTGTGGGGCCAACTGTGAGGTATTGTAGTAAAACAACAACAAAAACTAATGCGATTAGAGAAAGAAACAGAACATTAACAACGTATGAAATCTACGAAACTTGGGGTTGCTTATTTAACATGGTACGATCAAGTCGGAGCTTATCACACGCAACGCAGAATTTAGGAAACGTGCTAAGTTTACAAACCGGAAGTTTGTAACATTTTGAAATGCTTTGCGGCACTGCTGACAGAATTTCGCGTCCCACCAGTGGACCGCGATCCACTGGTTGCGAAAGGCTGTGACGTAGAATGCATCGTTGACGAAGCCTTGTTTCTTTATTTATACTGCAAGCGGAGTTTCAGTCGCTTTGCCAGAACTTTGCTTCAGGCAAAAGATGAAACAGCTCCTCGTGGAAATTGCTGTACAAAGAAAAAGGGCATTATAAAAAAAAACTATTTAACGTTTTATGAGATTGCACGACGCTGCACGCTGCTGCAGTTATGAGGAAACCATTGCAGTCTTTAGATTCCTAGAACACTTGTTGATACGAGATGGAGCAGAATGGAGAATGAGGTTCCTAAATGAAGTATCGCTACACATAGTCACACTAGTAAAAAGTTAGATTGGAGCAGCAGCTTCATGAGTGAACAAAGTGTTTAAGTTTACTCCGCAAAAAAATTTTTGGAAATTCATGGTTTACTTTAAATCGGAACATTTGAAAACACATTTGTCAAGTGAAAACAGAATGGATACATGACGTATGCTGCCACATTGCGCACATTGCTCATAAATTGTGAAGGTTTTTTGGATTTGTGTTTCTGCGAAAGTCTTGCAAAAACAAAACTTTTCATTTACACTTGCATGTTTTGACAGAGACCATATTTCATAAGAGTTTTATTACAAACTATCACAGTGTTTTACCTGTTTTTCTCAATTTTACCAGGGATATCCTTTCAGGGCGTGGCCGTTGATCAAACCGTTTTTCTCGTTTTCTCTTTTTTTTGTTCAAAATAATGTTTTGAATGCTCTTGAATGCAAACTTGAAAAACGCCTGAAAACACGGTAATTATGTCTCAGGCTATAAAAGTAGGGAAAGGCAAAAGCTCGCCATCGTATTTCCGACTCTTCCACACGGACATTACCCATAAAAAAATCTGATTACACAATTTATACCACGAGGAACTTAAAAATTATAGCAGATGCTTGAGGCGAGATGTTATCGAGCGTTTTTTTACCATCGGTCAAAGACGTCCAGCAGATAAGCTCCTGCGAGACAAGTGAGTTGAAACGTTCCAAGAAAAGTATCCCGAAAACGGTGAAAATATCCCGAAAACGGTGAAAATATCCTGAAAACCAGAACGTGTAACCAACGAGGGGACAAAGGTTTTTGACCGCATCTCTGATAATGTCGGAAACGCCACCCTGGCTCACTGGTACCTCTGAAAATCTTTGGTGGAACGGTTTCTTTACCTGAGGCTGTAAATAGAAACGGTTGTAGCATTTTTGGTAAAGTTCTATGCAGCAACGACATTCCTATCAAGTATAATTTGATTGTAAGGCAGCTGTAACAGTCGTGAGAGTGGCCAAGAGCCTGAAAGACAGGGTGTGTTCAATGACAGTTTGAGTAGTGAGAAGTGCTTTGCTGGTATGCTAAGCGTGAAATTGATCTGATTACATTAGCGCCGTACGTCCGCCTTAAAACTGGCAATTAACGACGTATCGTAGGCTAGCTATGATTTAGACCAGAGGCATTTCCGATGCAGTCCAACTTATACTTTTGACCGAAGAGCGCGAGCCAGGCCGTGCGTCGTTCATGCGAAGTATAAGGGAAAAACGTTTGGCGGATTATTGCCACGAATATGCCGCGAATGCCGCAGAATTCTATCGAACATACTGGCTACGTGTGAACCAGGGCTTTTTCAACAAAGGCAAGATGTGCATAAGTTCTTTTGTAAGTACAGTATGGACGCTCCTTCTCTTCAAAAGTTAAAAATGGCCTCAGTAAAGGTGGAAGGAGTTTCGAGGTGTCAGCAGAACCACTTGTAAAATTCATGAATTTTTTACTCCACTCTACGGCTTTATCGCTAACGTAAGCCACAAGACGCTGCAACAAACGTTAATATGAGGCAACATGAGCAAGTGTGGTTCTTCATTATACAATGACAGTGCAATTCGAAGTTATCGGCAAGTTTTTTTTGGCTTGTTTCGTTCTGTAAAATGGAGAGACCTTTTCAATTACTTTACCGAGTGAAAAAATACATCCATTCAAAATCTTATCGAAAATAGAAAACGAAATTCTGGAATTGCTTTCGATAAATACATAATTATGCGGAAGAATACTGCAGCCATCTATCAAAACATTTGCGGAAGCAGCATAAAAGGAAGGTAGAAAAATGGTTATAGGCGTTCTTTGTGGAAAAGTGAAAGCTCCGTCTTACTTTGTAGGAATTAATGACAAAAGTGAAAGGGTGATTTTATCATGAATAACATTGGCTTAAACGTGTGGACTGCTACCTATGATTGTTATCGTAAGAGAATTGTTACTTNTTATTTTTATTTTGCCTAAGCGCTTGTCACGTAGAAGAGATCAAGCCAGGCTGGGCTCCAAAGTCATGACTCGCCTGCACCAAAAGATTGCTGTTTTGAAGTGCATTGTTCATCGGTGAGAGAATGAAATCACATCGGGAAAAAAATCGAAAATGACGATATAAACACAGCTTTGAATGTATGGGTAATGTACTGCATCAAACCTATCTATAGAGAAACAAACAAGGATGGTTGAGTGTCTTGCCGTTTGCCTGAACCTGAGTGCATCGGGGCGTGGAGAGAAGCTGACCTTTTTTGCAGCATGCCGTTATTGGAAATACCCTGAAAAAATGCCGTACATGCATGACTATAATGCATCGTAGCTTTGTTTTGATGCATTTCATCGTTGTTGACACTGGAAGACGTTAATTGATGATTGCTGATGTCAAAGAGTCAAATAGAATGACGATTAGGCTCCATGGCTTTTGACACAACTTAACACCGTTGTAACCTGGCTTCCGAATAGTTGTGTGGTGCAGCACACACTGCGGAAAAAAATGGATTTGTCTGCGGAAAAATGGATAACATGATATTTCCGTTAGGCCAAACGACGTAAGACCAACCGAAAAACCGCATGACGTCAAAGAGCACTGTCTGTCATCCTATCAAAGCAACTGATTGTCGTCAAATTGTCGCCAAATCGTCTGCACGTTGCTACTGTACTTCGTCCGAACATTGCTATTTAATATTCACAATTCTCAAAAACGTGAGACAGCAACAGCAGTACACTCTCATTAATTAAGCTCAGAACGATTTCGAATTATGGCCGATTGCAGTTATTTCTCAATTTATGAAACATGTTATCGTATGAACAAGGAATATGATCGAGTCACATTTCAAAGTAAAGGGGTGAAATCTGAGACAGGCTTAGAAACGTTAGTGCATGTACACATAGCTTTAGGCTCTTCGGGTTTTGGGGGTGAAAGCGTTTTGCCTTCCAAAATTTTGCTTGCTTCCAATCACTCCAGTGATACAAAAAATGTTACTTTAATGTGCTTACAGACGACGTAATGCTTCTTCTACAAAGCATCATCTGTGTTTGACCCCTACCACGTCTGGATGTTCTGCTGGCAGCAGCATGGTTGGCCTGCATCCCCGGGTTTCATCTGTTGTTTCGGTCATGAGGATCAACACTCTACCCTTTTCTGCTGCAGTACATCTAATCTCTGTCGGTAACGGAGGTGAATTTGCAAAATTCACGTTAAAACTATCGGTCCAGACCGGAACTGAAAGCACTGTGTAAATTGTGGGAGCTCGAAGAGTAGCAGCTCCGCAATCATATTTGGTGAAAATCAGCGCCTCCAAACAGCTTAAAGCTGCGACCTACCTTGACCGCACCTACAAATATTTTACTTACAAACGTTATTTGACTCCGTGCATAACTTTGGACCATTAAGAATTGAGCGGAAAATAACGTGGAAGAGCCAGGATTCCGATCTTCGTAATTTCTGCCGAAACACCAGTGGGTTGGTGGAAGTAGTTCTTCAATTTAATCGATATTTTGCTAGCAGATCAGATAGTTAAAATCAGCTATGTCCAGCCCGCGCGCCGCATGCGGCCCAGTCGAAGGTTTTATGCGGCCCAGTTTAAGTTTCTGCTGTGGTGTGAGTAGCTTGCATAGTGACAACCTGTCCTTATTTTGGCAACTTTAAATTTGACATTTTTGAAGCAGGTGGTCCTCAGCGCCACTTTATAACGTCGGCACTCCGTGCTGAGAGATTTCCATCTGCCCACTGACACCTTGATGCAAAACGCTTTACTAGTTTTCTGATTTTACCATTGTTCCATTGGCAATAAACTTGCCTATGACGTCACCCTTACGGAGTGATTAAAGGTGCCAAACAATCGTTACCATGGCAGTTACGGTTCGACATCTTTCAGTAAATTAGCTTAAACTAAATTTAGGTTGCTAAGATCAAAGTAAGTAAATCAATGTGCAGCCTTCATTAGTATGCCATTAAATGTGTAGCCCTGGCTAGTGACATAATTTTGACTCATTAATCAATTTCGATAGTGACATAATTTTTGTTTCTGTAAGCAATTTCGGTTGGACCTAACTGATGGCAATGTTTCAATTATTAAATCGTTTTCTGTTGCACGAACATGCTGTTTCAGATCTTCCTGTAGTAGTTAACCTGTTTTCCAGAGATATGAATCAACAATTTGGTTTAATTTATTTCCTGATGGCCATAACTACTCAGGTCAGCAAAGGTGAGGAAACTACTCCCACATGTTTTGTTCCAAGCATTAATGTATATGTTTTGAGCGTGACGCGGGCTTCTCAGGGACTCGATTTATTGTTTGATGCTTTGAAGTAAGAGAATCAAGAAGTGCCTAGTTGTAGTATGGGTTTGTTATAAAGTGTTATAAATTAGTGTGCCTTCAAGATATGAATGACTGTATATTGTAGCACAAGTCGTTTCGTTACAACGTTTTTCACTTTACGACAAAACCAAGAATGGTCGATGTCGGAGGTAATGGGAGAAATGTCAAACATGATGACTGCACTTACGCAAAAAGAGGTTGAAGAAAACGTTGGACGCATGTTCGTGCCATCAGAGACTAATGATTTGTACCGACTAACTGCTTTCCAACTGTCCACGGCTTTACCTTTCAGGTAACGTTATATGTAACAGCGGCTTGCGGACGTCAAAAGGTGACGTTGTCACTCATTTTGAACCAAGGAAAGGAATAAGCTGTGAAAGTGATTGTGTCTTACTGAAAATCGATTATCAACAGGATGGACTAATCGGTGAGTCCAATATGCCAACAAATTTCGGGTTTACGCATAAATTTAGAGTTTTAAACACGCTTACGATCATACATGGACAGCGTTTGTTTTGTAATAATCTTCTACTTTTTTGTATTTTGTTTTGAACCCCAAATGCTGGCTGGTATAGGGTAGAACATTGCCCTACCAAGTTTTCTGTAAATTTACAATATAATTTGAAGTTAATTCAACGTATGACTTACATGTAATTTCAACCAAATCTCGAAAACTTTATTGCCTGTTTCAAATATATAAATGGGTATTCCTTCGCAATCGAAAGAATACGACAAACATAACTAAAAGTTTAAAAATGCTTCACGTGTTTGTCAATGTTTGGGTTTGTAAAATGTTCACTTAAATAAATTGCATTACAAATTTGTTTTTCAGTCTTGCGATGTAAACGACCCTGTTGCAACTAGTCATAGAACGAACTCGCTTTTTTACGATTAAAATTAAAAAAAGGTATTTGAATCTTTAGTTCATCTACACAGTTACCTTGAATGAAATACAATCTTTAGGGGTTGTTGAATTGTGAAGAACTGTGTCAAAAGAAGAATATGAAGATTGAATTGTTGCGCATAAGCTATTGGTTGAAGGCTTACATGCGAAAATTCACAACAGGATTACCCCAATACGTTCTTTACCCACATCAAGTTAGACATCCAAGAAATAACCATTACAGAAACTTGAGAATTTTTGCGTCGTTCCAAAACAACTTCTCAAACGTTGGTTTAAAGCATTTTGTGGTTCTTAACCTTTTTTCTATCACACCTCCCTTAAGCAATTGTCCTTTGTTTCAAGCTCCCCTTGATGTAGATAAGTAAATTACGGAATACTTGCCCGTTCAAAACTTTCCACGCTGCAGACGGCGTTAAGGCTCGACCCCCGGGTTAAGATCCACTGGTTTTGACGGAATGTTGATGTTGTATGGCAACAAACCACATTTATGGTGTAAAGCATTGTACCCATGCTATGCCAAGATAATTTTAACAAACTACTGAATGAGTGAAAACGTCGAAGCTAAAGTCATTGATAAGACAAAATCGTGTAGGCCAAGCACATAAACGCATTACAACTTGTTGAAACAAGGCTCACATCACTTGAGACTGGCTCTGAAAATCTCACAATTGTCACTCTCACGAAAGACTTGTTTCCCGTCGATTGTGTTCCTGGACGGCAATTTTTCTCTAGTTTCCCACACTAAATTATTACCTAGTTTGATACTGTACTAAACTTACATCAGGATAAGTTCTTACATGAGTTTTAGTTTATTGTTGGGAAGCGGATTAACTGTAAGGCTGGGAAGCGCATTGACATTTCAACAGTTTTTGACACGTTTCAGCTACGACGGAATACGCACGGTGCAACTCGTTGCTTTCGGCTCTGCCGTGTGAGACTATGGCTGCAGTAGTAGTTGGCGTCGGAGTTCCGGCACCTTCCTGTGCAGTACATTCGTGCTCGACGTACGCTTGCAATCGTTTCACTGCTTTGGAAGGTTGCTCATCGGCCGGTGACCCTAAAGGTAAGTAGAAGCAATTTATTGGCGATAGATCGGGGTAATGTATTCACGTTTCTAAAATAAACAGTCTGCCGAGACGCCGAAAAACCAGAACGGTTTTTGTGTCAGGTGTCTAACAAATTAGAAAAGCTAACAATAAAACACAATACAGTGAATGAAAAGGACGTGTTGAACGGGTAACAAGCGATGTAGTCAAAGAAGGGTCTTGGCAGGATGATCCACACAGCTGGATCGCAACCGGTTGCACTCGTTTTGGTGCACACGAGGTCCGCGAGGAACTGAGCTGGACGGATAATGTGCAAACCAAGCATAAGTAAAACTCGGTCTGGGTTACCACAACCCTTTTGCAATCCATGTAGTTTGCATAAGATGAGATGAATACCAGCAACGTAGCCGTGCCGTAAGATTCAGGAGTCAAAATACACAAGATTGGTTTTGGTCCGGGGCATTTGAGATCAACACTCCTGTCCAAGACGAGCTATGGCGATTAACTCTGGGGGGATGGATGAAACACCCAACTATTTCAATGAAAGGCGGAATCTCCACCATTGGTATTACGTCAACCCTGTTTTGCTTGCTGTTTTTTTGTCATATCCACACCTGGGATATTTGCGATGCTCAAAGTGCATCTTATTTATAGCGGTTGTAGAACAGTTGGCATTGATTAACTTTGGTGTAAGGAAAAATGTAAGCTTTTGATCATATTCTACTGTAATATTGGGGTTGTTCGCAATGTCATGCTGCTTACGAACTAGCAGTTTGTCGTCGCAAACGATTCGGTAATTACAATGATACGATAAGATTTGTTGTTTGCATGGTTTTGGGCAAAACCATCAGTTGCTCAGAAGTCGAGGGATTACACATAACATTTCGTGAGAATACTCTTATGAGTAATTTGTTCCGACCTGTCGTTTTAAACATCGCTGTTAAATGAATGATGAGACTTACAGTACATTAGTGCGATTAAACCAGGGCTATGGAGCTCGAATTCAAATTTTAGGCTCCGGCTCCAGCTCCAGTCATATGACTTTTTTGGCTCCGGCCCTAGCTCTAGAAAAGATTTGGTCCATTGAAAACAAAAAACCATTGTATTATTTGTGTAACTCGCTTGCCCCACAAACTATGTCTGTTGAACGGGAACTCAAATTTCAGGCTCCGCCTCCACCATCTAAAATTTTTTAGCTTCGGCTCCAGCCATCCAACATTGCTTGGTCTCCGGCTCCACATCCCTGGATTAAACCCCGGTTTTCGTTTTTTGGTACCACCAGCAAACATGTTAAGTTTTTCCAGCTGGTAAATAGGAGGTAATAAGAATACAAAAGTGAACGCCTTTGAAAATCTGTTCCCACACAGTTCAGCCTCACCCAAGTCAACCTCAACATATCAACCTCACATATTTGAATCTCAACGCACAATACCAGAACTTGCACATAAGTTAATCTCACACAATACAACCAGCGCACAATTCAACCTGCCACAAATGATGCCTGAAGGTATGTAACCTTACACAACAAAACCGTCAAACAAGTCAACTTCACACAAGACATCCTCACAAGGTCACGTAACACATACTCACGCACCTCAAATTCACTCAACACACCATCACACAACAAATCGTCACACAACTCAACATCACACACCTCAAAATCACGCAACACATCTTCCGACAATGCACCATCACGCAATACATCCTCACACTACTCATCGCGACACAATTCAGCTACACACCTCACATTTTACCGAAGGTTTTGAAGGTGTTTAACTTTGATTGTGGGCGTTTATTTGTTTTAAATCACGGTTTTCTTTGCCATGGTTTCATTGTGCTTTACATCACTGGGTATGTGCTAACACATTACTAGCGATTTACACGGAGCAATACTGCGTGATAATATGTGCACTAAAAAGAGTCAGGGCAAGGTTGAATTGTGTAAAACTGAATAGAGAGAAATTGAATTGAGTGAGATGGAGGTGCGAAAAATCTGAAAAATGTAACGTTTTTTGCAGACAATCGAACATTTCGCAAAATTCGATCTGATGGTTTTTAGTCATCTCTTAATAGTGGCTTCTCACTAACACGAAACTGTGATGTCTTATCTTTAGTGTCCTCTTGAATTGATTCATATCCACTTGTTTGAGCGATAGAAACTGATAAAGTTAAGAGGTCTTGAACTCACCTAATATCTGCTTTCTGCAAACTTTGCGTAATCAGACCTATGACTGGAAACAAACCATTTGCGCTCGCACATGAAAAATAATTCACACAAAAAGCAGAAGCTATCGACTGTAGATAAACTCTGTTTTGTATCAAAAACAAAAGCAGTATTGATACAGGCGTAAAGCAACAGATCTTTCTTATAGATAAAAACTAAGCCACTTGCGAAAGTGTGTGTATGTCTTACAGATTCTCCAGTCCTTCCGAACTGCTCACTGCGTCAGAGCTTGCTATCACCGTTTCAGTGCTTGCTTCTGTACTTAAAGGGCTTTCCGTACCGAGACCAAGCCACCTGCTTGTTAGTAAACTAACGCTTCTTTCTTTGTTTTGAAAGACAAATTGCAACACAAATTTGGCAGCTTCCTGAAGAAGTTGAAGACGTTTTATGTTTTTCTGCTTGTTTTTGATAAATGCAGGAATAATTTATCAATTAAGTGCCAGTTGTAAAAGTTTGAAAGTTCTTCAATTAGAAACTATTGCTACTGTGAAATTGAGAAATGCCAAAATGATTTTACTTAGCTGAACAACACTTCGGTTTTACCAGCGCCTTGAAGAGTCAGATTAAATGAATACTTGAATGTTTTCATTCTGAATTTTTCCTTCGTAGCGTTCTAAATTTGCTACGCAAATGAATAAACTACAGCCAGCACAAGCAAACACAATTTGAGGAAAAATTAGACTTTTCTTGTTTTTAGTGACAACTTAAAGTTGATGTATTCCTGTTCCCGCACAATGGCAAGAACGTGCTTAACTGGACACTGCTCAACTATATTAGACACTTTGCCAAATAGTGTGGACAAATTTTATCGAGTAAGTGCATTTGTTACGAAAAGGTTCTAATACTTTATGCATGACACTGGATTGAAGCCAAACGCAATATTAAACTCCTAATCGCTAATTTCAGACATTTGCCGTTTTGTGACTGTGTCACAGAATAATGAGCAGAGTAATATCCAAAATGCTTTTACGGCGGACTGGTCTTGGAACTAAGCAACTTACGTCGGGCCACTGACTGACCAAATGTATAGATAACTAGGCAACTAGCTAAATAACCAACTAACCAACCAGATTGCCGACTTTTCTGATTTGCTATCTGACTACATAGCTTATTGACCGTTTTACCGCTAGTTACTAATTCGTTGACCGTTTTACCGCTAGTTACTAATTCGCTAAGTAAACTGCTGCTTTACCAACAAAGAAGTATTTTAAACCAGCCTTTAAACTTAAATATTTAACCAACTCGCTACGCGAAGAAATGTCTAAATCAGAAGTCGGCAAACTTATTTGCACTCCGTACCGGTCAGCCTAGCTGCTGTAGCTCGTTAAGTCAACAAATTCTACTCTTCCAAAACGCTCAGGCTGTTAATTCGGCACAAGCGTTGCACATAAACTCGGCGTTTGTCACTTTTTCACGTCCAATTCTGAGAAATCATTCTGAGAAACTATTGCCTTATCACTTTAATGTATTTTATGTGTTGCTTATCTCGAAGTCGACGTCACATGGTTGCTTTGGCGTCGCAAAAAATTCCATGATTTTAAACTAGAAATCTGCCGCCCTGCAACGAATTCCTCTAGGACCGGCGCCGGGCCACGGCCCGGCCTTTGCCGACCACTGGTCTAAATGACAAAATTGATAACGACCTTAGTACATGTATGAATAGATGCATAAGCACTGCAGCTGAAATTAGCCAGGAATGTATACATTAAATATTGAAAGAACTAAATCTCTAAAATATAAATAGGTGGAAAAAACGAAACAAACATTTTCATTTTTAACCAATTTCTGTGAATAGGTACGTGCTTACAGCCAAATCATGGAGCAATTAGCTGATTCAAACTAAATTAGGAGCAATGCGAAACGTTTTAGATAATCTGTTAGTGGTCGGTCAGCCAAATAATGTTTGGAAAATTCTTTGCTTTATTTACTGACGTATCAAATTACTTCGCAGTCCAGTATAGAGAAACAACTGCATGCTTATAAGTTGAATCAAATATTCCATGCTGAAACAAACAAAAAATAATTTCCGGTTAATTTATGTTTAAGTATGGAAAAACTATCTGAGAAAAAATTAAGCGATATATTCCTTACATTTACAAATCGTTGAAAGACTACAACTACATCACCAGAAAACGTTAGCGTCTGATGTGGACCTGTTTAAAACTTTTGCAGAACGTTTCTACAGCACTTACAAACTCCCCGACGCTGCAGAGCTTTTTGGAGTACCTGAACATCAGTCCAAGAATAATCGAAATCATTTTCAACCAAACTTGTCCTTCGCCTGACAGCCCTGACATGTATGCGCTGCAACTCTTGCGTCTGGACTATTATTTAGTCTCAGTTGGAGTCATGCCCACAGATTTCATGCGCTTGCTTGAAAATCCGGTTTGCAGTTCGAGCACAGTGTTCAACATGATGAAGAAGGCTTTCAAGGCGGTACAAGAAACACTGACTGTCAGTGGGACCGACACGTTTTGCAGGTATGCAAACAGAGAGGGAGAAAATGACGAATGTTCTCGAACAAAATCCACAATACCTCGCCGGGGGTCCTGTTTTAGTTTGCAGTTTCAGCTGACAACTTATGCAACAGTGTCGTTAGCTAAATGAGCATACGTTAGGCTGATCCTTATCCATAGCAGACCAAATCACTGAACCACATTGTTAAGGGGCGCTACTTGGGTCGCAACGCTGTAACTTTTCTTCCAGAGAAATAAGCAGGCTCGTCACCAAGGGGGAAAAGCGGTAATTGCCCCCCAAAATTTTCAAAACCATGTTTAGTTGTTAGGTACAACAACAAGTTACGTTCGTTATGCCCTCCCTCGAAAATATCAGCTGGTTGCGGCCATGGAAAAAGGTGACCAAAGTTCCCAAGGTTTATCTACTTGTCTCTTAGATTTTGTTGGTGCCTCTGGTCATAATCACTTTATGCGGGAAAATTACTTACTATTGTATGTTAAATACACTTAAGAGCATGCAGTATCTTGTATGACAACGCTACTAACAAACAGTTTTACACCCAACTTTCTAGGCTGAAAGAGACACTGCTATGACAAGTGTTTGTCGTAAAGCAATACTTCCCGAAAAAACGGGCTGGATACCGGGCAGGTTTTGAGACTTTACCATGCTTGTGCCTATTTCCTAAAACAACGTTTAATTAAAGCCCACAAGTGCTTCCTTTGGTACATCTGCTATTTTTATTCATAATGTACGGACTTTCAATTGAAAACGATTACAGCAAGTAACCAAAAGAAGCCAGATCCAAATATTTGTACGCAGCCCCGTTCCGGTTCCGTACATCCATTCCGCATTGGTACGTTCAGTGGTGGATTAGGGTTGAGGGTCCGATGCAAGGCTGAAAAGGGGGGCCTTCTGATGACGTTATCAACTCAACCAACCGTGATAAGACGTTTCGATCAAGCGTTGCCTCTGGAAAAAGGATATGTGGGCCACCCAAGGATAACTTCCTAAGGCTACGACGTGACTGACATTAGAGAAAATGCGCAAAGGTATTCATGAAACACAACTTTAAAAACATTGAAAGTTGGAAATACAAAGCTAGCAACACATAAAAGTTAAGAAATAGCAACTTGGCATCGCCCCCTAATTCTCTAGTTTTCCACCCCATTTCACCCCATTCACCATCATTAAACTAGACGGTTTATAACACCTTTTCCCCTGAAAAATGCTTGGTTTCCCAAAATTGTTTGCAGCCATGTCCTTAAAGGACTCCATGAAACCATAGACAACAACTAAGCAGATACAAAACACTAAATTTGTTTTAAATTTCATTCTTATAACTAAATCCAAGAACATAGCATACATGCAGTAACATCCAACCTGAGACTTGTTTTGAAATGCTTCGATGCTGGATGAGTNACAACGTCCATCGTGCATTGATACTAGTTCAATGAATGTGCAAAAGCAGCAATAAATTCATCATAAACCTTTTTGCAAATATTGCTACACTATATTATGAGAAACTTTATTCTCTGATAGTGAAAAAAAATCATTTGGTATAAATGTTTGCTCTTACTTAATAGGATCATTTCAGAGCTTTGCGGAACAAATTTTAATCCACTTTTTTACGGTATTGAAGTTGGTTTGAAGCTTTTCCTTATTCACACATTGGATATGCTGGTGCGGGCCTTTTGAAACATTGCAATCGTTGTTGGGGTCTCTTTGAAAACAAGGTACTTACACATTACTGTTGATGTTGGGAGCCCTTTTGAAAGCAGAGCACTTACACATTGCAGTTGTTATTGGGGGCCCCTTCAAATGCAGAGCACTTACGCATTACAGTGGCTGTTGGGGACCCTTTTGAAAGCAGAGTACTTACACATTACAAATCCTGCTGAGGACCCTTTTGAAATCAGAATACTTATATACTTATTCCCTGCTGCGGAATATATTATATGAGTGGATATTGGATAATAAGTTTTTCGTCAAAACTGAGGGAAATTTATGCGCCAAACACCTCAGAGGGGGCCCGAGGCAAGTGTCTCGCTCGCTCCCCTTAAATACACCACTGGGTGCGTCTGCCGGTAGTTTAAGTGCACGACTAACTTTCCCTGTCCAGTTAAATGCATGTGTTCCACAAATATTCAAGGAGAGAAAATATTTGTGTTATCGATTCTGCATGGACCTTGAAGAGAAATAAGCAGAGCATAGCAAATGTCCGAAAAACAGTAAACTCCGCAACAACGTTGAATATACTGTGTCAATCGACTCTGCAATTCAGCTTTCTTGTTTGTCGAAGCGGTCAACAACGTGAAATATGAGGCGTTAGCAAACCAGAAGCTTTATTTGTGCACAGGGGAACCTTTATTCACATAAATGCATGTAAGCCATTCATCTATTTGCTGGTTATTTGCAGCAATCAAATAGCAGACAGCGTTCAGCACACACTTTGATGATTCGCTTGACGACAAAAATATAGAAACTCGTCAAAACAGCGTATGGTTTGCATTGTTTAATATTTTGAGTCTTTAGTTGCTTTCGGATAAGCCGAAAAACTAACCTGATTCTTTTAAATGAACAAAATAATAAATCTTTTGTAACTTGAGTATAATTTTAGTAGCTGGCAAAACCGCAAATGTCTTTACAACGATCAATAATTCATATGACTGGCGCAAGACGAGTAGTACCCTTGTTTTTTGATAGACCAATGTCTCGGATGTGGAGAGAGGTGGGTCTGGCTTGGAAGACGCAATGCAACAAAACTGCAATGCTTTCCTGGATAAGGTCGTTGCTCCCTCCATCTCACGTAGAAATGATGCAAGACGTCGAAAAAGCCATCAATATCGCAGAAGACATTTTGTTCAAATTCCCCACTTTTCCTGGATGTCCAGGTAAAAGAACAAAATATTCGTAATTTTGTTGCTTCTGTGTATGTTGCCACTGCAACCCGTCATATTGATCTTCTGCTAATGCAGTTTGCATAGAAAACCGTACCAGTGTTTCAAGTAGAACGTTCCTATAAAAACATTTTGGCCTGTTGTAAAAACTCCTGTTGCTGTTTATTCATCCATTCTCCTTTGCTCAACGCACGTCTAAGCCTAGGTGCGTTGCTGGCTGTTGACTTTCATTTCGGGCTCTTGAAACGTTTTAAAACTCATAGGTGGCTTCAGTTTGCCTGTTCTACACGTTTTTATGGTCCAGTTTAACGTTAACGTTGGCAACGGTTTAAAATTGCTCTCAATTCAGCCTTAACATTACAAAAATACGGCGGAATTTTCCCTAAGAACGCTTTACTTTCACTCCACAAAAATGTTCTCGAAGAACTTTTCTAATAAAACAAGTATTTCCGAGAATGTAAACGAGCGAACTTACTTCCCCTCAGCGGTCTCTATTTATGAACCTGAAGCACCCTTCATGCAGGCTGAAACGCGTGGGTTAGATAAAAAATCAAGGTGGAGATTTAAACCGTTCAGATCAGGGGTTCTCAATATTTATATGTCCCATCGGCCCCAATTTGTTCTAGAAAAGCCGTCATCGCCCCCCACCTCCTACAAAGTAAACACAACGTAGTTTTTAAATATATTTTTATCGCCCCCCACCTTTTACAAAGCAAACACAAGGTAGTTTTTAAAAATATTTAATGAAACGAACACCATGTGAGCAATGTGATGGCTGTGCTGGGTGATCTTCTCAAAGCTTAACAACATTAGGAGACATTTCAGTGAGGGGCATTGGTAAACCCTCTCGCGTTTGAATTGATAAGCGATTTCTTTGCTTTCGAAGTGTGAAGGTTACAATGGAAACCCTTTTACAACCAAATATGATCAGGTGATTGATGAAACCGAAATCCTAGCTTCTTTACAGAGTTGATATCTGTCAGCTGCTTGGCACCAAAACAAATCGTATCGTTCTTAATTGAAGAAAACTTTGGTTTAATCGTCGTTTTGCAAGTTGATGAACTGGTCTCGCAGTTCAGCTTCTACGTTAGCAGGCTCTGACGGAAAATGGCCCATTAGGTACCCAGATTGAAATATGGAGGTCAGCAACATCTGAAAATGGTATTTCCATATTTTCGAAGAGGATATATGGATGGGAACAGTGATTCATCCATTCATCTTCAGTAACAGCATTTTTACTGGGAATTTGTACAAGGAAAGCATTGCATTAAATGAGGTGCCCACACACTTGCAATTAGCCAGAGTGATCACGTTTACCTGATGCTTGTTGTTTACCTCATTCATGACTTGGAAAATATCAGCTTGATAAACGATATCATTTTTCAGTGGCTTCATTGCTTTAGCCAACTGATCGTCAATGCCAATGAGGAGTTCTCTAACTGAATCAGAAAGAGCATAAAAATGGCAAGCACCCTATGAAAGCAAACGTACCTCAGTATGTATTAAAAGACTCAAAATATTCGTCGTTTTTCAACAAAGTGAGCGAAACAGTCTATCGTTGCGAGCATGAGCGTTTATCTTGTTGAAGCATTTTATCGCAATATTCAGTGATGCAGTTAATTGAGATGCCGAGAAACCAAATGCTGCCCGTGAATTACGAAGTGAACAGCAACAAGTCTAGAAATTTCTCTTTTCGTAGGTGCTATGAATCCTCGTTGCTTCTCAACCATAGCCGGTGCACCTTAGTGCCTGAGCATCTGTAGGAAGACAGATTGCAAACATCATTTCTTTTCGAAGTCGTATATCATGAAAAAATTGCCCATATCCCAGAAAAGAAGCAACGATACTTTTTCGTACAATGTGGATTCATCTACTTGCAGAGAATGTGTTCTCACGGCACGAATCTCAATAAGGTTTTTCAGTCATCATCACTGATTTCATCAATGCGACGTTAAGCTATATCATTGTTCAGAAGCACTGTTGAAACCGAGGTCGCACTTTGATGCATGACTGTTTCAATGACTTCTTTTGCGGCTGGTAGCACAAGATCCTCTCCAATACTGTGCGAGTTATCCGTTTTTGCAATAAGAAAAAAATATGATACGACGCAATAAGACCAGTATCCTGCCCCGTATTTGTTTTGGTGAACAGAGATCGAGCAGTTGCTGTACAAACGTGTCGATGAGATTTCCATTTGTTTTGTGTAAGTTTGAATAGTTAAATAGTGATGTCTCTCACACTTTCTTTGCAAGGCTCCTCTGAAAAACACGGTGCATTGGCATAACAATGCAGTCTGTAACAGTGGTGCTGGAGCTGCGGGTGCAGGGACTGCACGTCCACACCCAAAAGTTTTGATTTGTTGAAACTTTGGGCAAAATCTCAATTATTTTGGGCAAATAAGCTTTGACGTTTTTAACAATATTAATAAAATTATACTTCCTTGCTATTGAATGTAAATGTTTGATGTGTCATAGAAAAGTCATTAAATGTATATAAATCAACAAACTGTTTCTAGTAATTTCGTGCTTTAGTTTGTGAGAGTTGATGAGTAACTAACTTGCTTGAAAATTTTGCAAAAGAAGGCATTTCATTTATTTGCTTTATTAGATGTAAACAGAGGGAATTGAGTATACTGAGGGTATCTACGCCATATTAGTAGAATCCATGCCAGGCAAATAAAAAAAAGCTTTTGTTTTTAATTTTAACTAGTGTTTGGATGAACATATTTTGCCATACGGTTTGTTGCATGTTGCATATATGTGCAGTTGAACAGATAATGTTGTGAGGCTCACGGCACAGTCATAAATGATAAATAATATGATGGCATACCACACATAGGCCTATCACATGTATTGTATGTATTCAGTGAAGGAAGCAGCTTCAGGCCTACGTCAGCTAGGTCTGAGGTTCCTTGCTCACAGCAACAGCTTGAACGTGATTGGAAAACCTAAGAACTGAGAGGCAGATGCGCAAGAATACTGAGCCAGCCGGCCTCTGACCAGAACCGTCGCCAGAAAGTTTTCAATAGGGGGCTTTGCGTTTCTG
>JGI24021J15306_10002687_pt1 | contig 19480 bp, 12 predicted proteins | sample Ectturendosymbi1_FD_15306 | JGI IMG/M metagenome (IMG submission 15306)
TGGTTGGTCTTTTATATGTGATCATAGCTTCGTTATTTAAAGTTTTTTCCTTCTTTGTTAGACGAAGCAGATTGGGAAAAGAAGTTGGCCAGACACTAATTCTTTTTATCACTAGGATTTGGTGGGTGCAGTCTGTTTTCCCACTTCCAAGTATTGTTTCAGCAATAGTTGCCAAACGCAACTACATTTATTTTGTTATAGCACCAGGCAAGGATTATCATTTCCTTTGAGGTGCTGAACTGACAGATGTTTTGATTTTAACAATCAGTGTGTTTGGACACCGCTTCCGAAAAAAACTAGGTGCGAATTACAACGAACATTTTTCCCAGAACTATCAGCAAAATTTTCTACTGCCTCTTATGCGCGGAGCGACGTATACGCGATGTTTTATCATAACAGTCTCTTACTCTAGTTGGTAGTCAGCCTGAATGAAGCTTTTCATTTTGTGAACTTGTGTAACGTTTAAATTTAGCAGCTAAGATCGTCGTGTCAAAGTCTTACTTTTCTCGTTAAGAGTTAACCTGGCTGACTTTTTCCTTACTGTGAAGGTCAAGCTTGTAGCGTAGAGGCTTTCATCAGGTTGCTAAACTTAGAACTTTAATTCAAACGAGTTCACCATCTTAGCTGATTGTCTTTATACAGTTTACTATCAATGATTGCTGAATGCCACTGCTGGCTTAAACAAATTATATTTTTTTGCTTTTTTGGCCATTTATAAATTGCTTTTTTCCAGGGTACCTTTTTGAGTTATTTAGTCATATTTACATTGCTACGCCACCAATACCCCGTAATTACGCAAAGCTGGACTCACTCAGTAAAGTTGTCTTTCGGGTCTAAATCGGACTTTAAAAAATGTGGGACTTGGGCTGGGTTCGGGTTTCAGAATAGGGTCTGTTTATAGTATATCTCTGGTTACAACACTGACCGTTAAAATTGACGACTAACCTTTCAGTAGCATGCTTGGCCAGTTAAAAAAAGGACATTTATTACTGTATTCAATTGATTGCATGGGGCTTATAATCAAAGGCGGCTTACAGTACAATCGAGGACGGCTTACATTTTTTTCTTTAGCTTATCGTAAGGTCTAGGTTACGCCTAGTATTTCCTTGGCTACGTTTTGTCGAACAAACTCTCTTTTCGCATTCTATTCTCCTCAGTGCAAGGATTATGATGAACCGAAGGCACTTGTCGTGGTACAAGCATCATTACCAGCGTTGCCGATTAAACGCGAAACGTGCTATATAGGGAAGAATCTCATACTCAGAGGCTTAGGTAACTTATGTTCAAGTGCGGCTTACATTAATTTTTAACACCATTTCGTGCGGCGGCTAACAATCGAGTAAATACGGTATATAACAATATTGGTTTTGATTGGTTACATAGCTTTGGAAACATCAAACACCATCACTCACAGACTGGCGTAATCAGTCCAAGTAGAAAACTTTTCGATAATGTAAGCCGCCAATCCAACAGGAGAATCAGATAAAGCGAATCCTGGAAAAGGAAAAACAATGACCATCTGAAAACATGTGAACATTGTGAAAAAGCCAGCGACGGGTCCTCACATTGTGGGAAGCAAAACGGGTGAAAAAATACCAGAATCAAAGGAGGCACAATCAGACCCGTAGCCACGGGGGTCATTCGGGGGCAGTGCCCCCCAAATTTCGATTTGTGACGTTACAGTTTGTTTAAAACATTAGTTTTCCCTTCTAAATACATTTCACCCCCCGAAACTTTAAAACTTGGCTACGGGCCTGCATTCAGTAGAACCCGGTGAAATGTTTACCAACTGTGTCTGGCTTGGTGGCTTGCTCGTGCAGGTAGCCCGTTTCCATCAACACGCGCTTGAAATATACTTTCAAAGGAAATAGCATTCCCACTTCGCGTGCATGGAAGAACAGAGAGGGAGCGTAAGCGCCGAGAATTGTCTTGAGCCAGCTGAGACCGCGAGGACCATTGCTGCCAAGAGTGGTGTGGATACCTTTGACGGAACTGCGTAAAAAGTAAATAATGCAAGCGGTGCAAAAGTCAGTCCGGAACTTGCTATCCTTAACTTAAATCCGGCACAAATTCGAAGAAAGCAATTTAACATAGACAAACGAAATCACGAAAATTAATGACGATGACCATCTCGTGGAAAGGCTATTTTAAGTTTGACCAACACAGTGTTTATGGCATATATCAAGTTGCTGCATAAATGCCGAGTTTGTTAAGTCGGAAAGTTTTATTTTTTGTCATTATTTGTGAAAAACGTGGTACCACGGATTTGTGTTTTTCATAGAAACCACAAAGTGCACAATGCCTTGGCACATCTTCAATTTGCTTTTTTGTCTTGCTTAGTTGAGGTAGTTTTTTTTGTTGGTAATCACGGAAACAATGGATTGAAAAGATTATCTTTCGCAAATCGATTCTAGTCTGAGTTATTCTGCTAATCTGCTGGATTTGAATTTGCGGTCTTGAATTGTAAAAACCCATAACCAGCACAAAGCAAACTGGTGCACTTAAATTTGATTCTTGCATAGGGAAAAACGTACTTTTTAACAAGAAACAACACGCAAACAAGCCAAAGTTTTCAAGACTCGTCTTTGAATTGACAGAGAGGGAACTGTGTCAACCTTGAAAGAGCACAGATCAGCGAACTTCAACCAACAAAACCATTTCAGGCCATTTATTTACATCACTTCAAATCGTCTACATCCCACGTTCAGTTGGTAATATCAGCAAAATTCTAAGGACGAGACACCGAACTACTGTCATCAAGACGTTGCGTTAGAAGGCGGGGAAACTCTAGAAAAATGATGACGGAACACGGCAGGTGGGGAGTTTCGACGCTATACGTCAGAGCTAACATAAACTCGCGACGAAAAATGTCTGGATGGAGAAGGCCATCCCTTCGTAAGAGGCTTACACACTGTACGACAAAACTAAACCATTCGTGTATATTGCACACACAGAATTATATCAAGCAGCTCTGCCAAGACACCTTCACTTATCGAATAGGTTTCTAATATATATCAATTCTCAACGTTGTTTTGGCAGAAGAATTATCTTGCCGTCTTTGAAAGAAAGGGAATAAGCACTGGTAACGGCAGAGGAACGAATTGCAATATATGCCGAGATCGCAAACGTAAACTTGGCGCGTACCTGGGATAAAGTTGAGCCATAGCAGTGCTAATGGCAGAACCCCAATCGCCTCCATGAACGTAATACTCATTGTAGCCGCAGCGGTGCATTAGTTGGTGGAATATTCGTGCGCATTCGTACATATTGAAGCCTGGAAGGTATACGGACGCAGAATGCAAATTTACGCGCAGTAAAACCACAGCTCCCATCACAAGAGCACATGCACTACCCCGAACTGCATTCAATGAAAGTTATTACAACGCGTTTGTGTTCCTGCATCAGTGATTATGTTCACCGTTCAGGGGTTCTGGAGTGTTCTAAACGGAATAATGTCATATCGAAGTTAACGTAAGCATTGTTGCACACATGTATGTCGTCGTTATTAAAGCCAACGAGGTGGAATTTGCTCCACATATTAATTCAGTACGTACCAGAGTTGTAAATGGGCCTCATTTTGAAGCCCGAGCCCGAAATAACAAGCTCGAACCCCGCATTTGTTTTTCAAGCCCGATTTAACCCGAAAGCCAAATTTACCGAATGAGTCAAGATATGCGCAATAGTATAGCAGTTCAGCTCTGTAAAATTGAATTGTGCAAATTGTGACAAAAGCATGAAATTTTCTACAGTCAATCTATATACCACAAACTATAAAGTTTATTTTCGGGTGTGGAACCATCATGGGGGCATCAAAAAAACGTTGTGTGCGGGTGTACCTGCAGGTACACGGTTTTATGACACCCAAAATAGCAATCACCTTGACCAAAACATTAAACAAGCACAAACTCAGCTTGTTAATCAACGCTGATACTGCGGAATGTAATGTTTCTCAACATAAAAAAACTGTCACGAAACTATCCACGATGGCGCTGCAGGCATTAAAGGAACTATTTAGGATAGCGCTACAGGCATGAAAAGCCGGATTGTAGGCCATCGTTTCTTAACACAAGCGAAGAATCACGTAAGTGATCTTTTCGACACAATGTCATCGCGTGCTAATTTCCTCACCGCTGTGCCTTCCAAAAGAGTGGGAGACTAATCCGAGCACAGAACAATAGAACGCAGCAGTGTTTGCAAATACTGTAGAATTAGCTGAAGAAAAATCACAATCACTTAACTCACAGAAGTCACCGCAGTGAGCAGGACAAATGTACTTCAAGAAAGAAAAAAATCGTTACTTCGAATGGTATAAAAAACTTGTGTATGCAGACTCGAAACATTTTGACAAACTTAAGCCGGAACCCAGCCCGACTTACAACTCTGGTACGTACACGAATCCTTGTTTCACAGCCAGGTCTATGGTGGTTGCCCATGCGTGTTTCACCCGAAAATTTTAAAAATCTGTAGATTTTCGGCAAATTTTCGTTCAAGCAGTTGCTTCTGTTAAACCGTTTGCAATAATAACTTCTTAAAATGATTTCGTAAAAGTTTATTCATTAGTTCTCAAAACAACTGATCTCAGAAAAAAATTACTGTATATATTGTTTTCAATAAAAAATTTTCGACAAAAAATCTTGCGCAACGTATGTTTTCGACAGTATTTTTATGTATCATAAAACACTGCAAAATTTTTTTATTTGAAAACGAAACAAATTTTTCTATTTGAAAATGAAAGCGAAACAAACGTAATTCGGTTCACCACGCGGAGGCCCCATGTGCTACGCCTCGACAGCGGTGAACGGATATAAAGCTTCATTAATGGGGAAAATCGACCCTCATGCTGATTCGAAGTGCTTAAAACATAAATTTTTGCAATGCAATTCCCAAAACAATTTCGATTCTGTATCTGTGTAAGTTGTTCAAACCCATTCCGTTTTTTGAGCTGAAATACGGACAACTATCCGGGAGATGAACACTGTGGCAAACGGATGCTGAAGAACACTGGGTCGCGATTATGGCACTATTTCCTATTGAAAAACGCGTTTTATGGTGCGTCGTGATGTGGAGTACCCATGTGGATAGGTGTACCGCTCGGAGGTCCTCACAGCAGCTTAACACATTCTGTTTGCTTGGGACTTCTGTTGAGGTGGTCACAATTCTGCTCATCCAACCATACGATATCGGAAACTCCGCATCACATGGTCTCAAGCCAACGAAAAGTTTTAAATCACGTACAATGCTGTGAAATTAAGTCGGAACTGGTCTATGCGCTGATCAAGACCTTGAGTGTGCGTTAGTCCAAATCAAGAAGCACTAAACGCGTTTGCCAATAGGAAACACTGGCACTATCAGGACATTTCACATTCGGGCCACGTCGCGATAAAACGAATCGAATTTTTTTTTTGTGTTCCATTTCTCTTTCAAAAATTTTAAAACTCCTTCAAAAATTTTTTGAATTAGAGCCTATTTATAGGTAACAGTGGCACCATAAGGACATGGCACATTTGGTTCTATTTGAATATGAGCTGATGATATCTACATAGTACGCGAAATATATACTCAGTAGTGTCTGACTCTTTGCTGCGAAAGGTTCCTTTCGATAGACAATTTTTTTCTGCTTTGAGAATAAACTTTTGCCAAAATCTTTTGAAAGATATCACAGAAATTGTAAAAAAGTGAATGCTTGAGTGAAAACTTATCACACATATAAAATGAAGTAAACCTCAAAAGGTGAATTATGAAAAGCTCCAGTATATTATGTGGTCTTGATTTATTGTCCCACTCCCAATCACGTAACGCTTTATAGAAACGGCAACGAAAGTATCGATTACAGCGCCACGAAACACTCCTTATAGTAGCTTGCTCTACTACACGCAATTGCAAAGTTCGATTGCAAAAATGTTGACCACAAGCAAAATGCGTTGAAAGTGTATCGAAATTATTGCACATCGCCTTGCAGCAAAAGATACACTGACTGGCTTGAACGAAAAATGATAGCGCCGGAGTAGCAATAACGCTTGGCTAACTTCATACGAGCATTTTCATTTTTTCCCGATTTATACAGAAATATGTGCTAAAAGTTGCAACTTTTCACATCAGGCATTACTAATGCTAGGGAGATTAGCATTAACACATTTTTGAAGTCTTACCTTGTTTCTGTGGGGAATCGGAAAAACCATAGCCTGGAATAGATGGACATACTACTTCAAATACATCACTTTCGTTGCCTCCATGAGCAGTTGGATGTGTGAGCATTGGGATCATCTCAAGCAACTCAACAAAACTTCCAGGCCATCCATGAATCAAGAGTATTACCTTTGGCTAAAAAGGGCAGATTGTAATTTTAAGTGAAGGAAAAACACATGCTATTCATGGCGCAATTTCAAATTATATGCACGGATTTTTGACTGACCGGTCTTACTTCTATCATTTTTGCCAACAACAACAGATGTTTAAATAGCTATGCCTTAGTTCAGGGTTGAAAATTGTAAAGACAGAAAATGTCTCAAGCTGTGTCTTACTATAAAAGTCATGAAGTATCCTCATGATTGCGAAACTATTACTGCAACAAACATGCGGCACGTTTTGTGCTTTGGCACTGCTACTGAGCAGTGCTACATGATTGCCGGGATCGCTTATTGCTGGTTGAGACTTTTACAGTAGAATTCGGTTAATACAGTCACCTCGAGTCAGCCAATTTTGGTGTAATAAGCGGTGGTTGTAACAACCAGTTTTCCTAAAACTACAACTAAACAACTCGTATGAGATATAAATACAATCAATGTACAGTATTGCACTGCATTTTTTCAACACAAAAAAATCTGCGCAACGAAGTTTGTTTAGGTGGGAATGTCTTTCAGAGATAGCCATCTACTTCTGCTTTAACGATGTCCCTCTTCTGATGCTACTTTGGACGAAAACAGACCAGATAACCTCAGTGCCAATCACTGTACTGCAGTGATTCTCAACGTGGTCCCGCTGGTCCACCTGGAATTTCGAATGGCCCAGAGAGAGTTCTACAAATCCTTGATAAAACGCTCCTGAAAATTGTAACCTTTACTGTACAATAAATTATGTAAGACCATTTTTAGGTTCTTGTGTTTGACTAGTTGTTCACGAGGTATCAGCATGTAGTAAAGTGGTTCGTAGAATAATTTTTTTAACAAGATGGTCCACGGGCGAAAAAAGGTTGAGAACTACTGCTATACTGGTTCTGTCATTCATAATAGGCTGTTATTTGTACACCGAAAAGAACTTGTCTGCATAGGAATCGAAAGTGGATGCGTCAGACGGAACTGGATGTATTATCTGTGGTTTTCATAACAGAGTTCGAATAGGAAAATTTCGTCCCAAGCAATCTGGATGCGATAAGCGGTTTGTTGTAATAACCAAGGATGTATTTACCGATTTCTACTGTATTGCGTCACATTCAGATTGATCCAAGCAACCAAGCATTCTATAAAAAGGGAAAAAAATTAGATTTGACTGGGAGGTGGGCCGATCAAGTACAGATTTTTGCTGATTCGTATGTGGTTTTGATCTGAATAAGACACGTGTGTACGCGCATCTGGTGAATGGATGATCGTTCAGTTCTTTTTAGCTATACCAGTGGCAGGATCGCGCAGCAGTCGAGTCACTGAAAACCTACTACCGCAATCACCTAGATATACTAAAAAAATATAATCTAAGAAACCTTTAAACGACATAGTTTCAAATTTTCAAACGAAGGGGGGGCACGTGCTCCCCTTTCCGTGATCAATCCTGCTTGTGAAGGGCACATGGAAAAAGGTAAAACATACCTATCGTTCACAACTATGAATAACATGAATGCCGTAGGTTTTGCTTAACAGGGTCAACCGTTACTCAGGGCAACTGTTAAATCTGGCGAAATAAAACGCGCTAGTTGTCAGCCGCCTTTCCAGTCCCCTGTTCCACTCGATCAGGCGATTTTCTGTAGTCAGTTCAGACATGCACTTAGGTGATTGCGAAATCGCCTTTGTGATATAACAGCCAACCTTATTACAAACACCAGTTCTTCATGCAACAGTTGACAGACTGCATCACAACTGCATCACAAACAATAACCTAGCAGCTCAGCGTTTCGCGCCAGTGGACGTTTCAATTGTTGCGTTTCGTTGCTAAATTTTGTGAACCTTACTTTTCCACTTGAGCAGAAATATCACGAGAAGATTAAACGATCGATGAGAAGACTGATATAGCTATTCCACAATAAGCCAGAGAACAAATCTCTTGGTCATTGCCAATGCACAATCGTCTGCATATGTCACTAGTAACTGCAGTTTCAATCATAACGTTATTTTTTGTTAACTCCGCATAGTTGTGCGCCAAATGGTGCTGGTTACAATGAGACCCAATTGAGAAGTATCCACTGCATTATAAGAATGTTACTTTCTTTTCTTTATTTACTTACCACCACTCCTGTAGCAACTATGTCAGGTTTTTCATGAATGAAGTGAACACTAAGGCCTTCTAAAGTAGTTTTAAAATGATTGTAGGAATTCATCCAGTCTTCTTGCTTTTTCCACGAATAATCGTTTATCCAGTAGTTAACAAGATCCTTCATGTAGTCGTCACGCATTCCATAGTGGAACTTGGAATCTTTCAAAGACGGAACTGGATATCTGCATTGCATCAGGATCGTATCACAAGATTGCATTTAGGTCAGGCAACAGAGATCCATAACATTCACATAAACTTTGCTGCATCTTTAAAGTACTGTTCTTTCTGATGCTGCACGAAGTTTTCAGCATAATATGATCATGTAACTAAGATGGTCCTCAATTTCTTTCTCAAGGACTGTGTCCTATTAAAAGTATCTTCACAGATTAAACATTGCTTGGCCGATAAGATACGCCTAAATCTTGCCAAATCCTAACCCAGCCTAAATGGTGTAAACAGTTGATAAGACATAGGTCTTCTCTAAAACAAAACAGTTTCGATTTGAGATTAGATCACTGTGTGTGTATGGCAGTGTGCGAGCTTCTGGCAGCCTTGTTTGCCTCTGGTACTAGCGTAGCACAGTCGCAGATTGCAAAAGATGTGCGTTGTGCAGATTAATACATGTTTGTTGCCATTGTTCAAACTATATTTTTAGAAATATTTCTATGCCAAATCTAGACTGTTAGCTTTCATTGGTACGAACAATCGACAACATTATTTGCTACACAAGAAGTTCTATACTACTTCCTCATAGTTCACTTTTACATCAAAATGGAAAAACATCAAAGCAATTACACTCCAGAGATCACCAATTAAAGTATATGTGCGCTTGGATAAAAACAGGGCTTTTTTGTTTGGCTGACTGTCTCACAAGCCATGTGCTTTAACATTATCACATATGCCACGGGTGGCCAACAGGTTGATCGCCGAGTCTCAGTTGGTCGATCGCGCTCGATTTTGCATTGAATTGACAACATACCTAAAAATAACATTTTTCAATCAATATTCCAGACCCGCTGTAGTAAGAGTTGTAGCTGCTGTTTTTAGTGTCAGTGATTGAGCTATCTTTGTTACAGTCAAACTTTGCCTACAAAATGAGCGCTTTAAAGAGAAGGAAGACATATTACACTTCACTGAAAAATGGGAGCTTGACTACGTATTATGATAAATGAGAACTGCACCTGGCTTATCTGTAATGCTTCCCTTGCTTTGCCCAAAAAAGGAAATCTTGAAAGACACTTTATGACACGCCATGCCAAATACAATGATGACTATCCTCTTGGAAGTGAAGCAAGGAAAATGAAAGTTCGCGACCTTAAATAAATTTACATGGACAGCAAAGAGGTCTAAAAAAGTTTTGTACTTCGTCAAGAGCTACTATTATAGCCTCATGCAAAGCAAGTTTTTTCTTGGCGAAACAAGGTAAAGCATTTTTAGAAGGGGAGTTGCTGCAAGAGTGCTTTCCAGAAATTTCCGATAGACTTTTTCAGGATTTCCGTAATAAAAGTGAATTTATAAGTGCTATCAAAGAGCTACAACTGTCAAGAAACATCGTGATGAGAAGAATAAAGATGAGTGAAGATGTTGCCCACCAACTTTACAATGATTTTAACAACTGTGCGTGTTTTTCACTGCAACTTGACGAATCGACAGACATCAGGGATGCTGCACAGGTTATTGTGTTCGTTCGTATGGTTTTTCATGATTGGAGCATTAAAGAGGAAGTGCTTGGCATGATAACTTTGAAAGGACGAGAGGCATAGATATTTTTCAATGCATTTAAAAACTATTGCTTTGAAATAAAGTTGCCTCTGTGGAAGTTGGTGTCAGTTACAACAGATGGAGCAAGACCAATGGTCGGCAGTGTAAACGGTTTCATTGCCTTGTGCGAAAAAGATGATGATTTTCCGGATTTTTTAAAGTACCACTGCATAATCCACCAACAAGTTTTGTGCAAGAAACGATTAAACACCAAAGAGGTAATGGATATTGCATTCACAATTGCAAATTCAGTTACAGCGAAATCTCTTCGGCGCCGTCTTTTCAGGCAGGAATTCGAGGGATAAGAGCTTCTGTTACACACTAACGTACGATGGATCAGTAGCGGCGAATTTCTTCAAAGGTTCCGAGATCTATTGCAAGAAATCAAAGCTTTTCTTCAAAGTAGAGGTGACAACTATGCCAAGTTAAATGATTTAGTTTGGATGACTGACTTGGCTTTTCTGGCTGATTTTACTGGCAGATTAAGAGCCTTAAATTTGCAGTTACAACGGAAGAGCAAACCGCTGATTGAATTGATCAGTGCTATTGGTGCGTTTAATATGCAAATCCTTGCATTGACCTCCGACCTTGAAGAAAAACGGTTTGAGTTTTTCCCAAACATCAAGACCATTTGTAAAATCATCCGGATAGTATTTGGAACCCCGAGACGTATGTTGCTGAAATAAACATGGTTTCTGATGACTTCGATGTTTGATTTAGAGATTTTCAAAAAGTCGAAGAAATAGTTGCATACGTATCATGTCCTTTCAAGTCGGATTTAAACGTATCTAGTGTTTCTCACCAAATCAGTCAAGTATTTTCACTGGAAAGAGGTGCAGTTGAAATGGAAATGATGGCACTGAAAGCTGACGTGTTCCTGAAGGCTCGGGCATACGAAAAAGATTTCTGGAGAGTTGTTGGGACAAAATACTGCAATATCAAAAATGTGCGGAATACATCCAGTCCTGTTTTGGTTCAACGTACTTATGTGAATCTGCATTTTCATTTATAAACGTAATAAAAACAAAACATAGTGCTGTGCTAACAGACGACCACTTGGGCGACTGCCTAAATCTGTCTTTGACAGGATACACGCCTGAGTACGAAAAGCTGGTGAACAATGTGATGACACAAACATCTCACTAACTCAATTGATGAAGTAAAAAGAAAACTGTTGAACGTTCTTTTCGTGTACTATTGTGAAGTACTTAACCGAAACATGAAGATACGGCTTTCGATGGTAAATGTGTGGTAAATACAAATTCATTTACAGGAATAATGTTGCATTTCATGACATTTTGTATTTGTGACTTTATTACCGACCGGTCGATCGCGAGTTATCAGAAAATTTTTCTAGTCGATCCCAGTCGAAGACAAGTTGGTCACCCCTGACATATGCCATCTTGGGTCTCATTGCATGACCTAAAAGCAATCGTGATGTAATCAATGCAATATGACTGACAAGCGCAAACAGAAGCTGCAGTTTGCCAAGATAGCCTGGACTTTGTTTCTGGACGTTGCATCAGGTACCATTGTTCAAACATTTAGTTGGTGCTAAGCTACTCGCCAAATTACTGGTTACAAGGTGTTGTTGATTATATAAATGAAACACCACGCCTCACATCACCAACTTAAGCAGTAGAAAAATGGTTTATAAATGAAATTCATATTTTTACAACTAAAATCATCAAAATTTCCTAGGTGGTATCTATCCCTGCTAACCTTACAAATTTCTTGCAACAAAACCCTAATCTGAGCCAACCAACATAGCGCTGTAGATCTGCCACACAGAATACACAATCAAAGAAGCTAATTTTTTAACATATTTGCGTAGAAGTACGGAGTAAAACTGGCAACAGACCAACAGGTATTTTACAGAGGATGTCAAATTATGTTGCTTGGCTCTTTGTACATAAGAGCAAATGATGTAAAATCAAGCCACATGGAATCAAATGTAAAAACACTAGGGCATTTAACACTTTTCAAACATGTGCGTAGCTCATTTGAAAACTGCTCCATTGCCATACAGTCAGGAAGCAATAATCCTAGGCAACCACTAGACATTGCTAATTGTGTGCAGCCAGAGAACGACACCTGAAGATAAGGACTGCCACAACCTGAGGAAACTACAATTAGCACATCAACTCCTTTTGAACAAACCTTGTTGACTTTAGTCTTGCCTTCAAGTTTTCGATCTGTTGTTTGGGCACTTTTATTTGAAATGGATATATGCTTCTGTCTACGTCATCAGCTCTGCCATATGACCAATTCTTTTCTACATAGTATTTGGTCAGCAACTCATAATCTTGCTTTTTAAGAGAAAGCCATTTCACAAGTAGTCTGATTGCAACATAAGTACCAACTAACCCAAAAAATATATTGAAATATAGATGCATTTTTTTCTAAAAAACACAAATTTGTACACAACAAAAGTCACCAAGGTTAAAGCCAACAGCAGAAATATCCTTAAAAGGTCAAACTAATTTCACATTTTGAAGTCTATATATGAAAACCTCCAATTTGCACCTAATAGTTGTGCATGTTATTAGGAACTCATATTTGTTTCAGTTATGATGACACATATTGTATGAAATATTTTACACAACAAAAAGGAATTGGTGAGGTTATGATGCATGAAATGAGCTGCTAATAATTTAATGAACAAAACTATTCAAAGACACATACAGAAGTTCTCTAAGTCTATTTCGTGTTTAGAAATATGCAAGATAGTTTGTGTGAAGATAAAACAAAGTACAATTGATTCAGTTAAAAAACTGAAAATTAAATTTGGCATAACACAAAAATTTAGATTAAACTATTTTGAGTACTGCAAAAACTGTGTTATTGGCTTCATGCGCACAGTGATGGTTTTCTTTACAACTTTCTTTGAGAAATTCCATCAAAAATAAGTTGATGACAATTGTCTTCAAGTAAATTATTATTTTGGGTTTTTTAATAGTTGCGTTGATTCATAAAAGTACATGGTTTACAGTTTTTCACCACTCGGGGAACATATTAAAATCTTTGTCACAAGCATCAGTCTATTTTTGCTAGAAAAGTGTTGACTACTGAAACATAAAATCAAACCTAGCAGTGTTTTGTGCTTACACAAGAACAAAGCCAAGGTCTTCTTGAAAGTTTTTCTTTCTACCTGTGAGACTTAATGTTTAATCCTTTGTTGCACAACTTAACGTTTTTACAGAGTAAATGAATAAATCTACACATTAAAAATTTCATTATTAAATCTTACTCTATGGGCACCAAATAAAAAGACATAAATGTGTTCACATTTTCTGGTTAAAAGTAAACCTACATTCAAATGATAAAATAACTAAAAAACATGTGCCCTGTGTTCCAGTGCAACTGAAATTCACAATGTAAATGTAACCACCAACTAGCAGAAATTTTAGTTGTTCTACAAAAAACTTGATTCAAACCAGTGGTTTCCAAACTGTGGTACATGAAGGCCTTCAAGGTGGTATGCAAGTAGGCCTACTTTCTGTTTTTTTACCAAATTATTTGTATTCATAACTATAGTTTCAACTTACAAGGTTCTGTTAATAAATTCCTGAATTTTGGTGCACTTCCCTTGTTCATTTTTACAAAATGGCCATTTTGTTCAGGTAGTGCCTATTTGGTCACCAGATGTTGATTATCCGGCAGCTCTTACCCACATATATGACTTCAATCTCAACTTGGCTTGCTATAGACCTTATCCACCAGTCAAGGAGCAACGACTCAATAACCTTGAGTTTTTTCGGTGCCCTCGCGATTTCGCAATTGCTAAGGTTTCTTTCTGGTGTTTGAAATTCTTAAGTTTGCCAAATAGGCTCAACACCAGTGGCAAATGCTCTGATGGAGCTATTTTGCCATTTGACTGTATCCAGCATTCTGAGCATGTGATACTAGCAATACAGTGAATTGATCCAGTGGTGAGTGTCTTTTCCGGCTGCGCGAGTGGTCATCAGTTCAGCACTCAGCACTGTTGCTTTGGCTTGCAAGTAAAGATGACACTTTTGATGGGAAGGCTTTTATGTACTTTTTTAGAAAGTTTCAAAAACCAGGCACGGGTTTACATTTTGGGATACGATTGGATTCAGGTTAGGATTTTAGGACACATGACCAGAACGATATGCCAAACCAGGGGTGACGAACCTATTTGCTACCGTGGGCCACTTCGTCAGTTACCGCTGAGTAAGCGGGACGCACAACTTTTTAGTCATACTATGAAAGCTGTTAAAAATGAAAAAAATTGTTCATCAACAGAAACAAACAACAAACGAAAGTAATAAAAACCCATGCGAACCATACCGCATGAAATTCTTCGCGAGCCACATGAAATTCTTTTGCGGGCCGCATGTTCGTCACCTCTGTGCTAAGCCAAGCATATCATCCTTGTCACTTGACTAATACAACCAATGGGGTTGGTTTATGGCAAAATAGCTTCAGCTCTGCTTTTGCCACTGATGGCAAAATAGACACTGCCTTTTGCTCATGTCACATTTCTGTCAATTCTGGTTCTCCAAACTTTTGATCAAATGATATTGGTAGATTGAGTTTTCTTGGATCAAAGTGATACGTGGTGATAGTACACCACAAAATGTTGGGAACCACTGATTTAAACTAACATGAACACAACATTGAAAGAGTAAGTTTTTCACAAATCCAGGCACTAATTTTGCTTTGTAAGATGATCATCAATGGAAGTCAAGTATCAACCACAGTCAGGTGGTTCTGGAGGCGAAAAAATTAACCAAAGCAAAAACTTAAAATTTACAGTTCTGATCCAAGTTTCTAGAACACTTTTGTTGAGTTACAGGCAGTGTCTTGTGCATCTAATAAGCCTGGGTTCAAAAATTGAAATCCAGCTTACATCGAAAACTGAGTCAGTTATATTTTCTTGCTCCTCATCACTATCAAAAATGATTTCAAACTTTCTGGAAGGATTCAGAGGCTTAGCTTTGGGTGGCCATAGCTGTTTTACTTCTAGACTTCTATTATGTCCACTACAAACTTTTAATACTTCTGCCTCTTTATATGAAGAGATTTCTGGAGAGTAATCAGAAGACATTTCAAGTTGTTTGAAAGCAATGACATCACCAATCCTTGGTGGCCAGGATAGAAAAGGCAGAGATTCATAATTTTCAACAGATTGTCCTGTTCCATCTGCCTTTTCAAGGGATTCTATCTTGACATCTTTATCCAGGTACTTGCTGTTGTCCTTGGTGATTCCATACGAAGTGCCATCATTGTTGGATACAAGTAAAGAACATGGAATTTCTTCAAGCAATTCTTTTTTGACTGACAATGAGTTTTCATCAGCATTCTTCACACCTGAAAGCTCATTAACTTGACAAACATCTTTTCTTTCTGAACATTGCTGAATTTGAGTGGGGCATGGTAATGTTTGGATGATTGAACTTGGTGAAGATAAGTTAGGTTTGCATAAAACATGAATGCCTTGCGAACTTCCAACGGAGCTGTTATCTTGTTTTTCATTTGGAACAGCATCACGTGAAACATCAGTGCTTGTGACTTGACTTAAGCATGCATTAGAACTACACTTTGCCATATCCAAACTTATTGTATTTTCTGTGGCTGTATGCTTCTTATTGTCATCTGTTGATTTGTGAATATTAACTAAAACACTTAGGTTCGCAGAAGAGCATGAAGTGGCAGATGACATGCTAGAAGAATCAAGCTTATGTTCAACAGATACACTACTGCTACTGCCGGAATTAGTTAAGCCTAAATTTGTCATTTGGTTTTGTTTGACACTTTGCCTCTCTTGCACATGACAACAGCTGCCTGCAGAAGAACCTATTTGCAACAGAGGCTGTAAGCAATCAATCTTTTGTTTTCCATTTAAACAAGACCTATTCACTTGTTCAATTTCCAACGAATGAGGGTTAACTCCCAGATTTTTATTTGAACTTGAAAACTTTTGCTTCCTTTGAGATGTTGGCACTTTGCTTTTTACTACAGTTTGTTGCTTTGATGACAGTTCAGATACTTTTACCCGATTCTTTTTTGTACTTTTGTTTACTTTTCTCTTCCTCTTTTGTTTAACCTTCTTTAACTTCCTACATCGTTTTTCGGCTAAGCAGCAATCGAACAATTCCTTTGCACCAGAAGAATCATTTGAACCAATTTTCCTTTTCAATCCCTTATCAGAATTCTGATTGGATTTGGTGATTTTATCAGGTATAGAAAGAACATCATCACTATATATTGTTTCAGTAGTAGAAACACACAGAATATCATCTTTCTGAAGTATTGCAACACTATCACAAGATGACAACACATATTTGTCAATTGATAATGTTAAAGAATGGTTGGAGAATCCAAATTTTCTTGCGATGTTATGCTCAACATCTGCTATACATTGCATTTCATCTTTGCAAATAAGAAACATGAATTTGTCACACTGAGGAGGAAATGGCAATGGAGGTGGCATGTCAAACTGCAAACGCACACGAAAATTCTGTGACAATGGTTCCATTGACAAAAGAAACCTAGCATTTAGCAAAGGGAATCAAAAGACAAGTTTCCTACAATCTGCAGATCATATTGTTTTATGGAAAATATTGTGCAATAGCATGTTCATTACATTATACACTAGATTAGGCCTAGTCTGCTAATATATCTCAAAAACATTAAGCATGATTCAACACAAACAAATAATATAAATATGTCTGGCATAGTACCTTATTTTTCAGACCATAAGGCACACTTAAAATCCTTTACTTATCTCAAAAATCAAAAGTACGCCTTGTCATGCAGTGCACCAAAGGTATGAATCTGGTTGTGTTTTCTCATCAGCTCGAACCAAATTTATGTGATAAACGGTACTATTTATTTAGTTGCTAGTTACAGCTAAACTATGAGCTCGATTTCCAAGTACGATATATTCATACACCAGCCTGGTGTGAACATCTCAACTTGAACCAAGACTTGCTTGCATTTTCATTACAAGGTAAGGCCTTCTGCTGATCACAGTCTTCTCAAAGTGAGCCCTGGGCCAAATTAATTGCCCAACCCTGTGCTGTTCTAACCTTCTTGTATGTCAAGGGTGGGCGATTAATTTGGCTCTGGGTCTATTTTGGGAATCTCACGTTTAGCGGAGGGCCATACCTCCTCAGGTAAATAGAAGCAAGTCTCAGTTTTACACTTTCGCGGCTGGTCTAAATCAATCGGTTCTATTTAGGCCGATTTCCTTGTCGAATATATCATACACCGGCCCTCAAGGTGTAAACAAATTACAAAGTTTTGGATTTTAATTTTTTGTTGATGACATCATCATGGGAATAAGCTTATGCATACTTAGATAATGTTATCAGGCCCTGGGCGCCAACGCCAATTTTTGGCTCGAAACTTCTGAAACCAGGCTGTAATACGAGTCTTCAGAGGGTTTGATCAGTGATTACTATAAAATGGATGGCCAACTCATTGTCTCTGTCACACGTGACTGAGCCTTTACTCAAGCCTGTCGACAAGCAGGCAGAAGCATTGGTTTGTGTGTGTACTGTGGTGTAGGTCAAGTATTTATGCACGGTTTTGCAGTCTTTCCGCAAGATACACTATTCTGCGCCAGTTGTGCATAGGCGTTTACTACTTAGGCAAACGACATTCATTTTATCTAGTTTTTTGGATGTATATATCGCAAATGGTTCTTATGGGTCTTGTTATTATAGGCCTCAACTGAAGGCAGTGGACAAACAAGCCTTAGGACCCTAGGTTAATTTATTTATCTTTAAGTTCTGCACTCACAGAATCGGTTTTCTCCATCATTCACGGTTCTCAAAGACGATATTTTTTCATAAAACTAAAGTCATCAGATTAGAAAAAAGGGCATGATGTAGTAGTTTTGAGTTTAGTTAGCACAATCCAAGGCACAAAGCTTAAAGTTAAGACCCTGTGACCACGTTTACAAAAATAGCGTTTCCCCAATTAACTGCAATGTGAAAGAAAGGCTGTGACGCCTGTAAGAAAAAGAAGTGTGATTTAGCAGAAAAGCAACATTTCATTACCATGGTAAGTTAACAAGAATTTTTTTGTGCTGGTTTGAACAAAATTAAAGACGACTACGTGGATTTCAAACAGCAATTTTATCTACAGTAACATGTTGCAGCAACAGACGTGAACGCGTTTTGCAACAAACAAACGACACTTCAAGCAGTGGCGTACCTCGGGTTTCCCACGCCTGGGGACAAACTCAGTTTAAGTCAGTTTTACAACTGTTAAACACTCAGATACAGTCAAGGTTTGGTGAGCTTTTTCTGGTGAAGTGGGTAGGCCTGCGGCCGACTTTTACTTCCTGCCCAAAATACAAAAAATGAATGGCAAAACTTGAATAAAAGGTACTGGAGGAGCATATGCTGGACTTTTCTCATGCTTATAGCTGTGAAGTGTTTATGTAGGATAATGCTCCCTGCCATAAGTCTAAAAAAGTAAAAATATGACCTTGAACAAAAGCAGATTAAAATGCTTGAGTGGCCTAGCAACTGTCCAAATTTAAACCGAATGGAAAATTTCTGGCAGAAAATTAAATATCTTATGAAACAAAAGAATACCCAACATGGACACTCTCATAAATCAGTTCAAGAAAGTTTGGTGCCAGGAGGTGTGCTTGGATTATTTCATAAGTTTAACACTTTGAGAACCAGTCTACGATATATTCGTACATAGATTTCGGCCTAAAAAACAGCAGTTTTCGGTTGCCTTACCAACGCCCTAGCTCCTCCACCGATTGCGCTAGAGAGCTGTTGAACGGCTCAAACGGATCGGCCAGTCTAGTAGATTGCACTCGAAAAAAAAATTTTTGGTTGGGGATGCGGATTTCTTGTGACTGACATCATAAGTGAAGTAGTTTTGGGGTTATTTTGGCTCATGTTACCTGCCCTTGGGCCCAACCGCTAGGCCAAAGTGTTGCGCTGAAGTTTTCATTGGAAACTAGGCTCGAATCCGAGTGTTTTGAGCCTTTGATCAACTTTCCAGCGTTTCTGGTTCAACAGTTATGATCTAAAATAAACAAATTAATTAATTTCCTAATAAGCTAATTAGTCAAATATTTTTACTAACTTACATGACAACTTTTGAACCCGAAACCCCAGCAGGTCATCCAAAGTCTCAAAAGACTGGGATTGTAGCCTAGTTTCCAGTAAAAACTTCAGCGAAATACTACCACCTAACAGTTGGCGCCCAGGGCCAGGCGAAGTGGGCCAAGGTGGCCTAAAAGTCCTCCACTTATGACGTCACT
>JGI24021J15306_10002688_pt1 | contig 19475 bp, 15 predicted proteins | sample Ectturendosymbi1_FD_15306 | JGI IMG/M metagenome (IMG submission 15306)
AGTTTCGCCCTTGGGAGGTCTGCAGCCTAGATGACCCTTGGTCCTTCGCAGCCTCCCACTCCCTCAAGCATTTTATAAATCGATGTACTTGGAAGTCGTTGCAGTACTACATTATAATAAGCACGATGACGTCATTCATGCGTATGTCTCAAAAGCTTGTGTCTCATCAAAGTAAATGTATTTACGCCATCAAGCGTATACTCTCTACTACTGCCATGTACGTATCCTCATCTTCCTTCATGTATTTGCGTATTCCATGTTACTGCGATGCATGCTTAAATTCAAGCGCCTTGCATGTGGGAGTGACGACGTTACTCAATACAATACTAAATAATATTTACTACTTTAGGGCAACAGTTATGATTTTTATTGAGTAACTTTGATCAGCTGTGATTACTAGAATTGGACATTCAATGTTGCAGCAATCTTTGTTGTATATTTCAATATTGCATCATCTCAGCTTGCATGTTGCAAAGAGAAACTTCTTGTCATAGCATTTGATACTGAGACTAAGTTAGTCACAGAAGGCTCTCTAAGTCTTGTCTCTTTGCAAGCAATATTGCTTACCTCTTCAAACCCAAAAAATAGAGATAGTGAGTTTTGAAATCTGGCATATGTAGAAGATCTTCCAGACTTGTTCTTATGCTATAGCATTGTCCCTTTATTTTGATTATAGTTTGTTCTCAGGGTTGATAAAATGCATGATTTTTTGAATAGATTGATTTTTTTTGGTTTACATCTGATTTTTTTAATTCAATGTGTTGAGGGTGGCCACCTCACAAGTAGTAATTTTTTTTCCAAAAAGTTCGTTTTGATATAACTTTTTGTGCTTTGTTTCTTCTAGTACAGCATCTAGAATTCAACTGAACTTTCATTCAAACTTACTTTGCACTTATGCATCATGCTTAAACGCAAAGAAGCTCATAACACCAGTGCAGGTGTACAAAATGAAATATTGATTGGAATGACAATACTGAAACCATCATTTCATCAACTTCAATGACACTTATGGCATGTTAAGAAGCTTTTAGAAAAATTCAAGCTTGTCAGCCTGTTTGGTGTGAAGTCTGTTGTTAAAATTGATTATTGTAATGCAGCTTTCACTAGTTCAGCTTCTGCAAATGTATAATTTACATCCATAAAATGGTAAAACCTATATGGGTTATTATGAATCTGAACTAAGAATATGTCTTAAAACTACTATGTCTACAGTCAAAAGCCTACATATTTGCTGGAATATAGATGTAACTTTTACTTTATGCCAAGCCCAAAGCCATGGGGCCATTCATGGACAGTGCCCCTAAATTTTTTTGCCCCCCAAATTCTTTTGTGCCCAGAAGCATTTGTTTTGAACATATGCCATAATGAAAACAAAAATCTGGCCCCCCTAACAGTTTATTTTGTCCCCCAAATCTGGCTACAGGCCTGTTTTATGCCAGCCTACACTTTCAAACTTTTGGCATTCTGACAGTTACTGTACGACTTCTGAATCTTCTGATGCGTGCCATACATGCATAAAATGATAAAATCTGATGTTGATAATACATCTGTTTCATGAATCAAAAATATGTTTTATAACTATGTTTATAGTCAACAGCCTTCACAACTGATGGAATTTAGATGCAACTTTCACTTTATTCCAGTCTATATATACTTTCAAACTTGTGGCATTCTAACAGTTATGACTTCTGCATCTGCAAGGTTTAGTGATTTCAGTCCATATGTCATTTTTGAAGTTGAATGACATAGAATCTGTGACCTCACAGTTGCTATGATTGATAAACCATCAAGTGGTTTTACCTTGTGTAGTCATAAGAATTCTTTGCCTTCTACACTAATACTGTATAGGCTATTTGAAAACCTATTAGAACGCTAATTAAATGTGTCATACATATCACACAAAAACTCTAAAATGACATGATTTTTTATTTTTATTGCTGATTTAAATCGATCAACCCTGTTTGTTCTTGACAAGTCACTTTGGTGTCTTCCATCTTCAGGTTTTAAGGAGTTATGATTGAGCTGTACAGAGCTTCTGGGACCCTGACTGTGATCCATCCAGTTCTCATGCATACATGGCTGGCAGTGATTCTTGGTTTATTTGCAACTACGCAATGCAGTGTTGCAAAAAAGATAAAGTGAGAAGTGGTTAAAACTAATAAATTTTAAAATCCTGCCAAGACCTGTCATGTGTGAGACTGTCTCCACTGCCTGACAACGTATTTCTTAGACCAGTGGTGCTCAAAGTTGGTGGAATCGCCCCCTTGTGGATGATTTTGTGGAGCAAGGGGGCAAAAACGCTAAACTATTACCACTAATCGAGCATTGAGTTACCTTCAACTGTGACCTCAATGTTTTCAAAGAAAAGAAACTGATTGTTGATTCATAAGCGAGGTGATCTAAGACTGTTCCTCACTAAAACAGGTGCGAATCTAGCCAGTAAATTTAGGGGGCTATTTAAGCAATATTTGCTAGGCAAATTTCATTACGGGTTTACTACTGTAAGAGAGATGAAACATACTTCACAACAATGCTGTGAAAAAATAATGGACGGCAAAATGGCCTTATATCGCGAATGCTGTTTTATGAATTGTACAAAATCATGGTGTATAAACTTATTTTCATTGATTTTAGGGGGGACAATCGCCCCAATTGCTGCCCTGTATCCCCCCGGCACTAAAATATTTCCCAATGTTATGCGGCTTTGTGAAGGCTGCCAAGCACATCCATCACACTGAACTGGGGAGCATGGTATGTATCATTGGCGTCCGCAAAAAATTTTCCATGGGGNCAATGTTGAAAATTTGGTTATCCTTTTCAGNTTGCTGACAATGAAATGCAAATGGACGTTCACAAAATNCTTTACCCCTTCTAGCCCATTAGTCTATGTTGGTTGAACTTCATTTCTCAATCTTTTGTCTGAAATATTTTCTACACTTCGGCTATGAGAAATGCTTCTTTTCATAAACTGCCTAATATCCCTTTTTTCGAGCACTTTCTACAAATAAGTCATAAATCAACGGCCAGAACAACATGAGTGGTGAAGAAATAAGAAACTTAGACACGCTGGTCGTGCAAAACTCTTTCAAACAATGAGAAGTAGAACTATATGTTCAAAAGACTATCGAACAACTTAAGTTAAAACACCATCCAGACTTAAAAATACTGAGAAGATAAATTACGAAAACTTGCCACAGCAAATATAGCTTTGCACTAAGTGCTCGCTGAGAAGTCAGAACTAAACCTAACAATAAAGACATATTCCCACAAGTCTGCGTAGATGTATCCTAACAAGCCACGTGTTTTTGTACTCTGTAAAAAGAAGCTTGGATGAGTCATTTGATTGAGCTGTTCACTCGGGCAACGTTGATCACAGTCTCGCACTATCAATGGAGTTTGCAAACTCAATTGTGGAAGTACTGCTACAGATTTACTCGTGCTTCTTTTCACGCAGTATGAAACTATACGTGACTTACCGCTATTAGGAATGTCACTGTCTTGCTACATTAGCCTACCTGGCAAGATGTCTGTGTCCAACAGTCACATGCAGGGCTTCCATTCAGTGATTTCATATAAACCCAGATTGTACACCAAAAAACCCATAATCGTACAATAAAAACCCAGAAAGCTTGTGTTACGAACAAACATTTTAGTGTTTTTTTTTTAAATTGAAATTGAATTGAAATAAAATTCCACAAAAAATATAATCCTAATATCTTCTAATTGATATTTGTTTTTAACTTGTATACATAGGGAATCATTGCAATTTAAACAATTAGTCCCAACTCTTGCTTCACCAGTTTCTTCAATTGGAATTACAGACAATAACCCCAACAATGATCTTATATGAGGATATGAAATTGATTGAACACGTTCCGCTTCAACCGATTCGTACTTTCTCACCTGATGTGTGCATGCAAAAACTTTTTTATAAAGTTGTCTTTATATGATTGAACACATTGAAGTTGCTGATGACTTTATCACTCCAAAACAAACAGATTTAATGCGATTTTTCATAATCACACGCAGACACCCATGTCGACTGTAAAAAAACGATATGGTGTGATAAAACCCTCAGTGGGAGCCCTGGTCACATGCGGAGAAACATCTACCGTAACTTGAAGTGAACGTTTGAAGATTTATTGCTGTGCAATTGTTACACAATAATGACAAGAGTAGAACAATCCACTATCAAGTTTTGCAACCTGCCAACGCAGGCAAAAGAGCAAACATAAGTGAACTGCAATCTCCTCATTGCATGACACCAGAACAGTGAACCTGGTTCTTTTGCAGTGTCAGTGTCATACTGGCAAATAAACTGTCATTGCAACAATGAATTGAATTAATCGGAACTTAGCTGCTAACTTCAGGTTTTCTAGAAATTTTAGGTCTTAGTACCAATTTCTAGGGAGTTGGATGCCCGTTTTGACCCCCTACGGGCGTCCATGTATGTACTGATTTCTTTGAATAAAATTATTTAAAATACTACCTTGTGTTTGCTTTTATCAGGCTTGTAGGCGACAACGATGTGTCGAGAGTGAAAAGAGGGCAATTGATCAAAAACGTTTGAGAAACACTGTCTCAGACAAAATTATCTACAGTAATGTAGTGAATAGTGACATGTAAACCTTGGTCGTGTCATTCTTCCTATATGTTGCTATAATCATTTGAGTTCCAGCGGCTAGTTTGAACTTGCTGTCTATCCATTGATTAATTAACCCTCTCATGAAATCTATTGCTGTATTATAGCTTGCTAAGCTTCTAAATACAGTATAAGGAATGGAATGAAATGCAAGTGTATCATTTATAGGTGAAGGAGGTCACGCCTATCTCAAAGAGTGGATGTGGTGGGCTGGACTAATTTCAAGTAGGTTTGTTGTTATTTGTAGATCTGCTAAAAGCATTATTTCAATCTGTTTTTTTCCGTATTATTTCAATCCATGTTTTTTTCTGTATTCCACGTTTTTTCAGAAAAAAATGAAGGGGTCAAACAATCTAGGAATAAATTGCTGTTAAATTGACTAACCGCAATGGAGAGCAAACGCGTTTCAATGTCAAAATCCCGCACGTCAATTCCAAATTATGAGAAGAATAGTGTTTGCGCCAATACGCTAAACTTAGCACTTCACCGTTATCTGTTAAAACACAATAGAACGTGTAGTTGTTTTGCAAGGTTCTACAGCAAAAGGTTTTTATTTGTACGGCCGTGCAACTTGAAAGCAGTGACTTGTAAACGTGAAATTGTTGCGAGAAGTACGGTAGTCCATGGCCTTTCATGCCTGTAGTTTAGTCATCAATACCTTTTTGCCAAGCACCGTTCTTCACACGTTTGACGTATCTGAGTGTTAGTAATACAATAGAATTTGTCTAATTCGTCAATTCGCTTAATTCGTCACCTCTCTCTATCCCTGAGAAGCATGTTGTTCGGCTAATCCGTCATTTGCAGTTTCGGTTTTGATGTTTAGGCAGTTAACACGTGTGGGAAACGTTGCACCGCGCAATTTGTTTATCGAATTTATGCACGAGGTGCGAGCCGCGACCCGACTCTTCATTGAGAGAACGCAGAAAGTCTTTAAAGTATATTAAAGATTTCAAAGGTGCTAGATTAAATGCAGGAGTCTAGATAGAGTAGAGGAATTAAAGAGTTTGATTTAGTAAACAAACATAACGTCATAAAGTTGTATTTTACTGCAAATGAAAGCACTATGTATACGAATTACTATGATAAAGTATACGAGTTGCTGTGATAGAGTTTTCACCTGTTTGCATACTTCGTCACTTCGCCTAAATCGTCCCTTTTTTCTAATCCCCTTAAGGTGGCGAACCAGGCAAATTCTACTGTAAAAGCATGAACTACTATCAAGAAACTTACCAATATTTTGTGTCAACGTCTTCACATCGTTTACATTGAACTATTCTGTACAACTAGCGCAAAAAGAGACCAAGATCTTGTTCTGTTGACACACAGCATACCTGAGCATTGTAAACCTTCTGTACACACCAACTTCCTCATGCAAAGCACGTCTTTTACCGATTTACTGACATCATCAACACTAAATGTCCTGAGGACCTTGTGGGTTTTGTTTGAACCGCCGCTCACACGCAAGAAGACCAATTCACTGACCTTCGCCAATCGCCAAGGAATGGACGAGCGACACGCGGGAATCAAGGGAAGCGTGCGCACCCACCAAAGCAAGAATCTTGTGAAGAGAAGATGATTTGCGTGAAGCACAAGCTTGTTTGGCAAACGTTGGAGCGATTTGATGTTTCCGCTGCAAACGTTTGCCACCGAATGACCCAAATTTCCGGGAATGCCATTCCCAGATTCCGCAATTCTTTGCGTGTATCTTAGTTTTACCTAAACATTGCGCGCAACTTACGGTAGTTTTTTCATTGTAACACGGGACATACAACTTTTGAGGTTGTGTTTAGCATCCTGGCACTAGTTTCTTGCTGACAAAATGGTCCAAAAATGGATGCATATTTACTGGATTACAAAATTTATTTTTGACGGTTTCCTTTGCTGCATTCTTCGTTTGGACAAACAACATTATGACGGCAGAGGGCTTTGCCTTTGGTCAAGGCTGTTTCTTTTGGTTTTGTTTGGATCCTTTTTTTAAATTTCGTGTCCCCACGTCGGCAGTTACTGGTTGTGATATTCAAGAAAATAGTGATTCGCAGTGCGTTTGACATGTTTCCGTCAAACAGCACTACGTTTTTGATACAATTCATGCGTGGTTTGAAGCTTCAGCAGGGTTTCTATGCTAATGAAGATTACTATTGATAAAAAACAGGCCCGCAACCAGGGGGGCAACCGGGCAATTCCTTCCCTACGAACCCAGAAAATATCAGCTGGTTGCGGTCCTGGCAAAGAATATTCCACTATTACACTGGTTCTGTTGCCCAATTTCTTTAAATTTCTGATATTAGTTTAACTCTAACTTACAGCCGTTGAGTGGTCAGGCTTATCATGCTAGGTCGTGACCGTAATACTGAAATACAAAGCTGGCGATATTGAGTGAGTTATTAATTTGATTTATATCGCAGGTTCTCGTGCTACACCTTGGTTTAGGTTGGATGAAGTTGCTTTTCAACTTGTTCATGAGAAATCTTGTGTCATAAAATCAACATCACGATATTTTGAATGAACAAATAATGCTTTTGTGTATTTTGTGGGGTTCAGTCCTAAAATTTAGTGAAGCCGTTGAATACGAATTATATTCTATAGCATGTGTTTATTGAAAAGTCATCATCGGTCGAACCCACCCGCCCAATTGTTTATCAAGCCGATATTTTTGTTTGAGATAAATAATTTTCCATTGACTTGTCTAATGTATGTATTGCTTAGTTAAATATTGTGCTTTTTGTTTATTGCAGTGTGTGGCCCTGTTCAATAAGAACTTGTGTCGAGCTTCCCGTATTTGTTTTCAATATTTTCTAGCTGCTTTGAACAATTTGACATTGCTATATTAGATGTCTTATTTCCTCAATGCTTTTTCATTACAGTGGGTGTTGGCGAAGGTGCGAACTTTCTGGCGTATGCGTTCGCCCCAGCGTCTCTGGTCACTCCTCTTGGTGCGCTAAGTGTTTTAGTAAGGTAGGTGCTGCTAGTCTCTAGTAATGACGGCGTTGCATTCGGACAATTTTACAGTAGCTGCAGAATAGAAAGGAAGTTAACAAGGGGTGCTATGAATAATGTATGTAGACCGGCCTTAACTGTGGCGAAAGGGTCTGTGTACTGAGAAGTGTTGTCCACAAAGGTCTTGCTGGGCGATTAAATGCTCTGGCGTGTTTTGCAGTGCTGTTCTTTCGTCTTATTTTCTGGACGAACACCTGAACCTTCACGGAAAAATAGGCTGCGTTCTTTCTATACTTGGCTCCACTGTCATCATCATACACGCACCTCAAAAGGAAGAAGTTGAAAATCTTGCTGAAATGGGAGAGAAATTGCGGGACCCAAGTATGCAGTTTTTTTCCTTATTTTGTACGTAGTCGTACCTTATATGTAAATTGATTTTATGTAATGCTATGTGATCTTTGCACACACATGGTGCATTTTTTCATCTGTGAATCATTCGCACATGTGTCTTATACTCAGGACACGTTTTTAAGCTTTACGTGGGTACAGAAAGGTTTTCTGATTTTTTCAGTTTTTGTGTAACGGCAAGCCCAACCTGTTTTATGAGATCCACTGGAAAATTTCCCTGGTTCTGCATGTTCAGGCAGCAACGTTTTCGCAATGGGCGGTTTCAACTTGAGGATTACACAAGTTTTATGTAAAGCTTACCGTGTAATTTTGTGCATTTTTAAATGGTCAAAATTACCCATTTTAAATTAGCTTTCATTATTTCGCAGTTCAGAATTCTGCTGCATCTTATGGTGGAAGCATAGCTGTAGTTTGACTTATTTAAAATTATGTAAGAAGAGCTCCTTTTTTTTGGTTTATTTTTACGTTTTTTAACCTAACCTGTTTCGATTGCACGGGCAAAAAGCGAAACTAGCTTGGTGGTTGTAGAGCAGATACGCTGCTAACTGGTAGGAGCAAAAATTTATGAGGAATGAAGACTTACCGTAAATGTCAACTGCCGGACGTCACTCTGTTACAAATCACGAAGTTAAAGAACGTAGTGAAATTGCGGAACTTATTTAAACGATCAGCCAAATCTGTCAGTGTCTCTGCTAGATTATCTAAAAAAATAGCTTTACCTGAGTAGATATGTGGGTCACTCATTTATTAACGCCGCTGAATGTTTTGATCCATGTCACGGGGTTCGTGCACCCCTCTCCAAAACTTTTTCTTTACCCGTACGCTTTCGTACTCGGGACTGCTGGTAGTGTTTGCTCAAGAACCTGACCTTGCGTGTTTACTGGACGCACCGTTGATTCGCGTACGGGCTCGTTGCATCGATGCGTTGAGCTTGAACAGGGTTATTGTTTACTCGCATACTAAGCTTATCGCACTGCCATTTTAAAGTTGTCACGTGACTTACCGCTTGGTCGTGACCATGTACGCTCGTGATGCGACCAAGTGCTCGCTGCGTGCCTCCAGTCTCTGGCGTGACGTCACCCTCTGCTGTTGTATCGAAGTGTCGCTTCGATTCGCATTACGCTTTTGGAAAGATTTTGGCCAAGGTAAAACCCTGCTCAGTGAAAGATTAGAAAGTGAACTTGTGGCTGTGTTGCAAAAGCAGTACTGATTACTGTGATAAGAGCCGCTATGCCTAGCAGAGGTGTACGGATCGCAGATGTTCAAGATCCATATCCGAAGTAGTTTTCCAAAGTTATCCAATTCTTAACCGAACCCAGAACATTTTCCAAACTCTGGTCTAATATCCGAACCATACTTAAGAATGTTGCATTTCGTGGAATAACTCAGGCTGCAATGAATTTAAAACAAGTTTAGCTACGGAAAAAAATTCGATAAATGCGTGGCAATGTATGCTCAATGGACTGTTACCATTGACTTTTTGAAGAATCGAACCAAAACCTGATATGAAAGACAGAAACTTTGTGTTCAGGTAAGCAATAACTGGGTGAAAGCTATAGGGAATCTTGCCTCATGTTTGATTGCTGTAAATCTGACGGTTTGTGGATGTTCCGTCACTGGATAATACTATTGTAGCCTTACACGATTGAAAACCTTAAATTTACAGATTGCGTGCGGTGATCTATTTCATCAGCGAGCTGCTTGCATCTTGCATAAGGCGTCTATCCTTTTTAACTCGTCACGTAGAAAGGGAATTCACATTAGAAGCATTTAACAATCCACGTTAAGTCACTATTTGTGTCAGAGGGTCCTAGTCTAGTAGTGACCCTCCGGACAAGCCGAGCGTTGTAGTAAAATAACCCTCTTGAACATTTAACGCGTATTGTTGTCACGTGTTTATTGATGCATCAGTCACTGCACACTACATGGCGACCACATGAGCATTTGTAGTGCTTAATGGATCACCAAGTTTTAGGCAACAAAGGTCGGTTGGATAAACCACATTTCAACGATAAATTTTTAGTGGAGAGTTGGTCAGATTAAGGTTTTTCCACCTTTTCTGAGCCGTGGAGCACTTTTTGTATTGCACGCGTAATACATGCAGGATTCAAACTGGTCGTAGTTGATAATTAACATAGGCGTAGAAAGCGGGAGTGCACGTAGGGATGTAACCCTAACTACTTTTCTTTCAGGCAGAAACCGTTTCAGGCGGGGAAAATGTTCTTTAGCGAAATCGCGAACTTAAAAAAAATTGGTCAATTTAACTCTTTTCTGGTATTAATGGATTGAAAATTGCATTTGATATGCCCATGTATTACTTGGGAGGTAAAATCCTGTTTCATAATCTTCCTTTTGGGCATAAACATACTTTTTATGGCAAAACGCTGTAGTGCCCCGGATTTTTGACCCCCTACGTCTATGTTAATAATAATTACATCCATAAAAAATTTTCTGCGGAGCAACTGACGATCTTCCGCGGAAAACCGGTGAAAATAACAGGGTCAGACTATTGTGTAGCAACCGGTTGCCAAACGATTGCGGCTTGGTGACGATACGCAATACCCGTTACAGTGCACCTGGCCTGAACCTCACGTGGCGAGAAAACCACCCTATTTACTTGTTTCAAATTTTGTAAATTCGTATTGACCTTTCAAAGAGCCTCCCTTGTCGTGGTTTCAACGCTCTGCCTTATTTTTCAGTCTTCGTGACGTACGGTGTTATCATTCTGCTGGTTTCGCTCTACTTGATATTCTTTGTCGCCCCTCGTCATGGCTCAACGAATGTTATGGTGTACATTAGCATCTGCTCTCTTCTGGGTTCATTCTCCGTGTCGTGCGTCAAGGGCGTCGGTCTTGCTTTTAAGGAGTGGGCAAACGGCGGTCACATATGGACGAACGCTCTGACATACGTGCTCTTTGTCGGCCTTGTTTTGTCGGTATCAACGCAGGTATGTGGTCGGTTTCGCAACTGTAAGCAGGTTGCTGAAACTTCTTGTATAATTGCGTTCATATTCCCGCTTGAAGTTGTTATTGTTCCGGTCTCTCACGCATCGACTGCCACCTTTTTTGTTAGTTGCTCGTATTACTCAAGCTACAGTAGTACGATGGTGAACTGTGCGGCTTGTAATCGAAAAGCTGGTGGTTCGATGCTTCACCATACCTGTTTGTAGTGGCGTTGCGCCAGACATTTGGGATTGGTCCTGGGAAAAACGGAACTGAACAGACGCTTTCGCTTCGTACAAGAAGAGAAATGCGACAATGCTTGTTTACTGTGTGTCTTGATGCCTGTATGGTATTGGCGCGGGGAGTGCTATGTATGACATACAAACTGAAATTGAGAACTCACTGCAAAGCTTGTCCTGGGCACATGCTACTCGTCGGCGCGGTGTTTCACAGAGTGCTTATCGGCGTCATCTGAATGATTGGGTGTGTAATGAAACGCCGATATTTACGTATCGATGTTTTCGTGGTGGTTTACAAAACGTCGTTACATCGGTAAAGGTCACGTAGAGCTAGTACCCCGAACCGCAGCATGCGGGTCTAATGACTTACATTTTTAATGTAACCTACCCAACTGTATTGACTGGAACGGAGCCAAATCACACGAGCTACGGATTCGAACTGAATCACTTTCTACACCAGAGTAAAATTGGCTACTTTTGCTCAGTGGCAGAATTAGCTGTTACTACTTAGTTGCGGTCTTTCGATCGATGTTGTTACATTTATTTTTGACGTTTGAGCATAGCTGGTTATCGCTTTTGAGCACGTGATATTGGGGCTGTAATTGGTTCTTTTCAGCTGAAAGAGTGGTTTGCGCCCCTTTCTATCGATCGCACCATTTACGGTCCGAAAGATGGCGCTTTTCATCGTCTTCGCGTGAAGGTCGTGGTTGAATGACTATGTTAATCGTGACTCACCGTGTGACGTCACGTTTTATCTCGCTGGTACATTTCTCCCAAATTCCCAAATTACTGCGCGTGTTTGATCGTAAACGCATAGTCGTTTAGGCTATGTTACTCATTTAAAGCTGACTTGTGCGCTGTTGGCATCGCCTGCAGCTATGTCGAATGTCACCAGCAACTGTGCCTTTTTGTTTGCTTGGAAGTAAATTGCGAACAACCAATTTCGAAATCCTCCATAAACCGCTTTGGCGGCGCTTACTGTGGGTTTTAAGGTGCTGGTCAGTGACTTGCAGGGCTCACTGTTGAAATCGATGCATCAGGTGTTGTCACTCAATCGTATTTATTTGCAGGTCAATTATTTGAATAAAGCTCTCGACATATTCAACACATCTATGGTGACGCCAGTGTATTACGTTCTCTTCACAACTACTGTATTGGTTTGCTCTGCTATCCTTTTCAAGGAGTGGAATGCTATGGACGCCAAAGCTGTTATAGGAATGTTAGCAGGTAGACGTTGCTCAAGAATTCTAGATTTCTGAATAACAATATCTTGCTTCATCCATTGTCAGAAAGCAACATTTGTCGTTGTACACAACTGTTCATTTGATTGCTTACGTTTTCCGCCATTTAAAACAGTTTATAAAGAAACACAGGACACAATGGAGCACATTTTTGAAAAAACATTCAGATGATATTAATTGTACTTGCGATTTTAGCACTCATAAGAATGTGTGTAGTGGTCTGATCTGTTGGCTGCGTCATCACACGTGACGAAAACGTCTTTTTTTTCCAATGTCATCGAAGGTTCGCCAACACTTTCGTTTTCCCTATCGCAATTCGGAGGAACAGATTAGAGTTCCATCAGTCAGAAAAATTCTAATGCAAATTAGGGTATTTCGGAGTAGTTAGACGTTCGCGAGATGTACAGCTTGACCTTCAAATCCTGGAGTTAACTGTTCAATAAAGTTACTTCTTAGGGTGTCCGAAAATTTTACAATCTTTGTAACTTTATTCCTAATTTCTACCAAGTTTCAGATTTATTTAATTTTTGAGGGATTGGTAATTGTTAATTCCAAAATTAATCAAGGAGGCCGTCTGTGCAAACGCTATACTTTGCTTTGTAAGACTTCTCTGCTGACGCTTCATGACTTTTTGCACATTTTGAAATTACCATTCAGTTTATGTGCTAAAAAATTCAATCTCCGGCAGAAAGCGAGTAGAAATTGATTGGGTAGTATTTGAGTTCGTAGGGGTCTCGTTTGTGGATGTCAGGTGGCTGCAGGTTCGTACTCGTACGTGTACGAAGGCTGCAAGAGACGGTTCCCAACTTGGTTCAGACAAGCCCTTATAAAAATCTACACCGTGCAGGTAGCAGTCGTAGTTGTTCAGTTTGTCCTTTCCTCATCAGTTTTAATGTGCATAAATTTTTGTCTTTTTCAGGTTTTAGTGCGCTTATAATTTTTCTTTGCCTTTTCCCTTGAACTTTTAAGTGTTTTGGTTAACTTAATGCGGAATAGGCATCGCATGTAGAAAAGATAAATAAAGAAGGATCAATAAAATGTCCACGGTCATGTGAGCAACGCCATGTTTCCTTTCCTTCTAGAAATCTAGAATACCCGACGTGTCGTCAAAATTGCTTGAGAGAAAATGCCGCAAGTTGGAGAAGTAAATCGTGTGAATGGAGGTTGAAATCGGTAAAAGGCGGTTTCAGAGCTGACGGAGGGTTCCAAAAATATTTAGTGGGGCTCGCCAAGTTTTTTTATCTCGTTACAAATCACCAGGCTGGGACACCATCACTATTATCACATCGATATGGTTACAGTAGTTGATATTTTGTTTTGTTACCCGTCTACCCTATGCTCAAATTCTTCTTCAGCTGAATATGACAGATAACTTAATAACCCCTGTTTTAACTTTTCTCCTTATATTAACAGCATATAACGTTATGCGTGACAGCTTTGTATTTGAAAATGCGGTTCTTGCAAACGCTGTAAAAACTATTCGATTTCTTGCATTTTGGATTAAATACAGGTACAGATGTGTGTTCTTTAGATTTGATAGTTACTCAAAACACCGACTTTGCTCCCGGTGTCAAGCGGAATTTCTGACATCATGCCATGTGCGCATGCGCAGAGTAATAGTCTGCATATCAAATATGCGGAAAAAAACTCATGATTAGGGCTCAGGGTTCAGTGTTTAGGTAAGTTTGCCGGTTTAAGGTATGGGTTAGAAAAAGAAAAATAATTGAGGTCTAAGACTAAGTACACGATTTTTCAGTGGTTACAGTTCTTCCCATACCGTAGCTTTTGTGGTATCTGACATCTAACCAAAACATTTTAATTTCCACAACACACATCAAAAAAGTAATCGCCAAACTTTATTGCTTTCCTCTGAGAAGCAAAAATAACTCACAAACAATAATAGGTCTGAACTTTGTAGAGGTCAGAAATTTCGCTTGACACCGGAGCGCAGCACCGGAGTTTAAGCGTATATTAGCATGTTCTGTTGCATGCAATTTTAAAACAATGATTTATGGTTCTGGTTTGACTTCGGAATGGAATATAACAACGACACAACTTCTTTCGCGTTTCACTTGTCCTTTCCAGTCGATTGCAGCGCATGCGCTGAAGTAATTTTTTTCCTGAGAAACTTGCATTCTGTGCAGGTTTCGGAACGATCGTGACTGGAATTTTCCTGCTGCACGCTTTCAAAAACGTCAACTTTTCCTTGGCGGACTTGCCCAAGTTCTCGAAAAACGGCGGCAATGCCTCCGTCGACGCAAGCGCGCATTACTCCCCCGTGCGACAACAACGCAAGGAAGAGCGTCTCGAGCTCCTGGACAACGCTGAGCAAGGGATCGGAGTTTATTCGGACGAAGACGACGCGAGCAACACAGTTCTGTTCAACAAAAAACAAATAAATCCGTTGCCAAACGGTCGAATACACAGATAGAAAGCGCGGTATTTCTGCGTTGCTCGGATTCTCCGCCGTGGAGCGTGCTTTTACGCCGTGCGAGTAGTGGTACTCCTATCACGTGCATTTGCCGTCATATTTTTTCTTTTTTTAACCAAAGTGCAGGATTGTTAAGATTGTTTCGATCACGTTCAACATTCTCGGCAGTCTTGGCCGACGAACCGCGGTTCCTGAGCGCGACAGTTCAAGTGGAGATTACTTTTGATGTATTGTGTGGTCGAGCGTTTTTCAACTATAACTTGTAGCTTTGCATACTTCCCCATTTTATTATCATATGTCGTATTTATGGGTCAGTTTTCGAATTGTTTTAGGCTTGGCCATGTTTCAGAATAGTTTCCGCATCTTCGTTGCGCGTTTTCAGAACCGTTAACGTCTGTACTTGTCCTTCACACTGTTTGAAGGGTTTTGGTATGGCCAATTACGGCCGTTTTCATTGGCAGTGCACTAGGTAAATGTAGCGGACATTTTGACAATCAAGATGTGCAGCTCTGCTTTCGTGACGCCTCGACTACATTGTGCAGTTTCTCTCTTGTCAAGCTCATTTCCAGTTGTGGCCGCACATCCTAGTTGCTTTTTTACCGCTGAGACAAGCGGTCGGCCACCAAGGATTTGCAAACATCGACACGTAAGCGCACAGTTCTTGTTGGTTTTTATGCCGACAGGAAAGTCTTCTACGACTGTGATGATACAAAGGCACTTTGAGCTGCTTGGAAATTTTTCCTCCTGTGTAGCCGCAAAGCTCTTCTGCTAAACATTGGGGCTCTTCAAAAATGAAATTGGCCGCGGAACCGCTCTTTGAACAGCATAACTGGCATTTCATGTTATTCAAAGTTCTGCAAGAAATGACAACTGGTTAGAGTTGCCCCGTTTGTGAATTAAATTTAAGAGTCTTTGTGACGTCATCTAGACGGCTTTCGCTACCAACCTGTGATTGTGTCTCAACGCCCGTGTTTTGTCTGCGTTGTGTGCATCTGTGTGACTAAATGGTCCTAAATTCATGCTTTCGCACTTGAAATATCTTTCAACCATTTTTTTGATGATATCTGGTTGTTGAGGTTTATTTTCACGAAGAAACTATAGCTTAGTCGCTGCATTCTTCTTACAAAGAACGTGACATTCGCTTGAAAAAAAAACCTGCACGTTTATCGCAAAAAACTGCTTCGTGAAAATGAAACGCCGCAACAAACCTACAACAAGAACGGGAGGTTTGAAATGAAGTTCTAAAATGTTTTGCTTCGCAACATCTTTACTCAGTGATCAACTTACCACGTTCGGGCCTTACAAAAGACAAGTTTCGCAAAATCCCTGTTTATGTCAAAAACGTGAACCACTCGCTGTTGTTCTGGTCTATTTTGTGATCGGTTTTGACGCAGTGTCACGTGTATCCTTCATCGGCTGCGTTTAGGCACTTAAACTGACAATAACTAAGGATCATTATCGTTTATTTGCGTTCGTTGTAAAAAGGTTACGGTGAAAATTTTGAAAATTACTGCGAACGAATCGCCGCCGATGTGCTGGGTTTTGTCGCGCGTTCACGTCATCAAGCGGAGATCCAGAGTGCAGAGAAAATTGGCAAAGTTTCTTAAAAGTGGTCGCGCTCACTGCATGCGGCGTCGGCGTTGGGTCATAAATATACACCGTGCGGGATCTCTCTATCTTGATAATAAAAAGTTCTTAAAGTTGAAATGGTTGGTTGTGTAGTTGCGTCTTGTGTGAAATATCAAGTTTTGCGCTCCATGCGGGAATCAGTCAGTTTAGGGCAGTGGTTCTGGACCTTTTCTTTACCACGGCTCTTTTAGGTACTTGTCCCCCTGGCTACAAAAAAGTTGTAAAAGCAAATGTATTGTTTGGTAAATTAATTGATCAAACTTTCAACGTTGTACAGCGCTTAGGGGCTCGCGCTCCCTGATTAGAACAACTGGTTTAGATGACACGCCAAAGCTACTTGGGATAAGCCAGGATATGATAAGTACGAAATAATCTGAGTTTTTGGGCGGGTTGGGTGAAAGGGTTTAACACTTGCTACGAAAAATGTTGATCCCATTTGTGGTACAGTGGGATCGTGGGAACTATCGAAGTATTGCTTTGCTCGTAAAGGAGACCAATGACATCGCCATGCTACGACCATGTTAATTCTTGCAAACCTTGTTCTTATCGTGGATCTTCCGCGTGACACCAGCAGCGTGTCTATTGCTGCGCGATCCTTATTGCAGTCTTGTCTGTCTTTGAACTTGATGCTTTTCAACTGTGACTTTGCAGATTGTGGTTGCGCTTTTCTCGCGCGTGCGTACTTGTGTGTTTTAAATCGGCAACGGACTTTTTCCCGTTGTGAATTTGGTGCACAGCGCAGGGGGATGGTGGGGATTGGAGATACCTAATGTCCTGTCAATATCGATTTCAAAACAGATTGATGGCGCGACATTCAGCCTATCTAAAGATTTGGCAACGATTTGTATCTCTTACTTTTCAGTTGTGAATCGTAACGGAACATGAAAAAGGGGCAATGTGTGCGTTGAGCACTTGGAACGTCAACAGTCTTGATCCTGAAAGTGGTTTGCGACACCTTAACGACGTGTAGCAACGTAACGACGTGCATCGCAACCCTAGAAAATAACCCGCGTGACTTCGTCGCTGCACAGAACAAACTTCTTCCAAGATGCGTCGCGTTGTCATCTTTTTTGTCGCGAAGCGCCCCGACCGACTATGCAACTTGTTCAAACGCAAAGCGAGCACGTGGATACTTCTCCAGTTGCGTCACACTGCGTTGTTCCCGTGCGCGTGGAGCGGTTGCATCGTCATCAGAATTGTTACGTTTGTTTGGACCCGGGCTCATTTACAGAATCAGCGTGCTTTCCTGCGGGTGCGCACAATGCTTTAATCGCCAGAACGTGGGAGGCTAATTGCTGCCCGGGGTAATTGCTCGCTCCGTATATAACGGAGCGGTTTACGGCAAAACGATATTTTCAATCGGTACTTGCGCAGCAGTGCACTGGATCAAACGCGTGTTACTCTGAATGTGAGTAACCCTGACAGAGCTGCAGGTTGTTCGTTTTTGCCATTATAACGTCCGTCGAGTGAAAGTATTTCAGACGGAAGGGTTCGGCTTCGCTTCGTTTGTTTAGTAGAGTATTGAAACTTTTGTATATACCTTCGGGCATTTGTTAAGTACGGCGTATAAAGAGTGTGTGTCTTGTGTTTTTTGCGGTACTATGACGTCCCTCTTGCACTGAATGCCTGAAATGAAATATCTGTTGAAAACAGAGTGCATGCCAGGTTAGTCAGATGGTATCGAGGCGATGCGGTGATTCATGGTGCTTAGTGCTGAAATCGCTTTTTTCCGGGGTGGAAGTGCAAGACGAATCAGCCTAGTTCTTTTGTGTTTTTTTAGCAGACGAGGAAGTTGCTTCGGAGACTTACAAAAACTGTCGTCATTATTTGCTGGCAACTACAAGTCGCACACTTTGTCTTCGTTCTCTGGCAACATAGCTCATAACAAATGCGGAAAAGCCAAAAAGGGATAAAATCGTTATTTTTCCTCTGTCGGACGTATTTCCTCTAGAATTCACGCACCTTGACTCGTTGCATTGGTCTATAATGGCTTTTATCAGTTGGGGCTTTAGAAAAACCCCGGATGTTGACAAAATTGGGACTTAGGAATGCGGGGTCAATTGGAATGTTTTTAATTCGAGTAGTTTTTATCCAAGGCAAGTATTGGATATCCTGGAGTTAGTGTGGAAACAAAAATCAGTTTGGTAAAGCCTAAATTCATGCTTTCAGTTTTGGTAAAGAAGCTCTTTTACATCGCGATTCAAGTTGGTTTGAACGTCGGGTATGGATTGATTTCTTGCAGATAGTAGTGTTGTTGGTGCAAGACTGAAATTGAAGGATATCGGAATGTGAGCATATTTTCACAATGTCTTTGTGAAATCCACGAATCTTGGTAATAAAAATGTAATACCTCACTCGAGAAATAATTGTATGTCAAAATACTTCACCAATTCAGTAACAGCAAATAATAGTAAAGTCACAGGAGTGACCCACACCAAGCGAATCAAACGCAATGTATTGCGCAAGGAAACTACAGTAAAGGCCGGTTAATCCGGATCTTCGCCAATACCGGATAAAATCTGCTCTTTTCACATCTCGCAATCCGGATTTTTGTCTCTAGGAACGATTCGGCAGCTTTCAGACGTAACACAAGCATGCTCAAAATCACCAACGAGCGTACAGAATTATGATAACAACGGCCGCAACTGCGTGCAACATTCGAGTAATCGTAGAGACGATTATTGCGTCACACACGGGCATACCTTATGTTGAACATAACGCTCAAGGCACGCCGCCGCACCACAGTTTCAGTCTATTGATTAGTGTTGAGTGTGCGTGTGTCGAACATTATCCCTGAGTGTATTGTACACGGTTAAGATGTCTGGAGGGCATTACACTCTAAATCAGTGGTTCCCAACCGGGTAGGAATTCCTCCCCAGGGAGGAATTTCATGAGTTCAGGGGAGGAATTTCCACTTTATAAAGTTACCTATTCATTGTGAGTGTTGTGCGTCTTGTTTAAGTTGACATTGGCTCTTTCAATCGGTTCTATAACTTTATATTTGTA
>JGI24021J15306_10002689_pt1 | contig 19475 bp, 17 predicted proteins | sample Ectturendosymbi1_FD_15306 | JGI IMG/M metagenome (IMG submission 15306)
AAGCCTATCGAACTTCAAACTATAACCACAGATCAAGTTATTCGACCCGAACCGTTCTGCTGCAAGCCTAAATCAGCATCGCATGATTGTGCAACGGCAGTCGTTCTCCTTGCACGGAAAACATAAGTCCAAATTGACGCACAAATAGCTGATTTTCCGATTCAAGTTGTGCAAGGAGCGTGAAACTGGGCAACGCTTGAAGGTGTGGTCGTCATTGCTTGATCTGGGAGAAAGCATGGCCGTGAATTTCAACCCTGGCAGAGCGTATCTTGTGTGATCGATCAACAATAAATTTTCTTCCAACCCGTTCGCGAAACTGCAAATTGTTTGATCATTGACGAAGCTGAGCGTAGAAACACAGCAAATCGGCATCCACATTCGATGGGAAGCAAAGCAAAATTGAGACACCTGCGTTAAAATACGCCTTTATCTTTCATCGGACAAGGGCGTTGCATGAAATGTGTCCCAAATGATCCACGACAATCACTAGCAGCAATGTGCGCACCCTGACGCAAATGAACGTCTAATGAAACCAACCCTAGAATGAACCTAACAACGTCGCATTGACATGTTTGTTCAGGAACGCCTGCACAGCGAAGATGATTCGATGCAAACTTTAAAATACAAAAAGACACCAAACGAATTTTTTTACAGTTGAGATCTTGACCTCAAAGAGAAGCTGAGAGAAATAGCGAAAGGTTCGGAATAACATGACTGATCGCACTGTGGGATAACGCAGTGTAATTCTCTTTGCTACCGGGGTTCTTGACATGTAACTAGTTGCGCAGATAGCGCGACAGTACTTTTCCACACCAATTGGAAGTTTGCAGATAAAACAGTCAATACACTCTCTGCAACAAATCAGCTGTGGTCTGAACGCACACTCACTCACATCCGCTAAAATACATACTCGTCATGAAGGGATCGCACACATTTTCCCTTAACAGCCAAAGACCGTGGACATTGTTCCGCAAGTTTCTGGGGTAGCGTGCTCCGGCTTGACAGTGGGATTGATTTTGAGTGATACGTTAAAAATATTGGCTGCTACAGCCTAAAATGTAATTTGATCTAGCTAAAATTCGAATCACGTAGAGGCATTATAGTAAAAAAGTTGTCTCACTGAGCAAAATTACTCAAATCGCTAACTGACGTACAATGCTAAGCAAAAAAAAACCAGAAAATTTTACTTTTGGGGACAGGCTGGCAATTACGGCAAAGAATTGAAGGATTCACATATTGGAAATACACAGAAGATAAACCTGTGATACTTTTTTGCGATTACGACAGAACAAACAAGCCCACATAGGGGGAACAGCAACCAGTTCTCGGAAAGAAAATCCCCACATGGGGAGTACAGCAACCAGATCGAAACAAGAAATTGCGCGTCAGCGCTCGACACAACAGTATGGCGGTCGCACTTGCGACGGTGAAACTGTTCGGCCGGCCACCCGAAAAAACGGTGAAACGAAGACCAGGTGACGCAAATCAGTTTCCCAGAGCAACGAAATGTCTCTTATGACCGTTCGGTGAAGGTGGTAAAACATTTACAACGATGTTCCAAGTGCTCGCTCGAGTCGCAGGTGACTTTTTAAGCTTTTACTTAACACTACAGCGAGTGAATAAGTAAGTGCTGTAACACGCCAGCAAGTCAAAACAGGTCACTCACTTCGACATGTGCTTCAAAATCCCGACGCTGTCCGCAACGAGATCGAGTTGATCGTCTTGCTGTTCGATAATCAGCTGCGTATAAACATCACCGTTCTAATAACTCAATCGACAGCCATTGTATGACACTCATGGACGTGAAAACGAAATTTTTCACTATGGTGAATATATGAGGTCATGAAACCTACCTAGATGCGCTGTCAAACAAGAACAGGGATGCACCGACACTGATAGATGCAGTGTACCAAGACATACGCCAAAGCTGTTTCATCAAACCACGCAACTTTTTCTCGTAAAAAAAGCGATCTCGCTCGCGACCGAGGGTCCTTGCGAATCATTGTACGGCGCGTCTAGATTGCGAAGAACAAGTTGGTTAATGTTTTTCGCGGACCAAGCGAGAATTTTTCGCATACATTCAAGTATAAAGCAAGTCTTTGGCCAACCAGCCGCCATCAGCGGAAACAGATGGTTAACCCAAGGTTGCCGTAGGAATAACTACTTGATTCGATCGCCACAGGCTGCAAAAATGTCAGTTCTTCATGACGTCTTCGGCTAATAGCGGTAGATGTGCGTTGCGTTTGTAACTGACAATGCTTGTACCCAATTTGGGGTGATTAAGGGTTTGAGATGCATCAGTCCCTTCAATAGTTCTAATGCCAATCATGTCGAAAATTATTCAAATTGCGAATAAAAGAAAAAATTCGTTTGATATTTTTAAACCAACATGATTTGTTCAACAATACCCAAAGGGAATTCTTGTTTGAAGAATTGCTTGGGTGAAGAAAGGGTCGGGGGACAACCAAAACGTGCTGCACAGCTGCGCGAAACGTAGCGCAGATTCAGAAGTAAAATTGGAGAACTGTCTTAATTGTCCGCGTAGGTGCTCTCTTGCACGCAAACAACTAGACGATTACACAGCTAACAAGAAAGCCATGAAACATAAGACTGACTGATGAGAATTTATCTTTCCGGGTTTCAGATGTCAGATGACTAAAAACTCTTTCATCGACAAGCAATGGTGCGTAAAGCGCCAAGCATGAGGTGGTCGCGACAACAAAATGCCAGTTGCATGGTATCAGAATTCAGGACGTCTGGAGACGTGTCCACTCAGACCAAGAAATGATACTTTTCCACTGATGCCAACACACAACTGGAGCGGAATCGTAGCCAGTGTTTGTAAACTACAAATAACATCTTCAAAAATTATTAATGCTAGGGTTATGACCCAACAACCTCAAAGAACTTTCGAAAGTATGTACGTTATGGTAAACAATGCACTTTTCCGTATCAACACTGATATAAACTTACTGTAGCGCATAGCAGCTCGTGCTGTCAGGCAAGTGAAACAAACGACCACTTAGCAACAAGTTAAACGCAACTGACGTAAGCAAATGCCGTGTCGGCTGAGTGGCAACCCCACTAATCACATGCCGCGCAGCCTTGCCCGGAGGTAATTAGAAGGTGCGTGCAATACTGGATCCTAGAAAATAACTACAGTTAGGATTCGTGTGAAATGTCAAACTGTGGGAGGTTCGACGTGCGAAACACTGTGAAAAGACCATGACATCCTACCTGCTGCTTTTGCTGTTGGTCTTCAATGTACGCTTTGTTATCGTTTTCCGTCGCCATTTCTATCTTTGCGTAGCGATTGTATGAATTAGAGGTATGGTGAGACATTCCGTTTTGCAATAAACTCTGTTAACAAAGCATTTGCAACATAATGTAAAAAAATTTCGGTTGTTTCGTTGTCAGGTTGCACAGGTAATGGAAAATCACAACAAGAAGCACTACAAGCTAAGCCTAGTGTAACTTACACCAGCTCAAGTGTAACTTTGCAACATTTAGCAGTGATTATGGTGTCACAAAACGACACCGCAAAACTTCACATCATGCACCAGCCACACCTTTCTTAAAATTTTGTCAGCTTTTGCCTTGACTTCAGGATTGTTCAGTTCATCCTTCATCTCTTGAACGTTGTTTCTTGTTCGTTTGATGAAGTCCTTTCTTGCTGCTAGTTCGCTTGACGTTATGTAAAATTTGTGTGGATTTGACTCGACAATTCGTGATACAAGGTTAAGGAACGATTGTTTGTTATAACTGACGTTGTAAAAAGAGAATAGCAGTTGTAATAAAACGTTTACTTGTATTAAACACCTACCAGTAGGTCTAAAAAGCAATGAACATCCAAAAAACTAGAAGTAATTTGTCCGTTTTACACTGTAAGGCTGGGTAACAACATGAGAAATCTGTTCTGCTGATGTGGTGTGGCCAAGTTGAAAACAGCCTTGGGACCGCCACAAACTGATGTGATGAATACCCAGTCATAATGAAGTGCAACTGTGCTACGAAGACTAAGTAGACACTGAGGTCAGGTTAGCAATCATGTTCACTAACGGCCCGCAGCTGAAGTGATTTTGTTTGTTGATCTTGTTCACTGATCAAAAAATTGATTGCAACAACGACTTGTCTCAACCGCAGAAGAGCGCATTGTTCTGACCGAGTATTAATCAAGCACATAATCAGGTCTTGTGAGGATTTAAAAACAGAAAATATATTTAACAAACCAATTGACTGTGACATTTAAAACTTCTGTTAATAATGCTTAAATGGTGATAGCGGGTTCACATGAAAATTAGTAATTAATAAACAAAATTGCCAGCTGCCAACAGCTCTTATCTTTTAATGATGACATCGCATTGTAAACTCAGTACAGTAATCACGAATGAGAAAATCTCCAGAAGATACACTTTGACTAGATTGTTTGACAACAGCAAAATAAATAATGCTTGCCAGGCAGGATGAGCAAATATTTTAACAACAACCTACTTAGAAGGTCTTTAAAAGTATGAAAGCAAACTTGGGTCCACGAAGAAAACAACACATAGTAGTAAAAGGATATCTATAGTTTCATCAAGATCTTCCAAATCCCATTCAATACTTCTTAAGCTGTTCCTCAACTCATTGCTCACACGGTCATAATCATCCCTTTTTGATAAAGACGTTTCATTGAGCATATTTCTCCATTGATGTTGCATCTCACGACAAGAGCTGACTGCCTTTTCAACTTCTCTGAAACAAACATGTGAAGGTTGTCATTGATTGACACAAAATATTATGTCCATTGCCCAGTGACTTAGACCAGATGTGCTTGTGTTTTGCAACACGGGAATTGTGATGGGTTGGGTGTTGAACAAATCTCGAAGTTCATCCAACATGACTGAAAAGTTGCAATAACAATTCTGTCCATGAAGCACTTTGGAATGACAAAAGATTCCAAAGCAACATCATATATGCAGATTAACTTGTGATTCTCACGAAAGTAGTGTTAACAAAAGATTAAGAAGATCAGACAACATCAAATGTGTGTCTAACAACTTAACTCATTGGTTTCCAAACTTTTTTGGCTTGTGGCGCCCTACAAAAGAGAAATAGAATTTGCGGCACCTAGTGGTGCACCCACAGCAATTTGGTTTAAGGTTTGGCAACATTTTGAAAATATTTTTTCAATGATATATTGAAAAACGTATTGGCTCATGGTACCACTGGCTTAACTGCTTCATATTTCCTACTCACAAACTAGGCATAGTGTTTTGAATTAATTTATGCAAACTAATAAATTTATATTTTGTTAAAACACAGCTTTTAGCAGTAATTACTTTCACATTGATATCAAATGTACCACAGCATATTTGTTCAAACTTACCCACGCACAACAAAGAATGGATCTTCAACAGACATGTTTTCAAAACTTTTTTGAAGGTGTGCTGCTTTTAGCTGTTTATTGCAAATAGAAGAAACATACAGCTGTCATAGGCATACAGTTTTTTACATCAGCCTTTTTTTACTTAGAAACAAAACATAGAAGAAGAGATATCTGTGGCAAATGAAAACATACAAAAATTACAACAGATTTTCACCAGAAATGAAAAACCAAATGTGCCTATTGATAAAATGTGTTGTCCACAACAACACCAACAAAAATTATATACCATCAAATCACATTATTATATGAAATATCTACCAACTTCTTCCCACACTACTTGGAGGTTTGTCTGCAGCAGCTTGTACAAAATGCAACCAGACAGTTTTGTTCCAGAATATTACTGATTTTTATGCACACAAAACTGCACATTGTGCATGGAATGTGGTCAAAGGAATTAAGCTTAAATACAAAGAGGGATGAAACATCTTATCAGTGAGCCATGCTGATGTGTGCCTTATTTAATTTCCAGCTAAGAGTCATATATCACTTACTTATATTTTTGCCAGTTAACTGACACAACTGCCACTTCCTGATTTTCATATTTTTTAGAAAAGGCTTTCCAGAGAACATTGCTAATTTACCATCCATGCATTAACTATCATAACAAAAATAAATAGATGAATATGAAAAAAGCCACTAGTGGCAAAATACTTATCTTCAGCAGTCAAACTAGCTTTGGTTTGCCCACGAAATAATGTATGTTTTTCAAATGGAGCTTGACCATTTTGACCAAACATGTTGCACATGGATTGAAATCCAGTCACTTAAAAGGTTATGTTGATGTAAAAGAGATTATATTTCTTATTAAATATGTTGTGGCATTGTTCAACCTAACTTGAAGGACAATGAGGATCAAAAGTCAAAGTGTGTACCTGTGTATACTACAGGTCAACCTATACGCCAGTGCAAATGGGTATTGAATATCAACAACAAAGCACTCAGTGACTGAAGGAGTCACTTGTAACAAACACGGAAAGATACATAAATATGTGTATATAGATATAGCATATACATACATATAATGATTTGATATCTCAATACAACATACTGCCATTGTTGAACTGAGCATAAAGAACCCAACCTTTCTACTGACAGGTCATGAAATGTACAATCAGCAAAATGTGATTTAAATCACCTTTAAAACAAAAAATAATGTTACATAGAACAATCCACACTTTAGAATAAAGTGAGTGTGCAATCCTTTAAAAAGCTATTTCCACATGAGATATCAGTTTGGTTGAAATTTGCAACCTAATTTGAAACAAAACGGCAGCTTAATTTTTGTGTAGAATGCTTGATAACCAATATTTCAAAATGCATGTAATATGCATAGGCAAGTGACAGTGAACTGTGTGTACAGCTTTCTTGATGCAACAAATCCAACATTGAAACAACATTACTTTTTGCATGGTGTAGTGATACAACAGATAATGCAATATGCAATCTTGTTTTTGCACAGTACAAGTGATGAATTCTAACTTAAGCAGTTGAAACATAACAAATTGGGAACAATGATTTTTTCTTGGGGAAGGGAAACTCACAACAAACCTATGTTCCAATGCTATATGCTATTATGAAAAATGTCACGGTAGTAGAAAGTAAAAACTTGCAGCCAGGGGCATAATGAGGTTAGATGGCGCCTGGGGCAAGAAGTGTGGCATCCCCATGTTCGAATTTGATGTCTTTAGGAAGCAAATGTAATACATTGAAGAAAATACTTTTGACTTAGTTGGGACTTTTTCGCACCCCCACAGTGATTTGGTGCCCAGATAATTGTGCCCCCTTTTCCCTGATTACAACCCTCATAGTAGCCTCCACACCCTTTAACACAATCTTAGAAAAGTAACACCGTTAGCAGATTGAGGCATTGTGAAAGAAAAAGCTTCCAATCACACACCATTTGCTATATAAAAAACTGCAAGTTTGGAAGTGCAAGGAAAAAAATTAGCCAGTTTATTGTTGCATGAATTTTCTAGATCAGCTGGTCATGAATGAACTAATGGCTATAATTGCTCCTCTTAGACTGCATAATATTCATTACTAGCTTAGAAGGGAAACGTGCAATTTGCACAAATGAAATCAAAGAAACATAAAAACAAAATTGAATTTAGTTGGATATGTCCATTTCTTACTAAGCACTAGAACTTACTACAAATGAAATGATAGTCTTAGAACTACTGGGCCTTATCTTGATGACAGTACCTTGGGCAAACTAATCACAGAATTGCTGTAACAGATAATTTAATGAAACTCCAGATGCTTGCACTATGCAGCATATTGATAATGCACATAAAAAGTTTTTACCAACAGATTCGACTGCATTGCCTTTATGGAGACTAATTACTTGAACACAGTTATGTGCTAGTCTAAATCATCACAAAGTCATGAAATCACAGCCTAGACAGCTGGTTCCTAGAAAGCTTGCAGCAAACCTAGAGCTTTCAAGTGTTGTTGTACATATTTGAATGTTGTAAGTCATGTTCAAAAAATTAAATCCAAATAAAAAATTGTTGAAGCTGCCATTGCAATCGGAAGCCCGAGTGGCAAGTGTGCAAAGCTTCACATTGTGGCAGCAAGCAAAAATAGAGATTATGCGCCACAATCACTCTATTACTGCTTGATCGTGTCACATATATATGGATGTTGTTCTTCGCGCACAGCCCGTTTGTTGTGAATCGCACATTCAACGCAATGCCAACAGAGAGGTTGCAACACTGCCAAAAAAACAACAGACCTGGAATGATACTACTGGTATAGCAGTATCTGTAATACAACCATTAATCAATACAGCTTTTGAGAGGAATTACTTGGCAAAACCATAACACGAGGTATTAATCTGCTTACAAAACCTTCACCACATTATTAGAAATACATGTAATGCATCATAAATTAGTCATTGAAGCTCATGTTTAGTGACTAGTCCACTACCTGTAAACAATCTTAATAACCTGGACATCTTAGCATCCCAGTTTACAAAAAAACATTGATCAAAAAACATTTGCTTACTGATCAAAAAGCATTTTGTTTGAAGTATTTTAGGAATTTGCCGAGAAATTCAAAAACTTGAAGTATTTTAGGAATTTGCTGAGAAATTTTCAGGGAATTTCCAAATTAATTTCCGAAAGTTTAGTCATAATTTTGGAATCAGAAACACTAAAGTCGATCAAAGGCTCTTTTAGACTCGTATTATAGTCTAGAATCCAAAAAAACTTTGAGCCACAAAATTGGCTCATTTGGTCGCCTCCCAGGGGATGATGATGTCATCAGAATGTAAACAGGATATGCATAAACATCCTATTATCAAGTTTTTTTATTGCAAACTACAAGACTTTTCCCATCTTTAGAGGGTTTGAACAGTTCTCTAGCACAACCTGACTGCAAGCTATGGCTACGGGTGTAATATACCCAAGTTTAGCATAATTGTGGGAATAGCAATTTCATCAATCTTTGTTTATTAAGCCATAATTTTGGCTCCTGATATGGTGGATAGCCAATCAAGGGCTCTAAAGACTCAGATGATAGCCTAGATTAAAAAAAACTTGAGCCAAAAAAATGGCACATTGGGTGGCGCTGAGTGCCATGTAAAGTTGGCCAAAAAAACATAAAACACCCTCACTTGTGACTTCACGCCAGAGAACTCTAAACCCAAATCAAAAATTTTTTTTCAATCGAAACTAGAAGACTTCCCAAATCCATAGAGGATTTGAACATCTCTGTAGCTCTAGTGGCTGGCGAGTAATGGCCAAAAATGTACTGGCATCATAGTGGCCAGCGCAGGCGTTAAAAAGTTAAATAAAAACAATCCCTTTCACAAGAACTTTCTCAATATTTATTGGTATTTAATGTTACATTACTATGGATTTTATTTTCATAAATATTTCATAGAACTCATACATAAACTTCACCCCAAAAGAACTTTCAAGACTGACTATAAGTCATGAAAGCTTTGCTGATAATACTGGTTTACCATAACAATAATTAATGGTAATAATAAAATACAAATTTATGTATGATCAATGTTGACTAAAACGCCATTCTATTGTGAGTGGTTTTTGTTTTTCTGTAATGCACATTTTCACTGTAAAACTTGACTTTAAACTAACTCAACGTTTACTGTATCATCAGACGCATCAAGGTTTGTCATGTCAAAAAAGACCCAAGTGCGTAATACTTGTATCACTTGTAACTTTTTACAACAGTTTTGGAAAGTACAGTCAACTAAGTAAGTCAATAACAACTACATGCTAATTATCATGTGCATCAACAGTACATCAATGCCACAAATGTGCAAAAAACAACAATTGTTTTATTAAAAAAACAATTTTTTTACATGTTATGCCTTGGAAGTTAAGTGAAGTGGAATATCATGGTGCTGTAGTATCATCACAGGCTATGCGAGGGCTACTCAAATGGCAGACCGCGGTCTGAATCTGGACTTTTGGATGGCGACGGCCAGACCTCGTCAACGTCTCAAAGGTGTATTCTACACCCACAAGTTTTTATCCCAAAATTTTGCACTTTTGGCTGTACTTCTAAAGCATTTACTCCTCGCCAACTGTGTCATTGTTGATCAAGCTGTTGTTCAGCTAAATTGCAATGCACACCTGAGTTGGGCAGCTATGATTTTTTGGTTTAAAGTAATTGTTTTGTCATAATGATTCAACAATAGCTCGTCACTACAATGTCTATCCTGGTGAAAATGGTGGAATCAGGGCTAGAATATGGCAACAAAACCTTTTCTTTCCGAAAACAATACAATCATACAAATTTATTTGTGCACAGTTATGAAAGATGCTTGAGTAAAGGAAGAGTTTTGCAGAGATTTTGGTCCTTTAGGAAATATTTTTAATTTTTTTAGCGGGACGTCAACAAAAAATGTGAAGAACAGCTAAGGCATTTTCAGCTTTTTCAATGATAACATTTTCAATGATAAAGAAAGTAATCTGTTGGAATTTTTGGCTGACATAGTGTAACACCTCAACGACTTGTGAATGTAAAACTTCAAGGAGAAAAACATAGCCTACTACTCTTGATTTGATCACTACTACTTCCCTTTTCCAGATACATTCAACTTATTGAAAAGTTGATTACCAACATTGTCGAACAGTTTGGGGACTTCCTTTACGAAAACAGTTGCTGCTCTTTCCTCAAAACCCTTTTTAGTGACAGACATAACCGAATTCTCAACTGAATCAAAAAGACACATGCACATGTGTGCACCGAAGATGAAGTGGAAATTTTTATAGGTACTGGAGTTCTGCTGGGCATCTTCGCTTATATTTGTAGGCAACGACCCATCATTAAATTTCTCTTGCCATGCATGATTATTTGCTGAAAAAAGTTTTTATTTTTAGCAAAGCAAATGCCTAGTACAACTACTTTGGCACAAAATTCAATACATGGAAGTTTTTGGTGCGTCAACTACTTAGTCTCTTAGACTAGAGCACAACCAGTTTTTCATGTACCTAATACTTATTGAAATCAATAATGATTATATACTGCCAATAATACTGTAACCTGCTCACATTCTTCACTTTTCAACTTCATTCGGTGACACCATGCATCTGGTTGGGAACAACTCATCCATGCAACCCACCCAATTATGGTCTGTGGGTAACTCTACTTTTCTTCATGATGTGTATTTATAAACACTGTTTTCCACCCATGCTACTTGTTTTTGCTATGAAATGTTGTACTAAAACGCCTTGCCCTTTGCCTCATAACCATTATTGCTGCTTACTTTCTTATGCTTGCCTCACGTGCTCATCTATACATGCCTCATCTCTTCACCCATTGCTTGGCAATGGCAATCTGAACATTTTGTTTTTATTTTCAAGCCTATTTACTTAACTCACTTAATGACCAATCTCTATTTTTCATGGCACCCTTCATCTTATTCTGGGTTGCTTTTTGTTCTTCAAACCTTTCATAACCTGTTGGGATATCTGAAATCTTTGACTGACTGATATGAATATCACCCTTGTCTCTCCATCTTCGTCCAGGTATACTGTGCGCTGGCCCTGCAGTCAATTATGTCCAACTGTGACACTTCATGATCATGTCCAAAACAGTCTACCACTACTTTACCACACAATTTCCATCTGCACCAACCAAGAGCAATACACATCAGCAGTATATGTGAAACATTAGGTATGCTGTGGTTGAGAACATTGCCGAGTTACAAATACACTTTAACACCTTGCTTTGCAGCCTAAAGTGAAAAGTATTTGAAAATTTCATCTACAAAAGTCTGAAAGTGTGAGTCAGAAAGTTTCAGGTTGTAATGTAATGACTAAGTTAATTTAATTTTTGCCAATCCGTTCACAAAAACCGTTTGTTCTTTCAGAATTGCTGGAGCTTACAGTACTGCAGTGCAACAAGATTTCACAACGAGAAATGTGGTTTTAGTTTAGCATCGTTGTTATGCAGTTGTACTTTTAGTGCTTCTAACCTAAAAAACGACGTACATTGCCAGTTCGTGCGCTCCAGTCGCTTGTCGCTTCAGGAAACGCACGTAACTTCTTGCTCACTGCTTTGTCTCTGGAAGACGTCACGCGCCAACAACCTGTCGGTACTGACACAATGTGACGTCACTGAGCCTTTTCTTTCTGCGTAAGATTTAAATAAAATCCCCAAGGCAGCTATTTGCATGTGACGTAACAGAAGCTTTTTGTGCATCCTTACCAACATCGCATGCAAAATTGTCAATGAATGTTTGTTGACAAAAATGGATCAGCTGATGGGGAACGTTGATGTTACAGAAAACCTTTTGCGGCAGCGCAGGAAACACGCTGGAAAATTCATGTGCCATGCTGTGGCCAACAATACGAGAGATGCTCATGTGGATGAGAAGGGAGTACCAGAATCGCAAAGAAAGGGGACAACAGGTAGATGCAGAATAATTTTGTACTACAGTGGCTAAGTCATTAATTGGGTCAAACAGCACAAGCATCCTCACTTTGGCTTGAACTGCAATTTTTCCATGTGCTATGTAGCCTAAATCAATTGTTTTATCTTTTGCATAACTGCACTTTGGATGCTTTGCATTTTTTATCATGATTTATCTTTGAAGGCGTAGATGAGCTTAAACGTTTTATTCGAGTAGCCTAAGCCTATGACAAAGGCTTTACTGATAAAGACGATCGCACGTCGCTCAATACAAGAGCTTGTATTATCAGAATACAAAAATAACTTCATAATTTCGCTAAAGATTTAGAGGTTTAGCTGAGAATGTGGAAGGCACATAAAACGTATTTCAACAAAGGTTGCAAAAACGTAATACAGATATGCAAAAAATGAGAATCTGTTTGAATATAACTTCATGCACTTCGCAGACCTGTGATGCCTACCTAGTGGGCAGAATATATACTCTGTTAAAGTCTTAGTGTGATTCTTATAGCTATGAAAGCATTCCTTTCGGTAGACAGCGCAGAAAAATCATTACATTTCTTTTTTCTTACGTTCAACCTTTCGTCCCAGTAACAATGTCATCAGTCAGCAGAGATTGTCTTGTTTTCGAACCATTCAATATCATAAGGTTACACTAAGTCATACCCATAGGGCAATTTCGTGATGCGTTTTTTGCTTTGCGACCGTAACGTCAATGATGGCAAATTTAGAAACACGGTCTGAAAACAACAAGGAGAGGAAACTTTCTAAACTTAATTAAATGTAGATATGCATTTTATTCCTATAAAATTACAAAGGCAGGCTTTTCACAACAATGCTTCAGAAGGTAAATTTGTTTTAGCCTATGGACGTTTCATAAACGGTAAAATGCAGGAAAAAAGTTGAAAGCACATATAAGAACAAGAGAAAAGCTGTTCGTTTCAAGAGGCGTTGCTGAATATAAGCTTTAATTCTGCAAATTGATTCTGCGCCACGTCTATACAGCCTGCCATGGAGAGCGACTGTGTAGCCACCAGGTTCAATGTAACATTCCTACCTTTGAGGCTCTGTTACGAAAATATACGTACCTGTTTCTCGAAAGATGCAGAAAATCTAACAACATATGGTTACGTGCTTTGATGCAGTCAGATTGTTTGTATTCGTCCCTATTTTTTGAACACTGTAATCGCATTTTGCTCTGTGAATGAGTGATCGAACTTTGCTGTATCCGTTTGATTGATGGCGTGTCATGCCACAATGCTTTCGCATTTTACCTAGACTCGATCAATTTAGGAATTGGCCCCCTACTCCACAGTAGTTTTGTAACAAGTGTTACGTGTTGGATAACTATAGCGTTAAGAATGTGTCTGTAACGCTATGGTTCTGTCTTCAATGCAGTTGCAAAAAGTGTCTGTAACCCTGTGATTCCGCAGGCTTCAATGCCTTTTTTATCTGTTTTTATCGACCTGCGTTCTGCAGAATATGTGTTCATACTATGGACTTCGTGTCTGCTCACAAACAAATAAATTAAATTAATTAATGTGACGAACAATTCTCCACTACTCCTTTAAAAAATTAAGGTAGTCCATTTCGTGTTTAGGCAAACAGAGTGAATTATGCGATGAAGTTAATTTGAACTTTAACAGCCAAATCATGGAAAATGATAAAGGAATAGACTACAAACGCTATTCCAACTGCGCCAGGAAAACAAGAACCTTTCACTAAAATCCAGCATTTTAGGATAACCAATGTGAGATTAATGAAAAAAAACTACAATAAGTCGACACTTGTTAGGATCTTTGTGCAAAAATTTGTTTAAGGTTCAGTTTCATTATGCTCGCTTTTTACTCCCTCAGAAGATCACGAGTGGTCAGCAGGGTATACCAGTCACCACTTAGCCGCGGAAATTTAAAACGGAAGTGATTCACTGACTAGTCAAATCGTTGGTGGCTCTTCAATTTATTTTGTGCATGCGTCTTACTTCATTATCGGATATTAATACAATGTAATATCAAGATGCGTCGTGCAGCTGCCGTTCACGTTTTTTCAGGTAAAAAAAGTTCGGTTCATTGGGTTAAAAACTCACTAAACACTTGTTTCGTTTATTAAAATTTGGGGCACAACATTTTCTGTAGCACCACCAGTGGAGATGATGGCAATAAATGAGTTTATTTGACCTGGTCCTTTCCTCGGCTTGCTTATCCATCGGGCCAGGGGCATCGCGTCAGTTTGTGTTGTACCACTTCACTGGCATCACTTGTTGCTTTTAGCACATTGCATTGAATCAGTCAATTACTACCGGTGAGAAACAACAAGATGAACTTCAGCCTGGCGGCAAGTTGTTTGAAGAACAATTGGTTTCTGCTTTCATCCTTTTGCGATGATTCAAACTTGTTCTCATCATTCAGTAACAATTGTGATATGCTATTGGCCAACAAAATTTCACGAAAAATCTATTGTTTTTTAATGCGAAAATTAGGCTAAAAATATTTCCAAGCTTTTCGTCGTGTGACTGTAACGATTTATCCAAAATGTTGCTTCAGGGAGGAAACCAACGAAGTCTTCCCCCATCTTTTGTGCCTGCCACTGAATGGCATCCATGCGGTTGCCCCTTTCATTGTACATTGCAAGCATGCTCCAATATTTCGTAGCCATTCCATTTTAAATCACTCTCGAAATGAATCACATCTGTTGACCACACAAAGTATGGTAAATTGCGAGTCGTGAATGGCATTAACCTTACTCTGTTTTGAAGTGTGATTGGTTTTTCACAGCACTGGCTTGCAGTTAGGCTAAGCTACGATTTGCATGGTGATTCATAGTCTCTCAAAAGCTGACAATGATGGATGAAACCAGTGGCGAATCCAGGCCTATGGGAGCCAGTCAATAAACTTGGCAGTAAAACACGTTGCTTAAACCTCCCTTACTTCCTCAATCTCCAGAAATCGCACAACATTTTACAAAGTTTCGTAAGTTTTTACTTTCATAGAAAGTGAAAAAAACAAAAATAAGTAGGACAGTCATCGATCATATTAACAACTCGAATACCACCAAAACACGTCAGCGTGACCCTAAATTTGTCCTTTTGCCCTTTAACGGTAAAGGGTCATCCGTTTTTTCAACCAGCATATAGCAAACACCTTCGGCGATACCAGTGGGGTAGCCAGACCAAAACGTTTGATTTCAGGCGAATGACACTATTTTATTTAGAAAAGCGCCTCTAAAAGCACAAAATAACTATATGTTCTAAAAATTGGGGGGCATGACCACTTTGACCCCCTGGCTACGCCTATGGGCGATACCCGCCTGTTTGACGCCCTTATTCGCATATCAAATGCGGAGAAGAGCGCATGCAGTACTTCTCATAAAGCACGCCGTGAGTGGGAGTAACTGCAACGAATCCCCCTCTGGATCCTCCGGTTCCCATTCATAACAGACCATTCAAAACAGGCCACTTTCATAACAGACCATGTTCGTAACAGACCACGTTGATAACGGACCCCTTCTTAATGTATATTGCAGTGTGGACGCTAAAAGTCCAAAGCATTTTGTCCAACACACTTTGCCTCGTCCGGCCCTAGGTACGAACAGAGTCTGTTATGAATGTGGTCTGTTATGTACTGGTCTGTTATGAACGTGGTCTGTTATGAACGTAGTCTGTTATGAACGGTTCTGTTATGAATGGGTCTGTTATGAACGTGGTCTGTTTTGAGTGGTCTGTTATGAATGGTCTGTTTTGAACGGGTTTGTTTTGAACGGACACCGGATCCTTCAGTGTAACAAACTATGACTGCAAACTTTGTCAAGTTGGGCCCGAATTTAAATGCTGCAACGATGTTGCAAACTGAGGTTTGCGCTCCATGCGACATTACAGTGAGGTCCCGCGACTTCGCCATTTGAAGATCAGTGTGCCCTAATGTTAATATGGAAAACGTGATAAGAGTCAAATGCGCAGATACGTTCTGGTTGTTGGAGGAGCAGATGCGTACCGACGGGGGCACAATTCTGCGAGCGCTGAAAAGTCCCAACTATGTGGCAGTAACTTTCCTCACTACAGTGCTCTTGCTCCCAAGGGGCGCCAAACTTGTTTCTTGCCTCGGGTGCAATCTAACCTCGGTACACTCCTGTGAAGAACCCACATTCATAAAGACAATCAAAACCGTTAAAATGAAGCAAAACTGCCTCACAGGCAATGTTTGCTTAGCTTGGTGAAGTATGCTGCTCAGTTGTTGATGCTGACACGACTGCATCGGTGCTATGACCGACTGCAGCAAACTCTTCATGGTGCGAACGTTCTCCGTACAAGATTGATCCGTTGTAAATGAACTCCAACCATTTAGCGCCATTTGGGAGTGAGCAACTCTCAAGAGTTTACTACTTCAAAACTCAAAAGCGAGTGCACAACTCACAAAGGAAAAAAACAATCATACATTAACCAATCAGAAACAGCGGAAGCTTGACAAATTTTAGCATGAATATCGCTTTTAACCACCACTACTGTGCATGCTGCTCAATAATTTTTTTTTCCTGACACTGACTGAAAGCTTTCTTCTCTCATTTTAGAAAACGTGCGTTTGTAAGTCATGAAACGCGTGCAGAGCGTTAAAACAATTCAGACGGCGCTGTCATTTGTGTACAACGTTAATGCTGTAAAAGTGGAATCAAATCTCAATCTCAATGCAAAGCAACGGGGTAACTTGCACGTGTTTGTCATTTTAATAGGAAGTGTAGAAAGTGAAGAGCAATGCCAAACACCACCAACACCATCGAAACTGCACCGGCACTGTGAAACGACCCAGAAAGCGCGTAGTCCACGACGTCCGCCGCTGCTAGAAAAAGCCTGGGGAAAGTTGCAGTCTCTTTGCAGTATTAACGCGGCTCCGGGGAGGACATCTGGCTATTATCGCATTCACCCCAAAACGGCGACACGTCTTTATTGCAATATGATGGACGAAAAAGAGGAGAGCTTCGTCGAAATAGCCGAGCTCCCGAGCGAGGTCACCACGGGCGAAAAACCGCTGCGAATGAAGTGCGACGATTCAGCCAACGGAGTTGCAGAATTCACAATCGACAAAATCTTGCTCTGTCTCTGCGCTTTAATTATAACAATCGGTTATCCAATAGCGATTTTTTTCGTTTTGAGCGAATAAATCGTGAAAGATGACTTGTCGTTTTCAAACGACGAATGCCGACTTTCTCGCATATTTTTGATCAAACTCCTCCATTATTCAGGTATTTTTTTAAAGCGGAAATTCAATTATATGCAACTTTGCAATATCAGAAGGCGAGCAATATTGGGAGGAAAAAACTCTTAAAACACAAACCATTTTTCGAAAAGTCACTTCACTCGCGAATGAGCATAACTGTCTTGACATATGCCAACTATTTTTAAAGAAGCCAGCTGTTTCATACGGTAATCTCGTTCCGTTTTTGGAAAGTTGACTGCCACCATTTTTACAAGGAGATACGAAACCACGCAAAGTAACTAACATCATCATTGAAAAATCCATACCTTTGCCCCTCGTACATTTTTAGCTAACTTTGCACTCGCATACCAGGACGATAAGTCCGAACTGAGGGAAATGAAAAAGACTTCAAGCAAACGGAAAGATATTTTACGAACTTGCAAAACGCCTGTAGTTTCTGCACTGCAACATTTCTATCAACGAAGTCAAACACCACAAGTCGTCCGCTTCAGCATTCAATAAAGGAATCCCTGTTACTGGGTTTTGCATTTGCAATAGATATTCAGTTCGATTTTGCCGCAGGTAAGAAATTTCATCTTCACAAAGATATTGTGCCTGTGTTAACGATTCATGCTTCGTCACGTGTTTTTCACTGCTTGCTGTGAAGTAGTCCTCGGTATATAAGGCAGTCACAAAACTGAGAAGTTACCGTGTTAGTTATTAGAAGCAAGTCTACAATTTATGTGCTGCAATGTATTTCTAACCGATGCACAAATAAAAGCAAGGTGAAGTTTTTTCGTTTCAATGTCTGGGACATGCGCTAATATTTCTGTTATTTAATTAAGAGGCAAAATCTGCTTCGATTCACGAACGAGCTTTGAAACGATTGAATTTCCTGCGGCGAGGAATTCTGTGCTTTCGAACCGGCTCGTCACGCGCCACTATTATATCGTTCTCTTTTCTTGAGCTTGCCTGTATGCCGACATTTACAGCACAGTTTAATAAAAACTATAAAAATAGGAAAAAAGAGCATGCAGCAAATAACATTAGCAGATAAATACCACAAAATCCTTCACAACAACAAAGGTTCATAAAAAACGTTTCACAAACTTGTGGTTTATTTATCAATCGTGCCCGCAAAAGACCAGCGGCCAAAGCCGAAAAACTCGAGTAAATTGCCACAAAACACCCCACATCAAAAGCAATTTCCTGGGCCAGACCACACCTTTTCCTTCGCAGTATGATTAGCGCACAGTTTTACTTTGCATGCGATGCGGACTGTGACTACAGTCTGCGTCATGAAGTCGCAGCTTCTCAACATCAATAAAACCAGACGCTGAACCGCGCATGACCTGACGCGGCACTTCGCCTCCACTTGGCACCTGCGCGCAGTTCTAAACCCAAGTCGACACCCTGAACTCGGTGCTACAGGTCGCTTCATTCACTGATGGCTCTTCCACAAAACGTCTGAACTGAACCAACACATGACAGGTCCAGCGCCGTTTGGCTGAGTTTTTAGTCTCGTCGAAGAATTAACTGCCCGACAGATAACACTTTACCTTCCCGACTTGTCCATCACGTGCACCTCTGCTGGCAAACAAAACTCTATAAAAACTGGGCCATAGAACCTCGGCATCGCTAAGAACCTGAACAAGAACAATGAACGCGGAAACTCGTCGGCCTGACTATGACGCACAAGGGCTCTAGCTATCGCTGCCGCTGCTTGTCGCAAACAACAACGTGTCGCTGGCAACCGCGAACAATACACGGGTGTTTCAAGTGGAAGGGCTGGCAGCGCTGCTGGTTAGGCTCGACCGGCTTCCGCTCTCACTTGCTGCTGAGCATTCGCCGCCTGAGCAGGGTTGAAAGCTCTCGGCGAACGCCGACTTCTCCGCATCCTGTCTCTGATCGTGAGCGTCGTCGACGCTGTCGTCATTCCGAGCTTCGCTTTCTCGTGTCGATTCGTCGTTCAG
>JGI24021J15306_10002691_pt1 | contig 19469 bp, 16 predicted proteins | sample Ectturendosymbi1_FD_15306 | JGI IMG/M metagenome (IMG submission 15306)
CCCTGCCGACGCCCATGCTACTGCAGGCTGCTCCAAAAACATTACAAGAGAGACATATTGCAATAATGGTAAACATCAGCAAAGGATAAATTCACGTCAACGGACTTTAACCAAGCTAGCTGAGAATAATATATGGATGTTAACTAACTGAGTTAGACGTGCACAGTTTTCTGAGGAACGACGAAGCACTGGTGCGGTTTTCATTTTTTTTGATACGCTGTTGATAGTTTGTGTTCAAGATTCGATATAATAGGAGTTGCAATACAGGGTATTCTTGCCAAGCTCACCAATGAACAAAGACAAGCAAAGTATATGGTGCTACACACGATAGTTTTTTTTTACCTTCATTTGAAATTAGACTTTAAGAACAACTGTTGAAAGCAAGTTTTCAAAATATCAGTTGCTGTCGTAAAAAATATCCTGGTGCTGTTACCAAACCTTAGATTGCTGGCGTTGACCTGCGAACGTTATTGCCTGCTCTCTGTCTCAGTCTTGCGAACTTTTGTCTTGGTATTGGTCTTGACCTCGAGGTCAAAGGTCGGCCGAATATCGGATGTAGTCTCATCGAAAAATATTGTCAATATTTAATTCTCTTGTACCGAATTTCTCCTTCAAGTTTTATCTCATCACGTAACACCTCTGCACCTGTGATTACTGTCAAACCTGCGGCTTTTCCTATTCCTAGTCATCGCACAACCGCTTGTTAGTCATCTCCCACAGACAATTCCCATTTGTTTTTACCCCCACCAACTTCCGCAACGCTGATCTCTGCAACTATCCTCACCGGTACAGAAATACCATGCGGCACTGACCAGAAAAACCCCAAATCCTTCAGAACCTCAAACTGCGCATTTGCTTGAAGGTAGTCCGTGTGCAAACATCTATCGATAAGCTCGAGCCAAGCGTGAGGTTAATTAAATAACTAATCAAACACAAACGGATGCAGCAGCCACGACGGCTAATTAGCAGTATGAGGTCTGATTGCTGGACCATAGCAGTGTTCGACAGCCTATAAGCTCAGCACCTGATATAGTCGACATCAAGTGCCAGTGACGGTTAACCAAAGCATTAGCAATAATCATAATGTTGAAACACCAACGAACGTGTGTGTAACAACAACCACTGGCTCAGCTATGTCCAACTCAAATGGCTTACAGAGCCAAACATTATGTCACTATCTTGATCAGGGCGCACAATGAATGATATATTAATGAGGGCCGCGCATTGAACGGGTTACTTTGATCTTAGCAAACTAAATTTATCTTAAGCTAATGGACTGAAAGCGTTCGAATCGTAATTGCAATGGCAACATACGTGATAAAGTGGCACTGAGGATTTCAAAATAAGGACAGGTTGTCAGTATGCAGGATACTTTTATTACAACGAACACCTATAGTGGGTCGCACAAAACCTTTGACTAGGCCGCGGGTTGGAACTAGCTGCTATAGCTAGTGCGTGAATTAACAGCCAAAAATGGCCTAATGCACTTTTTCCTGGCGGAAAGCTAAATGGTAGCATTTTGACCATCGCACTTTGCAAGACTTACGCATGACGTGATTCGTAGACAGCTTAGTTTTTTGCATGTGTGAGTAAAGATGTTTTGGGCCGTTCACGCTCGTCAAATGTCTAAAAGATAGCCCACTCGTCGACTGTTGGGCACTAACGTTTGCCTCGTTGCTATTCACAAGCGAATACTGCTACGGTAGGGAGCAAAGCAAAGGGTACCTTTGATAGCAGGCGTCTCCATTGCTGGCACTGGAAACTGCAGAGTGGCTACAGGCAAGTCGTCGGGATTTTGCGACGAGACGCTTACAAATGAGCCTCTTGGACTAGTGATCACCAGGTGCCACTTCTTTTGGAAGTCGTCGATTTTAAGAGTCTGCGTAAGCAACTGGTGCGTGACGACCAACAACTGCTGCATGACGATTCAGACAAACGGTTCATAATACGCATTCATGCGCATGTGCAGCAAAACCCCGGTCGTTGCATCGCGACCCTTACCCTGCGCATCATGTCCAGTTGGCTCCGCTGTCGTTTTTCAACTCCCAGGATGTGCTCCTCCGTCAGCGCCGAGATGCGAATGTCGCGGTTTCTCGAGAAAGGGTACTGAGGCTTTGTGGTCGGTAAATGGCTTCTCTTGATCTTCAGTTTATAAGATAATGAACCACATTAGGTTGCTTTACTCATGCGTAGACCCTCCTGTGTGGGGGTCTACGCAGCTGCCATCAAAACCGTTGCGGGCAAATCCTTTTAACTGCTAACGACAAGGTCTTTCGAGCACGACATGAGTTTAAGTTTTAGCAACAGCGTATTTTCAAGCTCATACGATCTGAATCACAGCTACGGCATAAACCAGGCAGAAAAAACAAAAAAGCAAAGAGAGAAGCTTTCAGCCATTGACGTTTGATGAAACCATCCCACTTTCACTAATGAAAAGTCGATGGCGCTAATTGCAAAATGAGTTTGATTCCTTTCAGATCAACGGATGTTAACACCTAGCAGGTAAGCTTACGACCTGAACCAGAAAACAATACGATTTGACTGTGGCCGCTAAGCACAGGTCAACTAACGATTTATTGCTAAAACGTCTTAACTAGTCATTTTTTACTGGTCGTACTTAAGAAAAAAAAACGGACATGCTTTTCCTTCAGTTTACAACTTTGTCCAGAAAGGAGCAATAATTCCAAATCATGTAACATCTTCAACTTTTGTGGCAGTATCGCATTCCACATAAAACTGATGCATCTTTTCAACTTCTACGTTAGTTGCAAGCTTGAGCGCTAAAGGCGTGCTAGAAAACATTTCAAAATGCTACTGCAAATGGTGCAAATTTCAATGGTACAGGGTGACTCCAAAAATATAACTCATAAAAATGTTATCGAATCCTATAAAGGTCCAGCAAATGTCACGTTTTTTGCTGGACTTAAAGTTCAATGTGTTCGGTCAGCCTCCACGTGGTTGGAAGCAAACTTGCACAAGTNGCGCAAAATTGTCAATTGCTNGAATACATTTCTCTCTAGGGATTTCCCTGATTCTTGCTGTGATTGTTGTCTTCAGTTCAACAATCTTTTGAAAGTTGCTATGGTACACATTATCCTTGAGATACACTACAGATAAAAATCAGGGGAATCAAAACGTGGCACTGTATTTACATGCATTAACGTGATTTCTTTGCTCTCAAACTGTAATTGTCACTTCAATAGACCCGAGCTTGAAACGTAAACAAAAACTGAATCAGCTTAGAGATTTGTTTGGGTCCAAATCTCGGAGGATACCAAGTAGAGTAGACTGCATTTTGTTAGGCATGTACCGTTTACGTAACAAAGCACTACAAAAATGCACCTCGAAAGGCTTGGGGGCATTCCAGAGTCTGCCTCGCTTTTTGCCTGTAATTGCAGAGATGGTGGATGCACTGGTGCTGCTGGGGCCACGTCGACTGATGTAGATTCTGGTGATCAGGTTTCGTTCGGCCGGGTCAGGGGGTAATGGCTGAGATTCATGGTCTTGGTGTCTCATCGTCTGAAACACAGGAGATGAAAATCGTCTGCGAAGGTTCCTTCCGTTTACATCGAATTGCAAACTCTTTAAACATCAACAACTAGATTGTTCAAAGCTAATATCGGTCGTGATCGCAACAATGATTGTTCGATGCCTGCTCTTGTAGATAAGAACCGGAAACAGAGAAGAGTTTTATAAAGGCTTTAGCATGCCTTTCAAACAGGATGGTACTTTGTTACTGTAGCTAGCAAAGTTCAAACTGAACGTAAAAATGACGATACTGTTGTCAGTGAGGTAGCTATCATCTACTGCTCGGATCTCCAAACATTTTTGCCAGAGGGATACATAAGCTATTACACAACATTTCGAGGGTCGGACATCTTACGAGGTGTTGTAATAGACTCGCGGCTAAATTGGCAACTTCATAATGCTCATGTGGGTAAAAAGATTGCATGTGGTAGTGCGGCACTGTACAAGTTGCACTTGCAACCTTACATCAATGTAGATCTGCTTCGTAAACTTTATTTCTCTATCGTTTATTGTCACCTTTACTGCGCAATTCTTATTTGGGGCACTGCAAATAAAACCGTGTTAGATTCTTTAGTAAAATTAAATAACCTAGCTCTACGCAATGTCTGCAAAATTCACACCAATGAACAAATATCCATAAAAGATCTGCATCTTTCTACTTCAATTTTAGAGATAAATAACTTATATAAATACGAATTGGCTAAATACATGTTTATGATATGTAATGGAATTTTCTCAAAAGAATTCACAAACGAACATGAATATAAATCAAAATATCATAATTTTCATACACGACAACTCGATAATAAGTTGCTGATTATTCCTTTATACAAAACAGTAAAACAACAACGCCATTCTGTTTACAGAGGCTCCAAGCTATGGAATGGAATTCCGAGAGACCTATTAAATAGACCTTATCATACATTTAGCTCCTTTTTCGAATATAAATTTAATTGATTCCCGGCATTATGTACGGACTTCTTCAATCGAAGCAGAATGAAGCAAGCAAACACGTCTTTATTTCTAGTTAATTCATTACACGTGCCGCTGCTCGTTTGTGACGTTTTTTTTCTGCACTTGATCTGTTTTATATCTTGAGTTTTTCTCTTTTATGTGTGTGTGTGATTTTCCTTTTATTTCTTTGCGATAAACATGATCTTCTGATTGCCTTTCTCGTTCTTTTTAATGGTTGGCTGACATGTTGACCTCGCGGTCATTTCGCCAACCCTCGTAGTATTTTTGTTGAACCACGCATTTTTCCACATCTCGCGAAATAAATTGATTGATTGATTGACTGATTACGTAATGTGATTGTTTCGGGATATGTTGGGATTCTACCAAATCAACAAATGTTTCGTAAATGTATTGTTTGTTCATTATTGACAAAACGACTTCGCGGCAAGGTGAAATGGCTTCGCGGGTCGGATTTGTCCCGCGGGACGTAATTTGGAGACACCTGATCTATTGCAACAACCCAGCTAATTTTCAGAATGCTTACATGAACTTTAAAGAACTCGTTTTGCACCAAGCGAGTTTCACCCACGCATGAGTAATTCGTCGCGTGGTCAAGCAGGGCCTTGCGGATTGGTAAGTACTGGTTTACCAGTTGTCCAATTCAGTGTCGCAGCTTCAGAAAAGATTAGATGACATTTTAACAAATCATGAGACAACTTCGCGGTTTTTGATTAAAATCAGGGTAATTTTTGATGAAATGTTAGTCTTCGCAAAAGCGACGCAGTAGAAATCTATCAGCAAAGTTTTTAATAGAGAATCGATTTCATGCAACTCTATGCATCCTCAGTCATGAAACTTTTTACCTTCACCAAATACTTTCCCTCGTTAGTGTTCCACATTTCCTCCACTTCTTTGAGTTTTCTGCGCATGAGAGAAGCTTTCGCTTTCTCTATTATGTGAGGCAGGACGTGCACGGAAAGGATGCTACTGGAAGCCTGCATCAGGTTCGGCGGCAGCAGCGTGGCTCTGCAAAAGACACGCTGCAACAGGTTCAACAGTTAACTGCGTGTTTGTTTCTCGACAGTAACTCATCAGCAACAACATAAAAGCCAGCACCTCTGCACGACGCCAGATATACTTCGCTGTTCCAACGCTCTAATGCAGTATAAAAAAACTCGGTTCGATTTTTCAGAAGAACCGCTTTGCATGCCAACACGTTGCTAAGGAGCAATCATACCGAGCAGTTCTCTATCAAGCTTACTCTGTGTGCTTTTTAAGGGTATAATTGTATAACCACGTCTTTTTTTATTGAAAGCATTTCCATCATTGCTTTCAAACTTTTTGTGGAAAGACTTCACTTGTTAGTGTTGAGAGCACCAGTGAATATACTGTTTATGCTGGACAATAAGTACACCGTTTGCTTGATGAAATACACAACGTAAAGCTCTTTGTAAAGTCATGCAGACACGTAAACTCTATAGTAGAGGCATGGAATGCACTAAAAGTTGTTATAATTTCAGGCAATAAAGGCATTCCCAGCTTTTTTAGGTGTTAAGTGGGCTTGCAGTTGGCACAGTACATGTGACTCAGGGATATCTGCACTTGTTAAAGTTGTTTGCTTCATTCGTATGAAAACGCTTTCTTTCCTAGCCTTACTTTTCATCCTAAGGCGGAGGTGGTATTACTTCGAGGATACAAAGTATTACCAGCGGACACAACGAGAACGTTTATGAATCAGAAATTATCAACATTACTTGAAAATTGGTCTCAATCTTTACACGAATTAAGATCGTTTATCGCAGGAGTGCTTTATAGAGAACCATGTCATTTTTAGAACTGAAAAAAAATATGAAAATAATCTAATCTACCATAAAATCCCAGTGAGTGTGGGTGCGTTTGCGCATTTCAGTCTCGTTAGAAACTGTGCTGAAAAGGCATTCCAAGGTTGCATGATCAGCAGTGACGTCACAAGACCAATCAACCGTGGCATATTTAGTACGGCTGAATCGGACACCGGTCCAAATTGCTGTTACAAAGATTAGTCGAGCCTTGAGACCTCGCACGCTATCGCCAGGTCCCGAAAACTGCCTTAACATTTTTTCCGCTCTGAGAAGGTTTAGTTCTGCAGACAACGACGAAAAGTACGTTGAAAACTTATGTCTACCTTGGAGTGGAGCTGTTGTCAGTCACGTTCACGGAAATTATCGAAACTTTCTCGGCAGTAGCATTCTTCACAAAGTCGCTCATCACCGTCCTCAGGTAACTTTCAAACTCGGGCATTTCTGTTTGTTAACAAAGCAACTTGGAAAAATTGAGAACTTCTCTGCGAATAATCAAAAAACTTTAGCCAAGTAAAACAAATTCAAAGCGCTTCAGCGCGACCGCATTTTTCCTTTCGACTTTGTTTTTAAAATCTCCAGCGAAATTGGTTTGTTTTGGCGCTGATCTCAAAACTTAAATAACGTAATTGTGCTAAAGTTCTAAAACGCATTCCTCGGATGACACCGAATCGAGTGAGACTCGACTGCCTTCAGAAGTCAAGGTCGGCAAGAGAAGCTCTCGAGTCGCAAATACGGGTTTTTCTATCCTGCAATTCACGGGAAATTTTAGGAAAATTCCAGGTGTGTTCCTCACCCGAATGAAGTTATCGACCGTATAAACTGTGCCAACGACCAATCTATGAGCACTNGGATGGTTGGCAGGCTTGTTNATGTTCAATCTATTTAGCGTAGGGAAAAAATAAAATTTCGAAAGAAAAAACATCTTTAATTNAAAAAAAACGCTTGCAAAACTAAAAAACGTTGGTCTCAAATTTGAATAGTTGGAAATTTCAATGGGAATCGGCTGTTTGAACCCAGCCCCTAGTTGCGTACCTGATACTAGTCAGAGCATGCAGTTTACTACTTATTGCGGGATATGTGTACCAATGACATCCGCTATTTCTCGAACAAGAGCCGGGAAGTTTCCTCCCTTTCGCAGGTAAGCCTCGATCAGAGACGGATCGTCCGGGAATTGCTCAAGACCTCTTCGAAGCCGAGAATCCTTCAAGAACTCGTCGCTTATTTCCTGTTAATAACATCGGTAAAGTAAACCGATATAAATTTGAAGAATTGCAACTTCGTGTGCTCCGGCAGCAGTTGCTTAATCATGTGTCTTTTTTGATCAATTTTGCAAAAGTCGTTTCAAGTTGAATCTGCTTGCAAGGAGTTTTTAATCTTTTTTCATGACGCACTTTGAAGTTAATTCGTGGGTTTTATTTGATATAAAATGTTTACAACCCAGATTTTATCCAACAAATGCCATTCAACATTTTCTGTTTCTGAAGCCATTTACAAGAAACTACTCTCCACGAGGGAAACAAACAAGGAAAAATTAGCAGGTTTTAATAGGAAATCGATTTAACGTGACAGGACGCATCTTCAGACTTAGAATCTTATTCATGCAGAATTTATTTGCTAACCTTAAGCAAGGCGAATTCCTTGTAATCGTCTTCGTCGTTCCGCTCTGATTTGTCTCCACCGCCGCTGGAGTTGTTCACAAACCTTTTAAGTGTGGCGACCCGTCCTCCCCTCTGCGTCACAGAGAGGTAAGAAAAATAGTAGTTGTCTTTAGAAAAAAATTACTTTCGAAACGATTTCCTTTTAAAGCAAGTACTTTTTCAAAGCTGATACGTCATTTTCACGGCTCAGTACAAAATGCAATTTTCTTATTTTTCTGAAGGCTAAAATCCCAGTAAACCGTAATAATTCTACGTTGCAAAAGGCAATACCTCGGAAAAAATCGATTTATTTCGTATCTTGGAAAAGGAAACGCATACGGAGAAAACGAAAAATGGAAATCGTAAACACGTTGCCCTGAAATGAACGAAACAAATTATCAGTCCGATGCAGTACACGAATACTCACGTCAATATATGCCTGCAACAGGACTGCGCATATATACAAATGCCCGTAGCCATCGAGAAACCCGTCAAGCTCTTCCGATAAAGCTGACAGTTCATCAAACGAGGAAATACATTTTTCCAAAGCTTCGCTGCCTTTGCCATCACTGCGTTCTACGTAACAGCATGGTTAAAACAACTGGACAGCTGCCAAAGAAAGATTACTGACAGAAGACGTACGTTATGTTTCAAACAAAGGTTACCGGTAATTGACTAAATTCTTCGTCAGGGCATAACGTCATTCTATGACAGGTATTTTTGACGGATACAAATCTCTTCCTCTCTTTCTTGTGGAATTGTTCTCTACTACCACAGCGGCCACTTTTTGACCAAGGTTTGCAACGCCATAACTCGCCAGCCGATTGAGCTAGAGAGCTGTGCAAACCATCTACAGATTCAGCAAGTCTTTGGGTTGAAAAAATGTTTTCGTTTTGGGTTTGGGGTTCTCTGGGGGGGACGTTACAAGCGGGGATGTTTTTGCGCTTTTTTGGCCAACTTTATCAGGCCCCAGGCCCCAATCCAATGAGCCAATTCTTGGCTCAAGTTTTGTTTTAGAAACTAGACTATTATCCGAGTCTTTAGAGCCCTTGATTGACTTTGTAGCATATCTGGAGCCAAAATTATGGCCCAAAAAACAAAAATTGGTAAAAATTTCTACCCCCACAAACGCTAACCCGAGGTATATTACACCCCAACCATAACTGGCCATAACTCGTCGTCAGACTACGCTAGAGAGTTATTCAAACCCTGTAAAGACTCATGAAGTCTTGTAGTGTAGACTGAAAAAAAGGTATGCTTGGCATGTCGCGTTTTAGTTGATGTTTACATAATGAGAGGATGTTTAAGCATATTTGTTTACATTTGGATGACGTTATCTTTCCCTGAGAGGCGACCAATTGAACCGATTTTGTGTCTCAAAGTTGTTTTGGATTCTAGGCTGTAATACGAGTCTTTAGAGGGTTCGATTGATTTTGTAGCGTTTCTGGTTGAAAAGTTATGGCAAAATAACCGAATATTGATTAGGGAAATTCCCTGGAATTCCCCCAGGTTTTTGTGAGTCATAAGCACAGTTGCATTAACCGATAACTTGTGTTCGTTTCTGATTTTGAAAGATGTGAGTCATAAGTATAGTTGCATTAACCGATAACTTGTGTTCGTTTATGAACTTATGAACCGATAACTTGTGTTCATAAGTGTAGTTGCATTAACCGATAACTTGCGTTCGTTTCTGATTTTGAAAGATGGGGCGTTGCTCGCTACTCTTGAAATTATTAGAAGCAAAATAGTGCGACCTATGCACTGGAAGTGAATGAAGGTTGTTCTTGTAGGTCAGTCGACATTCAAACCGAACCGGAACGCCAAGCGGCTTTTACAACAGCAGCCGCGAATTTGTAAATATTCTGCTTGCATATTCACACACGAATAGTACGCCACACCTGCTCTGTTCTCCGCCTGCTGCTTCAGGGTCGCCAGGTTGCCTCCTGACTGAACGAACTCCATGAACACTTCCGCACTTCGGTGTTTACGCTCATTGTCCAGTATCGTGGAGAAGGATCGCACGATTTCCTCGCGCCTGGCAAATCGGTCAATTTTGTCACAGTAGTGTTCTAAAATTTCGATATTTCCTCCTCGTCGTTCGAATTCAAGAATCTCCTCATCATCCAGGCCTGCGAAGTCAGGCCCCACAATTTCTCATCACAAATAACGTTGGGTCATGTCTTGTATTTGATTAAAAATCAATAAAAAACTTGACGCAAGGTTTCAAGTGCCCTTTATATGACTCGCTTGCAACAAAAGCAAAACATGGCAGCGAAATCGATCACAGTTCACAGGATTTTTTCCATGGGGGGCCAATAGCGGGTTTTTCCAGGTGTTGGCCGAAAATTTTTTCTAGGGGGGAAAGTGGTTAAATTTCATTTCACTCACTCCAAAGTAAGAAAACAACCTTTTTTGCTAAAAGTTTAATTAAAAAATGTCATTTTTCAAAATCAAGTAAGGGACAAAGCACCCCTCCTTCCGACGCTCATGCCTGAAACTAGCCCATCATAATTATTGCGTTCGCTGAGCAAAAATCTTAAAGCTGCAAGTATTTGTGCATGATCTCTGACCAAATCTGTCTCTGATGAGCACGAGCCAAGCAACGGCATTTCATAAAACGGTCACCTTTTGTCAGAGCAGTAAACAGCATTTTCATGTTCGTCCCTTCATTTTCGATGTCGCTGTACATTGCAGCAAAATCGACCTCATCGTCATATTCCTAAAAAATAAACAAATAAAGGCCTTTTGAAAATCAGAAACAAAATCACCTTTTCACATTGAAATCAGCAAAAGTTTGGCACAAACATATAATAAACACTTTAAGGACTGCGAAAGTAACTGTAGTGACTTTGAGGCAATTTCGTTCATAACTTGACATTCGATCGCGCTAGGATAGAGAGTCAATGAAAACATCATAAGATGGAATTTCGATTTAAAAAAACACGTAGTATTGCATTTTAAATTTTGCGTGGCAGTGTCCGTCACCATAAAGTTCCTATGACGCATTGTGACATGTGAAAAATTTTAAATGTCAATTTGCCTTTTTTTAAAGAAAGTACACGAACATCCGCATGTTATGATGACTTCATTGACTCTCTAGCGCACTCGGTCGGTGAGCTATGGCCAATTGGAGGTTTGATATTTGCCAGAGGCCAAACTCCGGACCTGATAAACGTTTCGTGCAATCGGGACCTCCCAAATCCCACACTGTGGTGAAGAAAACATTTGCAACTCAGCCTCAAATCCTCTTCCGACTGCTTCTGAAAACCTTTACAAGATTTGCGTGGTTTTGGGCCCCGAGAGCAACTGTTGAATTTCAGCCCTAAGCAATTGCTTCTAAGCCTCCGCTCGTACTGCGCAGAATGAAACAAAAAGGAAGTCGTATTTTTTCAGCTATATATATCTACAGGATTAGCCGAAACAGTGCTTTTTACCTTCACCAGTTCTGATTGTCGTTTAATGCCAGAGTGAAGCAGTTCTTTCACATGTTGACGGTAGAGCTTTGTGTACTCTGCAATTAGTTCAACGTCAACTCCGGATTTTTTCAGCTCTTCCAATAGTTCGTGACTGAAATTTGATTCCAAGTATTCCTACAAAGCAAGATCATTGAAGCAGAACTGTAGCAACGTTGCAGCGTCAAGTCTTGAGATGCCTTTTGAGAATTCTCTGTTACACATTGCCTTAGTGGGAATAGGCAGGTAAAAATATTAAAATACTATTTCATGTGATTTAAAGTGCGAAATCAGACAGATCAGGGTATAGCATTGCTCATACAAAAAGTTATCTTTGTGAAACACGATTGTTGTTCACTACAGAAACGTTAGAATCAGTCGGTCAACCTGTATCAGAGAATTGGCATGCGGAGGCGTAACGAGGGGTGCAAGGGGCCACAGTTCTCCGGGTTCCAAATCACTGTTGGGCGCCGATATGCTGCGGGGGACGCCGAAAAGCCCCAACAATGTCACAAGCACTTTCTTCAATACAGTAAATTTGCTTCTGAAAGAGTTCAGATTCGAACAAGGGACGCCAAACTTGCTTCTTGCCCCGGGCGCCATCTAACCTCGTTACTTCCCTGTTGGCATGAAATGTTACACGTGAAATGATTTTAGTTAAATCCGTTTTCAATCTCATTGCGAAGCGGTATGACGTTTTGGTGTTTGAAACTCTGTTTAGATGCTGCCTGTCATATAACGCCCCAGGAAATGCAATCAGCCTGCAGCCAAATGGGCTTGCTAAGGAATTACTCCGTTCGATAGTTTTTCAATAAAATCTACTCCAAACACGTACACATGCATAAAACGGCATTTGAAGGACAAATTTGTACTGAGGATGGTTATAAGTCCAATCATCATCCTTAACCAGCTGCAAGAAAAAATGTAACAATAAGCACATGATTCTCCACACAGCTTTAGACGATTTGTCTTTATTGGTTTCCTCACCTGCAGTGCTGAAGTATCTCCACCATTATCAACAAAATCTTTGTACAAGTTGATGCAATACTCATCCCCAAGGCGCAGGCCAGCCGAACCTAGCAGTGCATACAAGGCAGGTGAATATCTTAATTTGCAGCAATTTGATACTGAATACCCGATGTGGTATCAGTATTTTGAAATCATTTTCACAAGAAATACGTATTTGGACAGTACGTTTATTTCAATAAAAAACGATATTGAATCAATACGTTGATGTATTAGGCGGCAAAATTTCAGCTAAGAAGATTGGTTTTAAAAAGTAATAACGTCAAGATTTGGGCGAAACACGTGGATGTATTTAGTGGTTGTTTTTTCTTAGTTACATCAAACTATACGTTTGAGAGCTTTCAAACGTAACTTAAACTTAATTAGTGTAATCGAAAAAGCTAAGTGTCACATCCTTTGAGTATTTGCAGCCATGTTAGTTGCCACTACCTTAAAATTAAATCCATTTAACACTTTTTGTAATAATGTGTGTATCCATTTAACACTTTTGCAAGAATTTGGGCAAGATTCTATTTGAATAGGAGTTGATGATGCCTGCTTAGTAAGCGAAATGTATGCTTCGATAAGATCATACTGTCTGATTCGTAGCTTTGAAACGATTCTTTTCGATGGATAGTGAATTTGTGCAAGGATAAGAAAACTAGCAGATAAGATGCTTCTAACCCGCGCCCAATTTTAAGAGTGTTGCTGAAACAATATTTAAGATACGTCTAGAGCAGCTATGTCCAACCCGAGGCCCGCAGGCCGCATGCGGCCCAGTTGAGGGTATTGTGCGGTCCAATTTAGGTTTACGCTGTAGTAAACGTATCCTACATACTGACAACCTGTCCTTGTTTTGATAATTTGAATTTGACATTTTTGATGCTGGTGGTTCTCAGCCAATTTATCACGTCTGTTATCATTGCAGTTGCATTCAAACACTTTCAGTGCATTAGATTAAGCTAAATTTAGTTTGCTAAACTCAAAGTAAGCCATTCAATGTGCGGCCCTCATTAATATGTCTTTCAATGTGCGGCCCTGGCCAAGTGCATCGCCTTGAATTACTGAGGCAAGCACAAGCGAAAGATGGCAATTCGGGGCATTAACTAACAGGAAATCAACCAGCAGCAATAGAGCTGTCTCACTGAGTTCACTCTACCACTACTAGGTTGCACTATCATTATATAGGGATAAGAGAATTACGATAATTCGCTTGTGGTGACCATCACAGTGACTTGTTACTCATGTGCACCATCTAGCGGTGATTATTTATTTACATGTGGCGCCATCTTCTGGCCGCCACACAAGATAGCGACATACTTTTGGGCTCAGTCAGCCATTTGGGTTGGACATAGCTGGTCTAGAGCTTCGTAACATCCCTCAGAGTAACTTCTACAAGCAATAAACAAGAGGAACCTTTCGAAACTTTAACGTCAGTGTTGTTAGGTTCAGAAAGCCACTTCAAAGTGCTCCACGACAAACTGGTGCGGTCAGGATTCTGATGCCGATAAACCGAGTATCCTCCACCAACCCTCACAGGAGCCTGGTAGTGATGGCTGCAAGAAAAAAATCCCGATAGCTTCTTACATCGCTCACGATATTCCATTGTCTAAACATACTGAAAACGACAGCAGAACTTCGGCTTTCACGTTTCAATGATGGTCGTGTAGCATGCGCGTACGAGACCAGTGGTCTATACCCACCAAACAGATCTTCAACCTCGCATTTTGAACTGCAATACAAATGGTTGGTAACTGGCATAAACCCATTAAGCTTTATTCAGTTCTGAATTGACTTAATTGTTCAATCCTCCGACCAGCTTGAAAGCTGTGCTAAAAAAACACGACTGGATTTAAGTTTGCATCCGGCTGCCATTTCAGTGCAGGATTTCACATCAACAATACACGCGATCCGTTGACGTTTTTTCCGTGAGACGAAAATATAATATTGTTTCATTCTGCTAATTCAATCACACAAATGTGATGCGTGAAAAGTTTGGTGCTTTGAACACGCTAAGACATTTTTTACTGAAGAACCCAGATCGCTTCACAAAAAGCATGGGACTCAAACGTGCAGTTAATGAAGTAGGCGATTAAATTTTGCAGAGCGTCTCTCCTGGCCTGTTCATGCAAGATGCGCCAGACGAAGTGAAGTATTTACGCAAAAGACCCANACGTTTCAAACGAGTTACGAAGCACACCTGGAGTAGCGTGACGTAATAGCAATAAACTGCAATCAACAATTTCATNAGAAAAGTATACAGTNTTTTCATANATACGCTTGTTTCTGGTCACATGACTGTGTCTTTATAATTCTCCACAAAGCATAGAACAAATCGCTCTTCAAGTCTCAACTGAACGCAGAATACATTGTGCAATATGCGTGAATGTCGACGCTCACTCACTGAAACCCTCTCTGGTGAAAGCAAGCGTAGCAAAGTCCAAAGTTGTCAAACGTTGTGGGAAAGTCGACGGCGGAAGAAGATGGCAAAAAGTGCTCGTGCATGAGAGCCTGGTCACTTATGGGAAGAAACCTGAGAGAAAATTATAAATTTGCGTTTCAGCGTGTGAGAACGAAAATCTGTATGCACGTAAAAAAAACGTTCAGTTGTAAAGACACGTTTAACTTCACTGTTAGCGCAAAAGCATGCAATAAGATTGCCTTCCAGACTGTGATGTTTTTTAAGGTAGTCTTGGTCAAATCAAGATTTAAAAATTAGGTCACTTCAAGTTTCGAAGTACCACTGAGGTAAAAAAAACAGCCGAATCTTTTCGCAATGCATTTTGCTAGGAAAGCGATTTCGCGGAAGTGCAGTCAGAATCCTTGCAGTGGTAGGAAGGCAGAGCATGGCAGGACGATTCCTTGAATACCCTACTTCATTAAGTTAGGTTAGTGTAGATGGCATATATCTGGACGATTAATTCTACTTAGTGAAGATCCAGGTCTTGCAAACTACTTTAAGCAAGAAATCATCTTGAAAGAAAGAAAATTTCAACACATGGCATTGTGCTCGTGATGAGTGGTGTGGAGGCGTCTGTCTCGGCCTGCTCTGATCCGTGGGCCACGCAGATGCTTTTGTATAGAATGCTGCAGCGGAACCAAGTCATTTGCAGCATTGCGCGCAAAGCTTTCTATACATCTCAACGGATGCAGTGCGCGAGGCCAGAAAATTTGGAAGTGCTGCATTCTAAGTCTTTGATGTAGACTGAACACAGCGTTATAAACGCGTGTTTTACAGCTGCGTTATTCGGCCGACGCGTCTTGAGTAATTACTTGAAAATAGATAGAACAAAACAATCTCGACAGCAATGAAATGATACCGCAGAGATAATTTTTTTGCAAAGGCACACGTCCGTTTAATATTACTCAAGATTGTTTCCATCTTCGTTGTGTTTTCTGGATAATCTTTTTTGGCTCTGATGAGATGATTTCTTTTGACCGGTATCGTCGTCCTGAAACAAATCATTTCATGGTTGATGAATGACATTATCGTTCTTCACTTCATCTTTCCCTGACATCGACTTCGCGGATTCAAGTTACGTTTAAGATTTTTTCCTTTAGGCGTGAACGGTTCAATATGAGATGGAAAGATTCTATTTCCACGATACTTATCGAACTTGGGGAATCAAAATTCAAATTTCTTCCCAATTCAGTGAATTTCATTTGATCCGTTTTGCATACCTAGAGCAAAGATAAACGTTCTGCGAGACGCTTCATGCTGAATGCATCACACTGGTCTTTAGCATCGATGATATACTTCTCGATTGCCGATCTTACCAGAGTGCTGGTCGGTGTTAATTCTTTACCAATACATATCACAATATGTAGTTTACTGGCATCTCGTAACTGTTCTGTGTAGGACCGTAACCAAGGGGCGAAGCCTCCTTACAAAATTTTTCGCCTCCCCTGGAAAATGTGTTGAGCACAGTTGAAAACCTTTGGACATAGTTCACAAAATTTGGGCCCTTCTCAGAAAACTCTTGGCCACCCCTGGTGTCCCAAGCTGGTTACGGGCCTGGTTCTGTGTGATGCTCATAGTCACCTTGTTCTGATGCGGCCCAGAAAGCACGGGAAGTCGCCAAGGTCTGCGTTTGTCTTTCGTCTCAGGCCACCTGGAGTAATCTGGTTTTGGCAGCGGATGGAGAAGCTCGTCCATGATCTGCGAATAGAACGTACACTAGCATCTCGTACCGGGTGTTTTCTGTGCTCGAGATGTGATAAAAGCACATTCATGCCGAGAAATCATCGCAAAAAGAAAAGCCTGTGTTGGAAACACCAACAGAAATTCTAATGATGTAGATCAATTTATGGTAAACTTTTCAAGTATAGCAACTTCCAAGATATCTCACGATTATTTGGTGTTAATTACTGATCTTTGCGGTGTTGCTTCTAACCAAAATTTGTAAGAATTCTGAGATACACTTTGTTTCAAAAACGGTAAACATCAAGAAATGGTCACATTTGCGGACCGTGAACCCAAATTAAAATCAGGAGAATTCAAAAACACACGTAAAACGACCATTGCGTCATGATGCCTTTGCTTTTTCGACAGTTATCTTATGCAGAGTGAACGTAATTGGAGGACATGAAGTCCGAAATAACTAAGACGTTGACATCTAACAAGCTGCTTTGCTTTCACGTGTACACAGCGGCGTGGCTAGGATTTCGCGCGCCAGGGTCAAAGCCAGCTTAGGCACCCCCACCAAGCTTGTTTGTGGCAGCGTAGATGCGAAAAGTGAACTCGGAGTATAGGGGCGTCGAAAGCTGACTTGAGCCCCGCGTATAGTTGTTTTCGTCTGAAAACTTATGACTGTGAGGTAACGGAAGTGACGTGATGACTTTTGAATCTTGGATATCAAATCAGTAACTATCGCAGAGTTAAAAATCTAATTGTTTCGCGTGACCTATCCCCACTTTGAAAATTTCACTCACGATCAACATTCAAACTGTTGCACTGCGACATTCCAAATTGCGGTAATTCATTCGAATTGTAGCAACTAGTGAAAGAAAATGAAAAAAATAGGTAAAATGTTCCCTGATTACCTGCACAAATATGAATGAAATACAATGACATAATTTTATGGGGACAAAAATCTTCTGATAACACAGCACCAAATTGGCCAGAGTTGCACCTTGTTTTCTAAAGCATGGAGCCTTTTTAAGATCGCGAATGCAGCGTACCTGCTTGACCCCTCTCTCGTCAGGTTTGGTCGCAAACACCGTTGGTGCGAGCTGCAGGGTGCTTCGGAGCATGCACTCCAAGAGTTTTAAGTTTCAGAACGTCATAAAGGGCTGACTGAGGGCAGATTCACGAATGCATAAAAGAGAAGGACAGATAGAAGAATACATATGAAAAACTGAAGGCAAATGATTTTATACACAAATATAAAAATGCAAAAACCTAAAACATTTCTTTGGACAAAAATATTGAAAAGTTAACAGAAAACACAGGAATTACTGCGAGGTAATGCTTTGCTTGTAATTATATAACTTTATGGACAAACGTCTCTTGCCTTTTCTGCTGCAAATTTATTCTTTCGTCAAAAACTGATATAATTTAAATGAGTCACATGTATTAACCTAAGAAATATTTAAGGCCAGTGACGCTCTGTAAGAATTTCTAGGTTACCAATTTTGTGGCCATTTTTTAGACAAGCATGTCCATGAAGATGCTCAGATTTTGGTTGAATTATTGTAAAACACATGTAGTAGTAACTGAAAAGTTCACACTTACAACTGATATACTCGACGCTATTGCACAGTTCCAATTAGAACCATGCAAAAGTAATCAGCAGTTATTTAGATATCCCATAAATAATAATCATCAATAAAAATAATAATAACTACCTTCAGAACCACATCAAATCCATTTGGACATGAAGTATGTCGAACCATCAAAGCTTAAAAAAATTTCTAGACATCAGATCAGATCTGTTGTTTTAACAACATACTGTAAGCTTCATCTCTGCTCTTTCTTTCACTATGATTACTACAATCTGAATGAATTACTGCAATTTGAATGTCGCAATAAATCAGTTTCAATGTTGAATCGCGACTGAAATTCTCAAAGTAGAGATAGCATTAGAAGTTCGAACACGGGGCTTTCAGGATACCTGACCCCAGGAGCTCCCAGTCTCTCCAACTTAACAACATGATGGCTGCCTCATCCTCATTATATATTGTAGAGCTTGCCAGATGCGAAGGGATTATGACAACCCGGGTAGAGGTTCATTTTATCTGGGTTTATATTTTCTCTGCCACGACCAGATCCTTGCGGATCTGAGCACCTGGTCCACCAACAGAGACGGGTTGCGACCCAGCATTCCCTGCGCAACTGTGTTGATCATCTAGCAGCTCTTTCCCACGTATAAATGCCACTTCGATCTAAACTTGGGTTGCGATAGAGCAGGGGTCACCAAACTTTTTGAAACTGCGAGCTGCTTCTTGTGTACCGATTAATGCGAAAGGCTACTAGTTTGATACATACTTCTGAAACAAAAATTTTGCTCAATTTACCTTTAATTATTTTGGTATTGATATCCGTTAATGTGAAGACATTGATCATGCTAATGTTATTTTTAGGACAGGCCCGCGGGCGACCTACTTGGTCCTTGCGGGTGACCTGGTGCCCCCGGGCACTACGTTGGTGACCCCTGCGATAGAGCTTATCGCCCAGTCAAGAGGCAACGACTCGAAAACCTTCCAGTTTCTTCGGTGCCTTGGCAAGCCCCTAACCAAGGGGGCGAAGCGCCCCTTGGAAAAAATTTCTCATCCCCTGGAAAAATNTATTGGACATAGTTTAAAAAATTTGGNTCCCTCTCAGAAAACTCTTCACCCCGTAGTGTCCCAAGCTGGTTACGGGCCTNTGCCTTGGCGTTTTTGCAATTGCTATGGTTTCTTTCTCGTGTTTGAAATAGCCAATTTTTGCCAAACAAACTCAACTCTAAAAGCATGNGCACTGCGCACTAGCATACGGTATCAGTGTTGCCAACTCTTCTTACAATAGATATACCAAATTTCGACTAAAGGTATAGCAAACATACACCAAATTT
>JGI24021J15306_10002694_pt1 | contig 19462 bp, 13 predicted proteins | sample Ectturendosymbi1_FD_15306 | JGI IMG/M metagenome (IMG submission 15306)
TGGTTGTTGTTTTTAGTTTCATGGATTCCCACAAAGACATGAATGTGAACAAATTCAGGATACCAACTACCAAGCATTTTTTCAAATGGGGAAAGTGCGAAACTTTCAAAGGGGTAAACTGTGTAGTTTATTGATGGTGAATGCAGAGAAAAGGATTGTGAAAACAAAGTGGGGGCGATGCCAACTTGCTATTGCCTAACTTTTAGCCATGTCTTACCAACTTTCAGTGCTTTCAAAGTTGTGTATCATGAATACCCTTCTGCATTTTCTCCTGCTATTTCAGTTTTGCCGTAGTCTGAGGAACATACCTTGGGTGACTGTATCTTAGGCAAATCAAACGTGATTATCACAGTTGGCTGATTATGATGACGTCATCAGAGGGCCCCCTTTTTAGTCTTGGCTCGGCCCCCCCAACCCTAAACCCACCACTGCGTCTACGTCTGCTATGTGAATGGTTTTCGGTTCGACTCTCACCTTGAAGTCTTTCATTTTGGTAGCATTCTAATGGTTGCACTTGTTAATGGACCACTTTTTTACTTTTTCCAAATGTTTCCAAACCTTTGTGTTCAGATTTACAGTTTTGGTTTAGGGGTAAGGTTTAAGTACATTTTTACCAAACCTAGTGCACTCTACTACACACTCATAGTGTGTTACTGTCACGTTACAGGTGACGGATGAATAACTTTTCAAATATGAAGATCCACTGACGAACCTGTAGCCACTACGGACCTTTTAGAAACAAAAATTCTGAATAGTTGCACATTGATTAGTCAAATATGTTAACAGGATGTTTCAAGATTCGGATTTCATAGTTGTGTTGCAAACAGCATTCGGATCAGGATCAGGATTCCTACCTGTTGTATCAGGACTGGAGTCGGACTCAAAAAAACTTGAGTCCGAACACCTTTGCTGCACAGTCCCTTCGCTACGGGGGGGCTTTGGTGGGCTTATCCCCTCGGAAACAGAGCTACAACCTCCCCCAAATTGAAATATGAAGCACTATAAAACAGTGATGTTTGTTCAAATTTCAGAATGTCAAGCCACACTGCACAAATGCAAAGCCCTCTATATAAAGCCACCCCACTGCACAAATGTAAAGACCCCACAGACTTTCTGGTGACGGTTCTGTTGTCACACCAAGCTTTTCATTTGCCATTTCTTTGGCAACAATGGTTAGATTTACCACCATCCATGGGTTCACATTCATAATTTCATTTATGAATCCTACCAATTGTTGCACTTTAACCAAACCTAACTACATAGCAGTGCTAGTCTACACACCAAAACAGCATTCAAAACAATACACTGGCTTAAAATATGTCATTTATATTGAAATGACTGACTAAAAATTCAATCTAACACGTCAATGTTACAAAACAACAATTTTGTATATCATGTTTAAGAAAGAAAGTAGCTATCTGGCCTGGTATCACTCAACAACCAGTCAATGATAAAGCAGGCTCACCTAGGATAGGTGTGAAGACTGCAAGGCCTGGTGCAAACTACAGACCACATTAAAAGAGCTAGAGTGCTGTAACTATTCTAGACCACAGATCACATAGGCCTACACTAGCTAGCCTTAGACCAGGTACGCAGCAAACAACGTCCTTTAATGTATAGGCTACTGAAAGTGCCCTATCTTGCCACACCAGGAACAAATTCATGCTGACAAACTTGACGTGTCCAATTAGCAGATTGAGAAATGGGATTACACTACAGTACAGAGATTACACCAGAGACAGACTCAGAGTCATGGCACAGAAGGCTAGACTTACCATAATTTCTTAGGCTTAAACCGGGTCAAAATCAAAACCATGAATGAAATAACCTGACGAGCGGCCAAAGCCCTGAGCTTGGCAAATTTTATATCTTATTTATTTGTTTAAGATTGTCTGAGAACACATATAAAGTATTGTATTTCGATTAAAAGGGAAAATTTTTGTCTTNTTGACACAAAAATAAGCCCCCAATTTTACAAATGGCCATTGCGCGGAATTATTTCATAAAAATNCATCATCAGGCTGGAGTTCATTTTGAAAATTTCACTGAAGTGAAATTCCGGGNCATTTTGCTAACTGGGACAGACGTTCAAACCGGAACCGGTTTGAGTCCCGGTCAAACCNGGACGTATGGTAGGTCTACAGAAGGTTGTAAATATAAAATAGGGAAATTTTTCCAAAAGTCTGAATCTTCAAAATACAGTATCTATAAAAGCGNTTCGGATATCTGGATCCCGTTTAAAAGCAGTTTTTTGATATCCGTATCCGGTTGCAAACTCACTATTCTCCCGGAAATTCAACCGGGAAACCGGATAGTGATCATCTCTGGTGGTCATGGATCCGGTGTCAAGCGAAATTTCTGACCTGTTATTGTTTTTCAATTATTTTGCTTCTTAGAATAAAAAAATAAAGCCTGGCAATTGATTTTGGATGTGTGTTATGTAAATTAAAACATGTTGGTTAGATGTCAGGCACCTACAACAAGCTATAGCACGGGAATAACTTTAACCATTGAACATTTTGGGACTTAGTCGTTGACCTCAATTATGTTTCTTTTTCTTACCTGAACCCAAACCCTAACCCGACATACTTACCTAAACACGAATTCCTAAGCCCTAATAATTAGTTTTATCAGCATGTTTGGTATATAGAATATTACTCTGTGCATGCGTACATGATGTGATGTCAGAAATTTCGCAAGTCGGAAATTTCGCTTCACATCGGTGTGCCGGAGTCGACTCCGGCAGGATTCTGCGTTTTTCTCTCAGACCCGGATCCGGGGTCAAAAATGTGTGAAGAAACGGACCTGGAAGCGGAGTCACTTTTTAATTTTGGCAGTTGCAGGAGACTGCTTGATCATTTCTCAAGTAAAAACATGGGTGAATTCGCGGTTGGATCGATGGTAGCAGGAGTCTGAACAGAATTCGGATTCTCAAATTTGAAGAATTTCTGGAGCAGTAACCGGATAAAAAAATTTTGGAACAGGAGCGGAGTCGAAGTCTGAAAAAGTGACTCTGGCCACCTCTGGAGGTGATCGGAGTCTCTTTTTTTGACTCATGCTCTTGTTACAAAAAAACTGACTCCAGCTCCTCCTCCTGGTACGGAGTTCATTGGAAATTTCCACTCCGACTCCTGTTTACACTCCGAAAAACTTGAAAGCAAAGTATATTTTGCCTCATGAGGCAAAGACGCTGCTGGAGTTATTTTGCCTTTATCCCATATGGTCAATTATGTGATTGTTTTAGTGCTGGCAAGCAGTTAGTGGCTTCCTGTCTGCGTTGCATGAACCTTATGTAAAACTCTAACCCGTTGTCTCTTTTTGTGTGTTGTATTATCACGTGACCACTTCAACCAATCAGTTTCAACTTAAGGCAAAAACCTCAGCACAGCTTTTGGCTCATGAAGCAAAACAGGCACTACCAAACTAGAAACCAAGACATGGAATCATATGTTGTTGTCACCTGAACCAAATCTCGTTCAACTCTTTCTTGTTAACTTATTCATTTACCTTTTTGTGCTTTAGCCACACGTGCAATGAAACAAGAAGAACTACTGTGTTATCTTTTCACTTGTTATCCTCTGCAAACAAAGGCATATATTGGCTCCACCGAAAAAACGTCGTAGCCTGCCACCTTATTCACGTAATTAAATTATCTCCCTTATTATACTGTGATTTTTCAAGATAATAACGGAATGTTTAGGAATAGCCTGAAGCAAACTGCATTTCTGCTGGCTTGGATGAAACCACACTGCTGTTTTTGCATTTTAAAGGTACATGCAATGTTTTCTTGTCAGTTTCACTAAAAATAACAAATCGTGAATACCGCTTGAAAAAGACACAGCGCAGAGGTGAAATTCCAGTAATTGACGTATACACGAAATCAAAGAAACCTATTCCTGTGATACAGCAGTTGAGCATTGTCTATGTGCCAACCAGGCCAGAGCCCGCCAAGGCCCCCAGTGTGCCGCTCTCCTTCATCCTGACCGGCCTGCTCTGAATTTCCACCGTCCGAACTTAAGCAAGAGAATAGAGTCAGTATACTAATCTGACAATTATCCTGTCAGAGAAAAAATCATTATATAGGGATAAGAGAATTACGATAATTCGCTTGTGGTGACTATCACAGTGACTTGTTACTCATGGGCACCATCTAGCGGTGACCATTTATTGATATGTGGCGGCATCTTCTGACCGCCACATCACTTCCCTCTCCATTAGCTTGAAGTTCCATCACTCATCATCCACACTTTGACTCTCAATTTACAAGCTCGACCCTTACCTTTGGTTCAAAACGATCTTCAACGGAGGGTGTTACTGAGAGGGGCTTATGGCCTTTCTCCCAGGTCCCTTATCGGGCACCATTTGTTGCAGTTGACTGCATCGCCTTGAACTATTGAGGCAAGCACAAGCGAAAGATGGCAATTCGGGGCATTAACTAACAGGAAAACAACCAGCAGCAATAGAGCTCCCTCACTGATTTCACTCTGCTACCACTAGATTGCACTATCATTATATAGGGATAAGAGAATTACGATAATTCGCTTGTGGTGACTATCACAGTGACTTGTTACTCATGGGCACCATCTAGCGGTGACCACTTATTGACATGTGGCGCCATCTTCTGGCCGCCACACAGGTCTCCAGCTTAGTTTGTTCTAAAACACTCATATGTTCTTAGTTGCTTCCAGTGCTGCTGGTATTATTGATAAAGAAGTGGCGTCAGATTTCAAACAATGTGAACGGATGAACGGTTTTAAATCAAAGAATTGAAAAGTGCAAAGTAATGCTGAGAAAGCCTAGTGCAAGTTTTGTCGCTGTGAAATCAGAGCACATCGATCAGATTTAAATAGCCGTTATGGTCCTAATAAACACCAGCGTAATGCCGTTCCCCATTCTACCATGTGGCAGCATATTGGTTTGTTAAACTTTGGTTTTCAAAAATGTTATGACAGCAGTAATCAGTTGTTTCGTTTTGCATTTGTAAATAGTTTTGTTATTGGTGGAGGTTGTGGATACATGTTATAATCATTACGTAAGGTGAGATAATATGTACAGTGTACACCATCTAGAGCCACCGCCGTTACAAATTGGTTTTACAAAAATTGCATGGGTCCTAAATGTTGCAGAGAGTAATTTTGTACAGTCCATGGAATTGACAAACTGAACTATGTTTTGCGTTAGTTTTCAGGCTTGTCTATTTTGGCTGTAGGTTTTTGCCAATTTTGGCTACTTTTGGCTCATTTTTTTGCGAAATTTGGCTATAAACGTTTTGAAATCTGGCAACACTGACGTGATCTGTATGAACATTTCTTTTGGCAAGTAACTATGGAACGGGCGTAGGTGGAATTGTTGTCTGAAGTAGGCTACTACCGTAGGCTATTGCAGGCAGAATGCAGGAAAATCATAGAAATGGAGAGGACGAAAGTGACATAGTAAAGACTAGCGAACCTTTTACAACCACGCGAGCTGCTTTGAACAAACACATCATTTCATCAACGGACCATAACTAGGTCAAGCAAGTGTTAGCGAATCAACCGGAAGGTCATACCTCGGCCAGTCGTAGTGTTCCGGAAGGTAGGTGAGATATTTTTTGAAGAGTTTCAGGTGAGCTAGAAAATATTTGTTGTAAACTCAAGAGAATGTAGCACGCAAGAAATTATTAATTGTGTTATGGTGTTCATACAGGCAATGCCACCGTAGAAAAGTAAATGCCATCAAATGGAACGGACAGATGTTCACTTCAGAAAGTGATATACACCATGTAAATTTTATGAAGTGCATTATTTTTCCAGAGTTTAAGAAAACGCCTCCGCTCACATTAACACTGCAGTTATCGTTTTTTATTTAAAGTAGGTTATTTTGCTAATGCTCAGCAATTGGGCTATAGACTATTCTCACAAAGCGTACATTTATACACTATTTGACACATCTTCAAGCCAACCATTGTAGGAACTTCATGAAATTGTAAAGAAAATAACATGAAAAATAAATGCATTGTCAAAAAGCGTTCTTTTAAAAAAATGTTATTCGAGAATCCAGCGCCATTAAATATGCGCTTACGAATGCAGCTTAGATCTTTCACTGTTGACAAAATGGCCGGTATTTTTGCAAAACCCATCGGGCAACACTATTCCGGGCCGCTGCGGTCTGCTCGCGAATTCGGCGAAAATTTTTGTTTTTTACAAAGTTTCAAAATCTAACAACGAAATTTTTTTGCTGTTCTCTTCGTTTTACCTTTCTTTTAAGGTTCCGTTTCACTTGTTTCCACGCAAATCAGTGAGACATGTTATGAATCAATCAAAGCAATCACTGATGCCATGCCTAGTGATTTTTCACTAGATCTAGTGATTTTTAGACTGATCTAGTGACTTTTCACTGCAATCTAGTGATTTTTACAAAGTTTATGTGTTGGAAAGAGATCGGTTGCCTTTTGTCTAACTTCTCAACTTTTCAGACTTTTCAAAAGGTTTTCAGCCTTTTTAAATCCGTAAACAATTGATGATATAAATTGTTGATTGAAGATTTGCATCAGCAGAATGAACAAGTGTTTGAACTTGAGTTTCTCATTGTTTTCATTTCCGTGAGGTTTATTGATGCATTATTGGCCATGACGGTATTTTCATTTCTTTGCAGAGACACTCACTGCAGTATTTTTAATAATTCTAAAAATTACTTGGAAATAATTAATTTTAATGTCAGGTTCATTGGTCTAAAACACTCCTTGAGTGGTATCGTTTTCAGCTTTTGAGAAAAGCCTAAAAACCGTTGCTATGAGATTTTGCAGGCTTCAGCGTGATATATTTTAACAAACTTGCAAATGATATGAAGGTTTTTAGGCAATAAAGAAATAATTATATGCGTAAATCATATCAAGCAAAACTGCAAATTTCGACGCCCAAGTTGTGAATTTTTTTCAAATCTAGTGAATTTTTCTTGTGAATCTAGTGATTTTTGCAGAGAAACCTGCGGAAGCACTGAAAGCAACAAACACTTTCATATATAGTCGTTAACCAAGCGTGTCGCTGCATGCTTGATCTTGATGATGACACAAGACGCGTGCAGATTTTGGCGTTCACGTTGCCGTTTCTTCGCAATTGCTTTTCCATTTTTCCATGTAGTATGGAGTTGCTGTTAACAACCTTATATAATTGCGTTGTTTGGCACTGATTGTATGGTCACTCTACGACAGGGGTCTACAAACTTTTTTGTCCAAGGCCCACTTAAGCTATTACACAACAGTCCGATGGTCCGACATTTACGTAATGTGATTGTTTCAGGATATCTTACATTCATCCAAATCAACAAATTTTTCGTAAATAATTTTTCACTATTGACAAAATGTCTCTGCGGGCCGGATGAAATGGCTTTGCGGGCCGGATTTGGCCCGCGGGTCGTAGTTTGGAGACCTCTGCTCTACGGCACAGTCGGTTTGTGCGTTTATTCGTGTTGCTTTACCGAAGATCGATGGAATCAGATTCAGATTTTTATTGTTGTCCTGCCTCTGCCATACTGTGACATCATACCATCATAGTGCACGACTTGAGAACGAATGCTTTCCGCGTCAGCTTACTCTGAGCTTAGACGCACGCGCAATACGATCGCGAGCTACTGGAGCCAGACATTTTGTTTTACTTCTCCTCAACCTGTTAGGCCAAAGGAAGTTTCCGATAGTGTTTCTAATATCAGGGATGTTATGCCTTTGACTGTTGAGCTCGCAGTGCGCTTGTCCTTTACGTACTCAATGTAAGCGCTGCTCGACAGGCCCTTACAGACATTGGCATAGGACAGGAGTGGGCAATTAGCGGCCCGTGGGCCACATGTGGTCCGCCGCAGTGTTTTCAGTGGCCCGCGGAAGCGTTCAGAAAAAATCTTCAAATCTAAGATTTCCTCTAACTTAGTGCTGAGGCTAACTTGTCAGAGACTTGCTTCTATTTCCATTAGAAGGTACGGCCCCCCGCAAAACGCGGCCTTCCAAAAGTGGCCCCGAGCAAAATTAATTGCCCGCCTCTGGCATAGGAGAATCTGCATATCAAGCATTGTCAAGTCGAAACACTGGCCCACAATGAGGGTGGCACACATGGGCCACGACCAGTAAATCTATGCGATCTTTTTCTATTTGCTTTGCGTTTTTTTTGCAACATGAAGGTGTTTCCGAAACATTATTGAAAGTGTTTCCGAAACGAAAATAAAAGTGTTTTTGAAACGAAAATGTTTTTGTTTACAAGCCATTTGTGAGGCGCAAGTATTTTCGAAACGAAAGTAAATTGTTTTTGAAAACGAAAAGGTTTTAATTTCCAAACGCTTTGTTTTCAAAAATGCTCACAATCCAAAAAATTTTCATTAATATTTTGAAAGCGACTTGTTTCTGATACATTTGAAAAAACACCAACACACAAACTAACTTTTTCCATTATTTGTTTTTTCGTTTCAAGAAGTTTGTTAATATTCATTTTGAAAAACGTAAAATATTTTTTATTTAAAAAAAGTGTTTTTTTTTATTTATTTAAAAAAGTGAAATAAAAAAAAATAATGGAAATTATTTTTTATTTATTTAAAAAAAGTGACAGAACCAATTTTTTTTGGGTGGCACGCATTCCTTCAGTTGATTATTCAGAACCTTCAGTTGATTAGCCCTGCCTCTGCGGTATAGGCTTGGCTACTGTCGCTAGTATGATTGGATAAACATTTGGATGCGATAAAGTTACGCTCTTCATGACAAAACGTAAGGTTGTCCTCGTCTTCATCTATCATCACTGGATCCGAGGATGAAAAGTTTCTATGCGAGAAGTAGAAACAACCACATACACCCGATGCTCGTATTGAGCTAAAGGAAATTCTATTTTTGGGACATTAGCTACCTTGGAAATACTGGCAGTGGCTCAGCGGACGTCTGACAGGCGTGGCCACAGAACGAAATCGACGTTTTTGAAATAGGGCTTACTGAAAAGGACTGCTCTGTGCAACTGCGCCAGATACAGTTACCCACTTATTAGAATGCCTCTTGCTTTCACGGGAATGTTCAGCAGCGAACCCTTACGTGTATAACGTCGCCCACGATTGCGTATGCCTGGATAGATTCTTGTGGCAAGAAACGCTAACTGTAGCGCAGATGGTCCTATTTTTAAACGCCTGAGAGGATAAACTTTTTGTAGATATCAATCGAGTTCCTTGCTCGATAGTGCAGTACTTTAGGGGACGTTGGGAAGTACTCTGTATCAGACAGGAAAACCACGCAACACATTTCTGTCGACATGCCAGGCCCATCGCTAGAGGGACAGGGCCGCCAAACCCCACCTGCAATTGGTCTTTCGATAATTTTGACGCCCGTCTTTACCTGTTGGTCCCCTCAACCAAAAAATCCTAACGACGCACCTTCGGCGTGCGCAGACAACTTAGCAACGACCGCTGAAAATCCCCGATATTTCTCGTTGTTTGTTGAGTCCTGCATGTGGCTGTTCACGAATGGGGGTCCAGGGCAATGCTGATACCTCGGTGGCCAATGTCATGTATGACATCAATCACTGAACAGGATAATTTTCAGCTGCTAGATCTGACCGCTGCTGCTTACGTGCTTCATACGAACGACGCTGCGGAGCTAGCAATGTACACNTCGTGTTGTTTTGTTCCGTGCGCTTCGTAACAAGAACACAGTCGTGCAGCTTCGAATACAATTCTTATCGGAACAAACTACACACACACACACACACCTACAATGATATTGTAGCCTAACTATGAGCGCAAAACAAACACACCGAAAAAGTGCCATAATCAAGGTCACTAAAGTCTTGACGGACTTCGGGTGGAACCATGCTAGGGCGGTCAGTATCTAAGCATGGACGTCGGAAAGATTTTTTTCCCGGGGAGGGAATTGGTGGCTTTTTCCAAACGTTTATCTAGGGGGGGCCAAAAGTGGTGAAATTTGTTTTTTCCCACTCGAAACTAAGAAAACAACCTTTGTTGCTGAAATTTTCAAAATCGAGTTGGGGACCAGCACCCTTCCCTGCTCCCCCTTCTGGCGCCCATGTCTCTAAGTAAGGTTAACGTCGGTACGGCTCAAGTACTTCAACACACGAACAAGGACAGCAACGCGGTGTTCGACCCAGGATCACAGATATGTGCGCAGGACCGAAGCCTGAAGCGAATTCTGCCCGAATGTCGCTGCGCCCTCCGCTTCTCATCCGAAACGCGGTTGAACGATCGCATGAAGGACGATCGTGTCTTGGCTGAAAACATGTTCGAGGGGGACGCAGACTAAATTCTGAGACAGGCGTTTCAGCTTTTTGCGAAAGAACTTTTTTGTTCTTCGCACGAAAGACGTTGCGTTTTTTTCGCGACGAAAAACAGGATTCTTTCTTCCGTGCACACCTGCCCCGCCCCCCGATGAAAAAAGACAGTCGGTGCCGTTCTCCTGTCCCTTTGCACGCGATTCGCACGGATCGCCAGCGCACCTGAGCAGCGGGACGAGCTCATTGTTACAACGCATCACGCGATCTAATTTCAAGTACCAATATTCTGCTGCTGGCCCTGATTCAGTTCCAGGCAGGCCACCGCAGGCAACAGGTCAGCGCGAGCCACACGTCTGCTTTTGCAAACGTCGGCGAGTTTGTCGTCACAGCAGCGGGCTTGACGTCCAGGGCCGTTACCAGGAGGGAAACATCCCTGGAAAAATGTTTTGGATAACGATAGGTCAACAATTCTTTGCCCCCCCTGGTGTCCCAAGCTGGTTACATGCTTCGACGTCACTTGAGATCGCTAAAAACGCTGACGGGCGACGAGCTTCATCTCGTGCATAGACAGTCAAGCAGAACAAGCATCACCTACAGTCAATCTGTGAATAGCACAAAGAAAATAGAACTAGATACAAGGTCGGGGTTAATAATATTTGCAATACTTAAAATGAGAAAGGCTTGTTTTTTTGTTGTTGTTTCCTTTTAGTGACACGCGTTTGATGTCCGATCCATTAAGAAAGCAGACAAGCAAATCGTCAGCTACAGGTCGCTTCGAAAAAATCGACAGGACGCGTTTCAAGAAAGAGCTCATGACAATCGTCCGTTTGTCAAGAGACGCCAACGCGCGCGCCGACGACCCCGGAACAACATTATAGCGATTGCGGCAAAACAATATTTGATGCGCTGCTTAATTCAATACGTCGACAAAAAGTGCGTCGCGGGCCGAACAGTCTCATCGGATGCGACCACCGTTCGGCGGCAGCGGCCATTTGGAGGCCACGCGGGGCCACTTGCTTTCCAGAAGTGCTTCAGTCGATCTTGACCTGAGCGTAGATTTTCCTGATGAACACGTATGCGGCGAAGAAGCCGATCGTTCCCGTACAGATCCAGAAAGTGAAGACGATGATGAAGGTGTAGCCGAAGTACAGGATGGTCGGTATGAACGCCGTGATGCTCAACTGTGCCGGAAAAAGAGAAAAACAGATCTTCGAATTCAGACGCACGCAAGCAAGCTCCGGGCTGCAAAAGTCATCACACAGCAACGCTGAACCTGATGGCGACCGAGCGACATGACCGGTCAAAGGTCAACGCAACCAGCACAGGGTTTCGCTTTTTAAGCTGTTTTGAAATCGGCGCACAGGGGGTCCTTTGCAGTGTTGAACACGATCCGGTTTCCGAATCGCGATCCAAACCGGATTCTGCAATTCAGGACAGGAACCGGATCGGACTGGATTTCGAAAAGGACTCTACAGGATCAGATATGGATATCCGAACCACGTTTATCACAGCAGTCAAATGCTTAAGAGTGTTTTCGGATGTAAGCCGGATTGGATCAAATGTTTGGGCAGCACTACCGGATTAGGATCGGGCTGGATTACACAATGAAATCATTGGACTGGATTAAGATTGCAAAAATATCCGATCCGTTCAACACTAGTCCTTTTGTCACACTTGCAACAACTGTACGGTAACAGTGACCGGAGTAGCAGTTGACACCACAGTGACCGGAGTGGCAGTTGGCACCACAGTGACCGGAGTGGCAGTTGACACCACAGTGACCGGAGTGGCAGTTGACACCACGTTTCGGTGAAGCGCTTCCGGAACAGAAAAAAGATGATGACGCTGCTCGTGACGTGGGTGAAAAAGCGTCGGGCGCATCGCTGTGTGGGCATCGGTGATGAACGGAGTCACCTTTTCGGACTCCGAATCTATTTATTTTTTGTGCCACGGATATCTAATTATCAAAGGTATATGTCACTATGAATTTAAGAACTAATGGTAAAACACCACGTATCATAGGCTTTCAATAATTTACAAATATGGTTTTAACTTAGTCTACGTAATGAAAATCACGGCCAATGAAAACGATACAAACGACATATTGCAAACGTTTCGATAACTCCTGTTATCATCATCAGTGCATTGCAATTTGCGAGCGGGCAATAATTGAGAAAAGGAACTGAACTTTCGATCATTAAACAGATAACTGAGAAATTTGTAACTGATCTCAACTTCATTCTTTGCAAGAGCCAGAACGAAATCTCCAAGGTCATGAAAAACCTTGACATTCATACCACAGCAACTGATCATGATCACCAGTGCTATGAACATTGATTCCTATTTTAAGCATGTGTTCAAACCTCTGAACTACGATCACGCCAAACTAAATCAGGAACATAAAGAGAAAAGCAAACCCTAACGAAAATTAACCAAGATGAACACACACACAACTTACTATCTTTTGCATAAAATCACATTTTTCTCTGACAAAAATGAACCTATTGCTGATACAAACAAATTTATACCCTCTTCGGCCTACAGCGCATTAACCGGGAAATCGTCAACGTTATTCAGGATAGTTCCAAATTGAGATCAGAGGTTGGATGTGGTGAGTGTTGACTTTTAACCATGATTGTGTTTTTGGCAGAACAAAGTTTTTTAAAACTTCAGATTACTTCCAACATGTTAATAAAATAACGCGGCAACCTTGACACTTGTCATTACAGAACCAAGTAAGAGCCATGTCTTCTGTTCAGCCCAACGCTAAGCTACAAAGTTAACTGTGAAAAATATCTAAAATTTGTATCTAAAACTTTTTTGTGAAACCAGCGAACACATTATTTTCACTTGATTATGTTTTTCAAAACTAGGTTCCAGCTAAAATCTTTCACTACAAAGTATGGGAAGCGATAACAATAAGAAAGGCTTTAGACATAAAGCCTAGCTAGATGCATTAATGTAAACTGTAGTTGCAGTAGTAACAGCAGGCTATATGAAGCAGTGATAATTTTTATTCTGTAGTCCTCAACTAAATAAAATCTGAAAGGAAACACGTAGAGTATGACAGTGGCTACAGGTACACTCAAGCAGGACAACTCAGCAACGAGTCGGTTACAACAAAATACAACTGATAAAGCGGAATGCTGTTTAAGGTTTATCGTCACAGTCAACTGGAACGTGCAGTGCGGAGTAACCTTGGGACATCTCAACGAGAAGCGTATCTGCGGCGACGGCAACCATCGTTGCTCAGCACAGTTGGGCGATACGCAGGCGTTGGTCAGAGAGCAGCGCAATAATGACTCTAATGCAGGGTTTCTCAACCGGGGGTGCTGAAATCAATCTCAGGGGGTGCTGGGGAAGGTCACATATGTGGCGGCAACAGGTAAAAGTGTTACGTTTGTCTTTACTTTATCGTTATAGTAACCAGGTGTTTGCCAACGGTAGGGGGTGCTGAGGTAGAAAAAGGTTTAAGAAACGCTGCTCTGACGAGTCGCGGCCATTGTCAGGACCCGGTTCGCAAACACATGGCCGGTGCGGGCGCACGCACCGCGCGATCGCAACCGCTTGAAAGAATGGCGCGTTCAAAAACGACGAAGCAAAATAATGAACAACAAAAACGAGAAACGAACGAGCAATACCTGACTGTGGAAGTAGAACAAGGAGTAAAGGAAGACGTAGAACGCTGACCCGCCGGACACGATGAACGACCTCCACCACCAGTGGTAGTCCTGTATAACACAACGGTACCGTGACTTTGCTTTTGCAGAAATGCAAAGTCTCGTTGACTGTTGAAGCCGCCGCACGGGAGGTTCGGCGAGGTGCGTTTTTTGCCCCTCAACTTGTAGATTTAATATCTGCGAGCCGAGGACCGCTGGGGCGAAAAGAACAGGTGGGGGGCGGCTTCTGGAGGAAAAAAACACCTCCGTGGGCATTTCGTTATTCTGTCCGAACTAAGCCATCAACCAACTGTTTGTGCCTGTTACCGAAAGCTGCAGTGGCTCCAGGCGGAAATAGTTGGTCACCAAGTGTTGAGCAAGCACAGAGTTGCTGAATCATTTACTTCATGGGAGTAACTTTTCGGCATGAGGGGGATTTGGAATGCAATTGGCACGATTTTTTAATGGTCACATTTTTTAACCCGCCCAACCCAAAGTGTCCGAAAAACTGCCAAAAGAAAAGCTTCGTCATCGAAGGCATCAAAATATTGTCTTTCAATTCAGAACTTAACTTGTAATTGGCGCATTTTCATTTGAAAACTAAAGTGGACAATTCAACACAAAACGTTTTATGTTCGTACCTTGACGGCAGCGCCGACACAACAACAAACATGTCTTCAACGGCGGACGGGCGACACCAAATATGGGAATGACGCACGCGATAGTTTCACAAATGCCACGATATCGTCGCAAAAACTTACCTCGGAGCACAGCTGGAAGTAGACCATGACAATCGCGATCTGGCTGCAAGCGATGACCAGGATTAGGAAAACGAGGAACAGGAAGCCGAACAGGTAATAGAATTGATTTTCCCAAATGGCCTGCAGAAAAAACACGATGTCGAATTTAAAGACTTACTGTTTGGGCCGAAATCGTAGCACAACTCTCGCAATAAGCGCCACCAAGTGAACTGCGTGGCTCTTTCGATAGCGCGCCAGAAACGTCATTTCCGGTGTCTCCGTTGTCGGACGTGACGACAAACGAACTTCCGGCTCATACCAAGCTTGGACCAGTGTGGGTTTTTAGGGAAATATGGTGTCGTTTCGTTCAGTTCTTTTTGCGATGCGACAGGGCTGGCACAACTGTGTGAGCCTGCTCTTCGTTTTATAGCGCTGAGGAGGAAACAAGAGCGCGATTTCCTCGAAATTCAACACGGAACTTTGACATCCGTGTTCCAACACGCGGGCGCACTGCCCGATTCGGCGCGTTTAGAATTGTGACGTCAGCAGCGTTCGCACGATTCATGGTTGCGCGCATAAACGTTCGTACCACGCAACCAGCAACACGTCAGTAAGGAAGGGGGAAACTCGAAAGCAGCGCAGAAAAGCGTTTTTGGAAAGCCTGTTAAAATCTCGGGCGGCGCTAGATGTCACAGAAGGCTTGGCATTGAACGTCTCGGGCGCCGCACAGGGCACCAGCCTCGTGCCCAGCTTACGACGTTGAACTGACGACACGCAGAAGCCCGAGGAAGCTGGCTTCGCTTGCCGCGTCACCTTTTTTCGCTGTAGCGGAACAAATAAAAGTCCTGCCTCAAGGCATCAGCAAAGGAGCGAAACGTTATACGATGACGAAAAGGCGTCGTCACGCTTGACTGCGTAGCGCTTGGTCAACTGGCGCGAACAGCAACTCGCCGCGTGTGACGTCACCTCGCACCTTCCTGCAAACGGCGTGGCACAGCGGGCGAGCGAACAGCGCCGCGCAGAACATAAGGCAAGCGGCAATACATTCCACGCAGGGCTTCCCTCTGCTGCTTCATCAGCACAAAGATAAAAAACTAGCTATAAATATAGGAACCCAGAAAAACAAATGATAGGCCAGGGGTTGGAAACTTTTTTTTAACAAAAGAGCCGCTTCAATAGGTAAAGTTGCTCCATTCTTGGGAGGGATTCATTCAGTCCAGCTTGTATTGGAACGCGCGAAACCCGGAAAGCCGGATTTTCAGGAAAACATGGTTAATCCGCAAGTGGTTACGCGCCACAACTTCAGCAACCTGTAGCTGTAAGTCAGCAGGCCAAAGTGAGCAACGCCAAACATCTCGGCTTTATTGGCAGAGTTCAAATAATTTTGCCGGAATTGTTTCGCTCACTTACTTCGGGGAGCATTAAAACGTTCCAGGCCGGTTCACTCATGGCGTGGTTTAAGTCAAGCGCCCCTGCTCAATCCAGCAGGGGCCGGCAACCTCTGTGGGCCGAATGCGGCCTGGCTAGGGTTCCAGTCTGGCCGGAAGCTCTTCTTGTTTATCACTGCATCCGACCTTGGCGTTTCAGATGTTGTTATTCCGTCTAATGTCGTGCATTTCATAAATTTGTCTTCCTTTTTCAAATTTGACCAAGCTTTATTTAAACACGGGCACATTCTTTAATGTTTTTACTTCACAATCATCGACAAACAACAAATGCATGGTCATTTACGACCGCAGCAAAGCTCCTTGTGACAGATTGCAGTTTGCTCGAATTAACTGTTGAGGCCAATTTTATTGATTGAAGCACATGATCTGTTTCGGAAGTATAAGAACGACAGATATCGGCTAATGGTGACATTGACAACCAGTACATTTTTAGAGCTAGTTGGGTCACTGCTTGAATTTGGCTTTAGGTTGTTTACGCTGTTGCGTTGGTTACCAAAACACCGCTTCCTAAACTTTTATTGTGTAAAATTTTGGCATCTCTGCTAAGCGTAAATCATGTGTAAATATTGAGGATACGTGGCTGCAGCAAGTCCGGACAATTACTGTAATTTCGCATAGGCATTATACAAGTATATTAGACAAAGGCAGCAATAACATTTTGAAGAGCTTTAACCAGACGAAAAAAAATTTTTTTTTTCATCGAGTTAGGTCAACAACTATTCCTTGGACTGTCTATCGAAAGAAATCCTTTCCCAGCAAAGAATCAGACACTAAGATCTTACAGAGTAAAGCGGGCATCATCAACTCTTATTCAAAGAGAATCAACTATTCCTTGGACTCTTATTTCTTCCGGCCTAGTGTGTATTCTTGAACCCCTGTAATAGCCCCTCAGTCCAAAACGTTTGCCGACCCCTGAGTTTAAGTGAACCGCCCATGCCTCGAAGAAGCCGAGACAACAATCGTAGAAGCACGATTTTACGGGTTTTGTAAGAACGCCAAACGGGAACATACGAATGTCACCATCCGGCTTAGAACTGACACGCGTTAAACTTCGACCCAAACAAGCAGCTCCTTCGTTCGCTTCGAGCTGATTTTTTTTATTTACCGTGAAGATAAAGAAGAGCTCGATGAAGACAGCACCGAATGGGAGGATTCCAGCCATCAAGACACTAAAAACAAAAAAAACAATACAATTAAACTGCAAGCAAAAGGGAAAAAACATTTTAAGGTCTTGAAGCGTGAAAAGCAATCACAAAGACGCATTTATACGATTAAGCTATAACTAGAAACACTTATGGCAGCAGTCGTAACTCACCTAACGAACGGGTTCATGTACCACTGTTGCTCGGGTACCTGGCGTGGTATTTGGTTCGTGCGCACGGGGTTCTCGTAGGGGTGCTTGCGGTACCCGAAATAGAACCCGATGAACAGCAGGGGCAAGGAGACGAAAAACCACAAGGCCAAAATGGCCAGCATGGTCGTGAAAGGCACCTGTGACGGAGGATATCAGTGATGGCAGCACAACAACAACAAGGAAGTCACGTACTTATGGCAGTGACCGGACTAAGCCTTTGACAAACCCGGAATCCGCGTCCACCGCTGCACAGTCGTGAGATGACGACGCTGTGCGAGACTACAGCATACATCTAGCGAGGGAGTTTTTCAGGAACCCACCAACTATGCTTAACCCACATAATTTGCGATTATTTAGACAAGCCCACCTACACATTAGACCAACTTATCTCCCGGTTATACTGTGCAATCAGATTAAGTGACGCAAATATATTTTTCATTTGATTCACCGTTTGCAAACGTGTTTGACAAGTCCTGCGACCTGACTCGGCCAGGTCTTGCGACCTGGAGTCAGTTTCGTTACGTCGGCAGTTTGCAAAAGTAGCGAGATTGTGACGATAAAAAGCGAGCTTGTGAGGCTGCAGAGACATCCGAGCGAATGGATCTGTTGTTACGAGACGATAGATCTCTCGACACACAGTCAGGCTGCACAGAAATCTAGAGACGTGCTCGGAAAATATAGAAATCGTTATTAAATTTGTCAAGCGCATAATTCTGGATATTTTTTCAACTTCGCAGGTTCAAAGCCAGCAACGAATAACGATGTAATGCAAAAGGCCGATGAGCTCTACCCTCCCGAAAACACAATGAAACGATGGATTTTCTTCGAGGAAGAAATCTTTGCTCATTGTAACGCGTGGTGCTCCAACTACTACAAAAACCGGAACCGCACACGACAATTCCCAATTTTAAACCAAAATCAAAACAGCCGATTCTTTTTGTCTGATGAAAAAGAGACAATCAAATAAACAAAGAAAACGAGTGCGGCAAGTCACTCACCGCACCGGACGAGTGCTTCCCCCAAACGAAGAAATTGAGGAAGAAAGCGACCGTCGCGCAAATTCCAGGGTAGAGGATTCCCGTCTGGAGGGCAGCCCTTTTCCACAGTTGCCCTTTCAAGCTCTTGTACATCCGACCAGAATAATAACCACCGAAAACACTGCGGGTAAAAAAAAACCCGCTTGAAATAGGGGATTTGGAAAGACGTGATCAATAGGACACAGTTAGACGCTTCTTGCTTATTTGTTTCAAAACAGTAATGGCAGAGATTCAACTATTATCGCAGAAACTCCGCACACCCGCCAGCTTTCATTCCATTTAGTTCGGTAGTGAAAGCATGATCTTGTTTCGTTTCGAAACAAAACAAAAAAGCCGTTTTTCTTGGAACGCGTCGAAAAGCAAACCTGCGTTTGTTGAAATACCCCAACTCCCTGCAACTATGGGCATCGAAAAAAACGAGTTTTTTTCAGAAATGCAGGTACTTGGGAGAACGATAGAGATATCTTCTTTCATGGCTTTTCCCAACTTTTGGACACCACTGGAATCGTGTTTGAATTTTTTTCATAAATGTTCCTGTAAACCCATTACAGGAGATTCGCTTTTTTTAAGACACTTGGATACTTGATGTGTCCTTCGTACGAGGTACCCAGGACGGCGGCAGAACCCCTGCGCAGTATTTTCTTTCAGGAGAGCGGAATGTCGATTTTTGCAGTGGATCCTGAATCGCGAAGTAATATCAGGACAGAACCGATCGGAAACTCGCACAACAGTTCAAATGAAAATAACCCCCGAGAACAACAATCGCAAAGGTGCAACTGCATGCGAAATTAGTATAAAACGCGTATTTCGCTGCGCAATATAAAAGCTTTTCTGCGAAATGAAGAGGAAAAGCGGCCGCAGGTGAGTGAAAAATACTTTGGACCGGACCTCGCGCAGGCCACGTGCAGCAGAAAAAAACGCAATCTTGTTTCGGGTCTCATGTTGGACTCACGCGAACTTGCGCGCGCGATCAACGTAATCTGAGCAGTGGGGGGGGG